>Ga0105249_10004236_pt1 | contig 12404 bp, 11 predicted proteins | sample KBSS44metaG_FD_81522 | JGI IMG/M metagenome (GOLD analysis project Ga0105249, IMG submission 81522) | Switchgrass rhizosphere microbial communities from Kellogg Biological Station, Michigan, USA - KBS S4-4 metaG | ecosystem: Host-associated > Plants > Roots > Rhizosphere > Soil | place... | reverse complement strand
GGTGGCATTATAGTTGAAGTTTTACACACCAAACAAAAAATCTCTTGACATGAAAACAAAACTTGCTATCATGGCCATTGCATTGCTTACAATGCAGGCTGCATCAGCCCAATTCCGCCTTGGCGCTAAAACCGGCGCCAATCTTGTAAAAGTTGATGGAAAATCTTTCAAAGACGAGTTCAGGTACAATTATCACGTCGGTGGCTTTGCTGAGATCGGTCTCACAAGAGACAGAAAGCTTTCTCTTCAACCCGAAGTTTTATTTAACCAGTATTCTACAACTCTCGACAGTAACTTCAAATCCGTTTATGAGAATGTCCTTAATTCAGAACAAACCCACGTAAAGCTCAATTATCTTTCTATTCCCATTTTACTTAACTATAGATTGATCGGGCCTGTTTACTTACAAGCTGGCCCTGCATTCAGCATCTTATTGGATCAAAGCAAAAGCTTTTTGCAAAATGGTGGTGATGCATTTAAGAAAGGAGATTTTTCAATGATTGGAGGTGCACAAGTAAGAATATCGAAAATTTATTTATCTGGTCGTTATGTTATTGGTCTTGCTAATATCAACGATATCGATAACCAGGACAAATGGAAAAGCCAGGCCATACAATTATCCGTAGGATTGTCTCTCTAAGTTCAATATATCTATTGAAGCTAATCCCTCTCGCTATAGCGAGAGGGATTTTTCTTGTGTTCTAAAGATTAAATGCGGACCATTGTCGGGATCAGGAATTGATTTTTCTATTAGGAATTTCCTCCAAAAGGTATAAATCCTTACAAACCTCGATTAGCAGGCATAAAACTTGACAACTATAGATTCGCAATGTATTTTTAACCCCTTGGCCAATTAAGTGTCAGGTTGTCAAAATGAAGATCAACTAATGAAAGATTCTAATTTTTTTCTGAGACCGGAAGATGAAATGGATTTTATCCCGATAATTCCTTTGAATGAAAGTGATAGTGAAACCGGCGATGGGACTGATATTCCGGATGAACTGCCGATCATCCCGCTTCGAAATACGGTTCTTTTTCCTGGGGTAGTGCTCCCGATAACTGTTGGCCGGGATAAGAGCATTAAAGCTGTAAATGACGCTTATAAGGCTGACAAATTGATTGGCGTAGTGGCGCAAAAAGACAGTAATGTAGAAGATCCCGGAATTCCTGATATAGAAAATGTAGGTACAGTTGCAAGAATTGTAAAGTTGATAAAAATGCCTGATGGCGGTACTACAGTTATTATTCAAGGAAGAAACCGGTTCAAGATAAAAACGATTCATTCAGATAATCCTTATTTCAAAGCAAGCATTGAAATTATAAAAGACGAGGAGTCGCCAAAAGATGAAGACTTTGCGGCCTATGTTTCAAATATAAAAGAAACGGCATCTGACATTATCCAGCTTTCACCAAATATTCCAGCAGAGGCGTCTATCATTTTGCGCAATATAGAAAACCCGTCTTTTCTTATTCATTTCGTATCAAGCAACCTCAGTGCTGAACTAAAAGAAAAGCAACAACTCCTTGAAACAAATAATATCAGGGAAAGAGCTGATATGTTGATGAAGATGCTACAACGTGAATTGCAATTTGCAGAATTAAAAAATAAAGTAACTACCAAAACAAAAACAGAGCTGGAAAAACAGCAACGGGATTATTTCCTGCAGCAACAGATGAAGAGTATCAAAGAAGAACTGGGTGGTGACTCAAATGACAGGGAAATAAAAGAGATGCAGAAAAAAGCGGATGCAAAAAAATGGACAACAGCTGCAAGGGAAATGTTTCAGAAAGGAATTGAGAAATTGGAACGGATGCATCCGACCACACCTGATTATTCTGTTGTTTATAATCACCTTGACCTGATGCTTGATCTTCCATGGGAAGAATATACTGCCGATAAATATGATCTTAAGAAAGCAAAGAAAGTGCTCGACAATGATCATTACGGTATGGAAAAAATCAAAGAAAGAATTCTTGAATATCTGGCCGTGTTGAAATTGAAAGGCGACATGAAAAGCCCGATACTTTGCTTTGTGGGCCCTCCCGGCATTGGAAAAACTTCATTGGGAAAGAGTATTGCCAATGCTATCGGGAGAAAATACGTAAGACAGAGTCTTGGAGGTTTGCATGATGAAAGTGAAATAAGAGGTCATCGCAAAACATATATTGGCGCTATGCCCGGACGTATCCTGCAGTCTATTCGCAAAGCAAAGACTTCAAACCCCGTTATGATACTTGATGAGATAGATAAAGTGGGTAATGATTTTCGCGGCGATCCTTCTTCTGCTTTATTAGAAGTGCTCGATCCTGAACAGAACAATACTTTTTATGATAATTACCTTGAACTGGAATATGATCTGAGTAAAGTCCTTTTTATTGCAACAGCGAATAATCTTCAAAACATACAGCCTGCTTTGCGAGACAGGCTTGAGATCATTGATCTTGGCGGATATGCGGTTGAAGAAAAATTAGAAATTGCTAAACGTCATTTAATCCCCAAACAAAAAGAAGCACATGGATTAAAGACCACCAACTTTACGATCAATGATAAAGTAATCGAAAAAATTATCCAGGAGTATACAAGAGAAAGTGGTGTTCGTGAATTGGATAGACACCTTGCTTCTATAATGAGAAACCAGGCAAAAGAACTCGCCTTGAATGAAAAAGTAAGAGCAAATATTTCAGGCAATGATGTAGAAAGAATACTTGGCAAACCAAAATACAGCAATGATCTGTATAAGTCTGTAAATATGCCAGGGGTGGCCATCGGCCTTGCCTGGACCTATGTTGGCGGCGATATTTTATTTATTGAAACAAGTCTTAGCGAAGGAAAAGGTGAATTAAAGATGACCGGTAATCTTGGCAATGTGATGAAAGAGAGTGCAAATACAGCATTGAGTTATCTACAGGCAAATGCAAAAAAGTATGGCATCGATCAAAAACTTTTTGACAAAAGAAATATACATATCCATGTTCCTGAAGGCGCTGTTCCAAAAGACGGTCCCAGCGCTGGTATTACCATGATGACCTCTCTTGCTTCGGCATTTACAAGTAAAAAAGTAAAACCGTTTCTTGCAATGACCGGTGAGATCACCCTTCGCGGACAAGTGCTGCCTGTTGGCGGCATAAAAGAAAAAGTGCTGGCAGCAAAACGTGCCGGCATTAAAGAAGTGATCCTTTGCTCACAAAATGAAAAAGATGTGGATGAGATTGATCCTGATTTTATAAAGGGCTTGAAATTTCGCTATGTAAAAAACATGAGCCAGGTGCTGGACCATGCATTAGAATAAAAATATTTCAACTTAGAGGCAACCTTCACGGCTGATTTATGGTATTAGATTATACACAAATTTCTCCATGTTGGTTGTTTTAAGGGTTTAAAACAGCATTCCTCCTGCTTTTACAGGAGGAATTTCTTTTATACATGGTTCCAAACTCTGCGTAAGTTTTCTCAACTTAGCTGTTTGCGCCTGATCCTAATAATATTATCCGTTCTGCTTTCTTCGTCCTTGTTTGCTCAAACTATTGGCGGCAGTTCAGTGTTTAATTTTCTAAAACTTCCTAATACTGCGCAGCTTACAGCTTTGGGAGGAATAAATGTATCCGTAACATCGAACGATGTTGGATTGGCATTTAATAATCCCGCATTACTTAAAAAAGAAATGCATACACAAATGAATGCCGTGTTCAATAGTTTTTATGCGGGTATAAATTCATATCACTTATCTTTTGCATACCGGCAAGAAAAATTGAAAACCAATTTTGGGTGGGGACTTACCTATTTTGATTATGGAAAAATTTCGGAGACTGATCCTTCGGGAAATGTACTTGGCGCAGTAAAGCCAACCGATTGGGTAATGCAGATATCTGCATCTCGCAGTTATTTGCAAAAATGGAATTACGGTGCCAGTTTTAAATTCATTTCTTCTAACTATGGCATTTACAGGTCAAATGGCATTGCGTTGGATGTAGGTGTTTTATATACAGATACGGCAAATCTTTTTTCCGCATCGATTATTGCAAAGAATATGGGTTATCAATTAAAAAAATATGCAGGCACCGAAGTAGAAGAGTTGCCGTTTGATTTGCAAGCCGGCATAACAAAAAAATTAAAAAATGCGCCTTTGGCTTTTTCATTTACTGCACATCATTTACATCAGTTTGATATCCGTTATAATGATACGGTGTTTAACAATGAAAATAACTTTGGTGTAAATAAGGATGGCAAATTTACATTTGATAAGATCTTCAGGCATTTTGTTTTTGCTGCGCAAATTTTCCCGGTGCCGCAAATTGAAGTAACAATTGGGTACAATCATCTCAGGCGGCAAGAATTGAATATCAGCAATACAACAAATGGTCTGAATGGCTTTTCCATAGGTGTAGGGCTGGTGGTTAAAAAGATACAGGTTCGCTATGCAAGAACTCATTACCAGAATAATACAGCTTACAATCAGTTAGGGTTGAACCTTCAATTGAATGAGTATTTTGGGTTGGGGAAATTTGGCGAAAGAATAAGATGGTGACTATGGGAATAAATAAATAAATTTACGTTTCCTCCCTTTGAAATCCCTCCCTTATTTCTAATAATTTATAATGCGTTTATTATTTATCATACTATTGATACCGCTTTTTATTTTTCAGTCTGCCGCTATTGGGCAGAAATCGAAAAATAAGAAGTCTAAAAATGAAGAAAAGGGTCCTAAAATATTTGAAACAGTTGGAGACAGCCTTCGGGCCGATTCCATTGTTTATTATAAAACTGAGATTGGCTTTAGCATGCCGGATCTTAGTCCAAAATTCAAAGGTAAATGGATGATAAATGTGATGCATAAACAGGCAAGAGCTGTTCCTGATTCTTTAACGGAGGCTTATCTTGATTTTTATGAGGATACTCTTTTCTCAGCTTATGTTGGCTGCAACAAACTTTCGGGAAAATATATCATAAAAGGACCGACTATAAAATTTACGATTCTTGATACTGCATTAACGGCTTGTCCTCAAAATGATATTGAAAGCTGGTTCATTAAACTTATGGAGAGCCGGGTTAGTTATTTCGGTATCGATGAAAAAATACTTTACCTGAAAGATGTTGCTTACAATATTGTTTTCGATTGCTCGAAACGAAAAGAAGAAGAACCAAAAAGCACCACTTCTCAAAAATAGCTGAGATTAGTTTTTGGTGTCAGTGCCAGCAAAGTCTCATACATCAGTTTTATTGTATTCTCAATGTCATCTCTGTGGATCATTTCTACTGTTGTATGCATGTATCGCAAAGGAATTGATATTAGCACAGAAGGACAGCCATCATTTGAATAAGCAAATGAATCTGTATCAGTTCCTGTGCTACGGCTCAATGCTCTCCATTGCACGGGAATCTTTTTCTTTGTCGAAACATCTTCCACAAAGCTCAACAGTTTATTATGTATGGCAGGCGCATAAGCAAGTGAAGGTCCTTTGCCACATGCAATTTCTCCTTCTACAAGTTTGCTGATCATTGGTGTCGTTGTATCATGTGTTACGTCTGTTACGATCGCTATGTCGGGTTTTATTCTTCTTGCTATCATTTCTGCACCCCGTAAACCAATTTCTTCCTGCACTGCGTTTACAACATATAAGCCATAAGGCAATTTTTTATTTGCTTCTTTTAATAGTCGTGCAACTTCAGCGATCATATAACCTCCCACACGATTATCAAATGCACGACCGATATAGTAATCATTTGTCAGTTCATCAAAACCATCCTGGTAGGTAACTACTGCACCGATATGAACGCCAAGTTGCTCAAGATCCTTTCTATTCCTTGCGCCACAATCCAAAAAAACATTGTCAAGTTTCGGTTGCGGTTCTTTATGATCAGGATTATTCAATCTTGTGTGAATCGCAGGCCATCCAAAAACAGCTTTCACCGGTCCTTTTTTCCCATGAATAATGACACGCTGGGCCGGGGCAATTTGCACATCTACACCGCCGTTTCTTTTTAAATATAAAAGTCCTTCAGGATTGATATAATTTACAAACCAGCTTATTTCATCAGCATGTGCTTCGATCACCACTTTAAATGCTGCATTGGGATTCACAACTCCAACAGCAGTGCCATAAGGATCAGTAAAAGTTTGGTCAACATAAGGGTTTATATATTGGAGCCAGAGCTTTTGACCACTGCTTTCAAAACCAACCGGTGAAGCGTTGTTAATATAATTTTTAAAAAACGAAAAAGAGTTTTCAGTAAGAATTGACTTTGTCTTTTTAGAAGAAGTTTTTGGCATAGAATAATTTTATAAAGTTCAAAAGTAATTAAAACCTGTTCACAAACCACAATAATAGACCGGAGAGCATCATTAACCCGTCCAATACAAAATAATACAGGTAATCTGAGAAACTTCTCTTTGCATATTTATATAAATTTATAAGCAGAAATGCTGGAATGAGCAGAAGGATAATATTGATCCATTGTATGCCTGTTTGTCTTAGCAATATGCTTAAAATAAAAAAAACTATGATTGAAATTGCAAAAAGAATATCGATGCCACGTTCATTAAAGAAGGTGATCATGCTTCGTATCCCTTCAGATTTATCATATTCCCTGTCCCGAAAATCAAACAGGATGCAGATAGAATAAATAAAAAAGAATTGCCCTGCGCAAAAGAAGATAGCTTTTTCTGTTGCAATATTTTCTTCAATTAAAATTGGAAGTACCCCTGTTACATATGTCCATGTCATTGCAAGAAAAATGGTTTTTCCTATTGCTATTTTTTTTAACCATTGAAAAGGAGGGAAGGATATCTTCGGCGCCGAGTATAAAAATGTGAGTATAGCCGCGATTCCAATGTAAAACCAATGTTCTTTAATAAAGAAAAAAGATATAGCCGCACCTGCAAGACCCGCAATTGATAAAAGTAAATGATAGCTTTTATGTTTTTCATCCCATTGCAAACGCTGCGATGGAGCAATGGAATGTGGTGTTAATGCCCAATGAAAATTATAGCTGCAAACAGTGGAAAAGAAAACAAACGCCGCAAAATATGGATTAATTGGTTTGCCAACAATAAGTGTATACGTTTGATATACCATTATTACAGCACAGCATGAAACAAACAAGCTAGTAAATAGAAAGAAGTCAAGGGTTTTTTTGAATAAGATATTCAACCTGTCAACGAATTACATATACATTATCGATAACGAGGGTATCACTTTTATTTCCGGCTTTGTCCTTTGCCACGATCTTTAACCTCAATGTATCAATTTCATTTTTTACAGGATTGCTGCCGGGAATACGAAGTGGGAGTAAATTAAGAATAAGAGCAAACTGGTATTCGAGAGTTATTTCAAATTCGCCTTTATCAGTATGAGGGAAATCGGGAACATCATAGAGGAGCACTTGTCGAAGTTTTAGCTTATCCGAGACATTCAATCTTTGTCTAACAATAAAAAGCGAATCACTCACATCGCCTTCTTTATCGGTGTATTCAATATTGATACGTAGGTTGTTCGGGTTTTTGACTGGGTCGACTGCATCAGGTGCTTTAGGTGTTATTGATTTCAATGTTAATTGAGGTACGGTTTCAAACTTATCTTTGCCACAGGCGATCATTCCAAAAATGATCAGAGCAAGCCAAATCCTGATTTTCATATTGTGAGTTTAATTGTAAACAAATTTAAGATTTAACCTGATACCAGCCTATAATGATTGGTGAATGGCATGATAAAATTTTTTTGGTAACAGAAAAAAGCTTCAGGCAGCTTGCTTTGGATATCTTTCGCTTTCAATATGAGGCCAACCGGGTTTACAACTCCTATGTAAATGCTCTTGGAATAGCTCCTTCAGCTGTGGATGAAATTGAAAAGATACCTTTTCTACCCATAAGCTTTTTTAAGACAGACGAAATAAAAACAGGAAAGTTTAATGCAGAGGAAATATTTGAGAGTAGCGGCACAACACAAACAATAAACAGCCGGCATCATGTAAAGGATGTTTCTATCTATGTTGAAAGTTTTACTAAGACTTTTGAAAAGATATACGGTGGCCTGGATGAATGGTGCATTCTTGGCTTATTACCATCTTATCTGGAAAAAGGGAATTCATCGTTGGTTTATATGGTTGATAGGTTTATAAAAAAAAGTCAGCACCCAAAAAGTGGATTTTATTTGTACGATCTTGATAAGTTGAATGAAACTTTACTTTTACTTGAAAGATCAACCCAAAAAACTTTACTGATCGGTGTTACCTATGCGTTACTTGATTTTGCGGAAAAATATCCTATGCCTCTCGCAAGTACAATAATAATGGAAACAGGAGGTATGAAAGGCAGGAGGGAAGAACTAACAAGAATGGAAGTGCAGGATCAATTAAAAAAAGCTTTTGGTAAAACGGAAATTCATTCGGAATATGGAATGACTGAATTGTTGTCACAGGCCTATGCAAAAAGGGATGGGAGATTTCAATGCCCGCAGTGGATGAAAGTGCTGATAAGAGATGATGAAGATCCTTTGTCGGTTCAAAACTCAGCTTCGGGAATTATATCCGGAGCCATTAATATTATTGATCTCGCCAATGTTCATAGCTGTTCTTTTATTGCTACTGATGATGTTGGAAAATTATATCCCGATAAAAGCTTTGAAGTATTAGGCAGGATGGATGGAAGCGATCTTCGGGGTTGCAGCTTACTTACGGTTTAAATTTCTAATATTATCTTCTGTAATAATTTTTCTTTTTCAATTATTTTTTTGAGTAAACTAACCTGGTTGGTGGCCCTTATAAAATTATGACCTTCATATTTAGCACCATAATAAACGTCGTTGTTCAGATGATCGGTTAAAAAACGAAGAGCCTGCATATAGATCATAAATTTTCCTGCATACACCAAATATTTTTTTTCAGTCGCTGATAGTTCATTTCCCATTTCATCCAGGTAACCTTTGGCGATGGCTTTAAAATAATCTTCTCTTATTTCAATTTTAGAAAGATCTTTTTCTTCTTCACTCACAGGAGAAAGGTAGGTCCGCATCATATCGCCAAAATCACTGATAAAATAACCGGGCATTACTGTGTCAAGATCTATCACACAAAGCCCGTGACCATTATCATCAAACAGTACATTGCTTATTTTGGAATCATGATGTGTAACTCTTTTTTTGAAATCAGGATTATCGCTGATCTGTTCACTTATTGTTACAATCTCATATTGTTCTTTTAGAAAGGCAATGGCGGTGGCAGCTTCTTTAATTCTTTCTTTATTGCCTTGGTTTATTGCTGTTTCAAATTGTGAGTATCTCAATGGTAAATTGTGAAAATCCGGTAAGGTGATCTTTAATTTATCAACCGGAAATCCTGACAGTAAATTCGTGAATCGTCCAAATTGTTTGGCTGCTTCATAGGCCTGCGATGATGAATTAACTACATCAATAGTATGGGAGCTTTTTATGAACGGGAAGATCCGAAAATACCCTTCATTTTCTATAAAGGCCATGTTATCATCGGAAATCGTTTTCCGGGGGCATGGAAATAGATAACCGGGGTGCTTGCTTTTAAAATGATCACAGACCAGGTGAATGTTTGTTGCAATATTAAAAGGTTGTTTAAAAACATTATGATTGATCCGCTGAAGGATAAACTCATTTTCATTCTCGCTAATAAGCCATGTATTATTTATTAAACCACTGCCAAATGGTTTGACTGTGGCATTGGGTTCAATACCAAATTCGTTAAGGATCGTTCTAAACATTACAGTGACGGCTTATTCAGTAATGAAATTATAGAATGAAATTAATTAAAGTTCATGCAAGCGATTGCGGGAAAATGGAAACTGGGAAAATAAAAAAGCTTTATCATTTGATAAAGCTTTTGATCTGTGCCCGAGACTGGATTCGAACCAGCACATCCTTTCGGACGCTACCACCTCAAAGTAGTGCGTCTACCAATTTCGCCACCCGGGCAGATGGTTTGAAGTTTATGGTTTGAGGTTTGACGTTCATCTCAAAATAACCTCAAACTTCAATCCCGATAGCTATCGGGATCGAACCTCAAACAATTAGGACTGCAAATGTAAGAGGTTTACTTTTTCAATACAATTCTGAATGTGGTTCCTTTTCCGGGATCAGAATTTTTTACAAAAATTTCTCCTTTGTGGTATTGCTCAATGATGCGTTTTGATAAACTAAGCCCTAATCCCCAACCTCTTTTCTTTGTTGTAAAACCGGGCTTAAAAACTTTTTGCTGCATGGCAAGAGGAATGCCCTTGCCTGTATCTTTTAAATCAATGTTTACTTTATCAGGCAAATTCTCTATGTTGATCTTTATTTCGCCGGTTCCTTCCATTGCATCTAAAGAATTTTTCAAGAGATTTTCAATTACCCAATCAAACAAAGGAGGAGATATGCTTGCAAAAATTTCTTTCTCATTGGTATTTATAGAAAAACTCACTTTTCCCGGTGCTCTTTTCTTCATATAATCAACCATTGATGTTACCTGGCTAATTAAATCCTTTCTTTCTAATTGAGGAGAGCTGCCAATTTTTCCAAACCGGTCACTCACTAATTGCAACCTGTTTACATCTTTTTCCAATTCAGGAACAATTTTTCGATTGTCAGGGTTTTGTTTCAGCATCTCCACCCAGCCCTGCAACGATGAAACCGGGGTTCCTAATTGATGGGCAGTTTCCTTAGCCATACCCGCCCATACCTGGTTTTGAACAGACCTGTAACTACTTCTTAACGCAAGCAGGGTAATAATGATAAACAATCCAACGATTATAAGTTGTACAATAGGATAATATCGAACTTCATCCTGCAGTCTGGATTGACCATAGAAATATTTTTGCTTTGTGACCTCTATTCTCACTGGGTCATTTATTTTTCCAAACCGTTGAACCATTTTTCTCAGGTAGACCGTGTCTTTTGCGACGGTTAAAGAATCAAGATTTATGTAGATACCAGTGGGATTATTCTGATCGTCTGTTTCAATTATAGGTATATCCTCATTTTCAACGGCTATTTGGTTAGTGAAAGCAATGATATCCGGATCATCAGACTTAGCTTTCATTTTAAGTGATTCACCAAAAGCAATTACACGGTTTCTTTCTTCTTTGGCAATCTTTGTGGCAACATACCGGGAGTAAAAAATAGTACTGGTAACGATCCCAATGGCAATTAATGCCAGGAGCGTCCGCCAGTTAATTATTTGCTGAAACATTTTCCGAATTTAATAAGGATAAACCGCATCCCTTATTTTTGAGCAAATTTTTTACAAACCATTGAGCAGATCACCAAAGGTTGCCATTGTTATCCTGAACTGGAACGGCCAAAGCTATCTTGAGAAATTTTTGCCTTCGGTATTAGCAACCTCTTACGAAAATATCGAGGTAATCGTTGCAGATAATGGCTCCGCAGATACATCCGTTTCTTTTTTGGAAAAGCAATTTCCCCAAGTCAGACTGATCCGTTTTAATGAAAATAATGGCTTTGCTAAAGGATACAATATGACGCTTGAGCAGGTTCAGGCAGATTATTATGCAATCATCAATTCCGATATAGAAGCAGAACCGGGTTGGCTTACGCCTATTATTAATTTACTTGAACAAGATAAATTGAATGCTGCCTGCCAACCTAAATTGCTTTCGTACAACAATAAAAATTTATTTGAATATGCCGGCGGCGCTGGCGGATGGCTTGATAGTTTTGGCTATCCTTTTGCAAGAGGACGAATTTTTGATGTATGTGAAGAAGACAAAGGTCAGTATGATGACACCGAAAGAGTTTTTTGGGTAACAGGTGCGGCAATGGTTATACGAAGTAATGTATTCCATGAAATGAAAGGATTTGATCAATACTTTTTTGCTCACCAGGAGGAAATTGATCTTTGCTGGCGCATGCAACTTGCAGGATATAAACTTTATGCCTGTCCTTCATCAGTTGTTTATCATGTAGGTGGGGGGACTTTGCCTCGTGGCAATTCGCTTAAAACATATCTCAACTTCCGTAACAATCAAATAATGCTTTATAAGAATCTTCCATGGTCACAAAAATGGTGGAAGATACCATTCAGGATATTTCTTGATGCAGTGTCTGCCTGGAAGGGGCTTTTAATAGGAGATGGGGGTTATTTTATTTCCATTTTACGAGCCCATTTTTCTTTTTTAAAATGGATATTGTTCAAGCAAGGTCAAAGCGTTTTTCCGGTAAAAAAAGTCGCGAGGCCTGCTGGTATCTATAAGGGTAATCTTGTTTGGCAGCATTTTGTAAAGAGTAAAAAATATTTTTCCCAGTTGATAAAATAAATTCAATTTAATCGCTGAACGCTTATTTTTGCAGCACAAATAACCAGATATGAAGTATCAGCAGGAATATCAAGCGGAACTCCAGAAAGTACATGACAAGGACTTTTCTTACAATTGGACATCTTCCTC
>Ga0105249_10004234_pt1 | contig 12406 bp, 12 predicted proteins | sample KBSS44metaG_FD_81522 | JGI IMG/M metagenome (GOLD analysis project Ga0105249, IMG submission 81522) | Switchgrass rhizosphere microbial communities from Kellogg Biological Station, Michigan, USA - KBS S4-4 metaG | ecosystem: Host-associated > Plants > Roots > Rhizosphere > Soil | place... | reverse complement strand
GCTTGCTGCACGTCGAGACCGTTGAAGCGATGCCCTCCATCGCGGAGTTCGACCGCTTCGCGCGTACCGCGCGACGCACCGGCGGGGGCGATGCCGATGCCGCTCGTGCCATCCTCGTTGATGACCTCGACCTCTACCGTCGGTTGCCCGCGCGAATTCCAGATGCGTCGTGCCATGACATCCCTGATTTTCATGACGCGAATGCACTCGTCCATCCGGCGGCGACCCTTTCGAGTGACGTCGGCTGCTGAAGAAGCAGCTGGCTCGCCAGGATGCGCACGCGATCGCGTGCCGGCCCGGAAAGATACTCGGCTGGCGACTTACCGGCTACGCGCGCCAGCGTCAGTCCCGGCAACAAGGACGCCGCGCGCCGTTCGAGTTCAGGTCTCGGTTCCCAATGGACACGCGCGAAGTAGGCCCGTGTCATCGTGACGAAGCACGACATCAGCGATTCCGCATGTTGCGGCAAGTGCGCCGCCTTCAACAGGAAGTGGTTCAGGCAGAACGCCAGGTCGAACGCCGGATCGCCGAACCATGCGCACTCCGCATCGATGAGCACCGGCCCGTTCGGTCCGACGAGAATGTTCTTCGGACTGACGTCGCCGTGCACGAGCACGCGCCGGGTCGCGGCGGTGCGATCAACCAGCGCGAGAAGGACATCGGCTAGTTGCGGATGAACACGCGAGCTCTCGACGAGATAGGGCTCCAACCGGATCGCGTAGAAGTTGTCGTCCGTGGCGAATCGATGGGCGAGGTCTGACCGGTCGGCGGTTGCCGAATGGATGCGGCCGAGCACGTCGCCGACTTGATTCGCTATCTGCGCATCGACGTCGCCTGCGAGTAGTTGCGCCTTCCAGTTGCGAAACTCCGGCCCGAGGAACTCCATGACGAAGCTCTTCGTCGCATCGTCCTGGCCAATCACGCGCGGCACGGAGCCTGGCACAATCCCACCGACTGTCTGCAGGTAGTCGATCTCAGAGAACACCCGCTCGACTGGTACCCTCCATTCCTTGGCGACCTTGAACCGGGGCAGGGCCTGCTTGACGCAATACGAACCCGAGCCTACATCGACTCTGAATATGCCCGACGAGACGCCGCCGTCCAGCGGTAGCGCCCGCACTTCCTCACGCTCCCGTGCCAGACCCAACGACACGAAAACGCGTCGGACGACAGCCGGGTCGCTGGAGAGGTCCACGTACGGCACGACGGAATTCTGTCATTGATGCCAGAATCCCGTATGACGAATGCCAGGCTCCAGGTTGCGGTGATGGGTGCCGGTGCGGTCGGCTGCTATTTCGGCGGCATGCTCGCCCGTGCCGGGCACGACGTGACGCTCGTCGCACGTCCTGAGCACGTTGAGGCAATCACCCGCGACGGGCTGCACATGGACACCAAGACCTTCAATGAACACGTACGCGTCAAGGCGAATAGTGATCCCGCCGCCGTTGAAGGAGCGCAGCTCGTGCTCTTCTGCGTGAAATCGGGCGATACCGAAAGTGCGGGTCACCAGATCAGGCCGTATGTTGGCAACGAAACGGTGGTCCTGTGCCTGCAAAATGGTTGCGACAATGACCAGCGGCTTCGCGGCGTACTCGCGCAGCGTGAAGTCGCTGCGGCCGTCGTCTTTCTGGGCAGTGAAATGCGCGCCCCAGGCGTGGTCAAGCATCACGGCAGCGGCGAGCTCGTGATCGACCCGATTCGCACTATCCCCGGGCTTGCCCATCTCTTCGAAGCGGCCGCGATCCCGACACGAGTCTCAGACAACGTGCGTGGCGAGCTGTGGCGGAAGCTGATCATCAACTGTGCGTACAACGCGATCTCCGCGCTTGCGCGGAAGCCGTATGGGCAGATCGTGCCTTCGCTCGGAGTCCGGGACGTGATGCGCGACATCGTCGATGAATGCCTCGCCGTCGCAACGGCCGAAGGCATCGACGTGCCGGGCGATGTCGACGCCGCTGTGCGGCGCATCGTGGAGACGATCCCTGATCAGTATTCATCGACCGCGCAAGACCTTTTGCGCGGCAAACCGACTGAAATCGATTACTTGAACGGCCACATCGTGAGGCGCGGCAAGGCACTCGGCATCAGGACGCCAGCGAACCAGGTGCTATGGGCGATGGTCAAGTTGATTGAGGCGAAATAGCGCGCGACATCGCGCGAAAGAAAAAGGCTCCTGTGCGGCCATCAAGTCACGAACAGACTTTGCTCGTACCGAAGCATCGAGGCGCTTCCGTCGTCGATCGCGCGACAACGGGATTGCCGCCCGACCTGCTGAATCGCGCGGCCGCTCGCCTGCAGATTCTCTTGTGGCTTTACGCCTTCACCTTCTTTATGTCGGCGCTTTTCGTACCGCTCCTCATCCCGGCCGAACGGAGGCTGCTCTTCGGGCATGCGGCGAACTGGGCGCCGGGAGTCATTTCGATCGCGGTAGCGGTGTCGGTGGCGTTGGCCATGCGCGTGGCCCAGTTGCGGCCTGCGGTGGTGACGGTTCTCGCGCTGGTGTTCGAAGTGGTCAGCAGCTATGGCATTGCGGCAGCCGAGTTTCTTCAGCCGCAGGGACTGAATGCAGGCCCCTCCTGGGTCGGTCTGTCCTGGGTCGCCGTGTGGGTGTTGCTTTTCAACGTCGTCGTGCCGACCGTGCCTCGCTACGCCGTGATTGCCGCGCTCGCGTCTGTAGCCTCGGTTCCGGCGATGGTGCTGACCTCGATCTCGGTGTTCCCGCCGCCGGTCTCACGGCCAAACGGCTGGATGGTCTTCATCGCGTTTGGCTTCCCGTATCTGCTGGTCGTAATCATGGCGTATGTCGGCGCTCGAGTCGTCTACTCCTTGGGCACGGAGGTCTCTCGTGCTCGCGAGCTGGGAAGCTACCGGCTCGAGGAGCGATTGGGTGAAGGGGGCATGGGCGAAGTCTGGAGGGCAAGGCACCGTCTGCTCGCGCGGCCGGCGGCGATCAAACTGATCCGCTCCTCAATACCAGGACACGCGGCCGGGATCTCGGATGACATGCGACGACGATTCGAGCGGGAAGCACAGGTCATCGCACAGCTCCGATCGCCACACACGGTGACGCTGTTCGACTTCGGCGTCACTGACGAAGGCTCGTTCTATTACGTGATGGAGCTGCTCGACGGAGTCGATACCGACACGCTGATCAAGCGCTTCGGCCCAATACCAGCCGAACGCGTCGTCCACATCCTCCGACAGATGTGCCATTCGCTGTCAGAGGCTGAATCGTGCGGGCTCGTGCATCGCGACATCAAGCCCGCAAACATCTTTCTGTGCCGCTATGGCGAGGACCACGACTTCGTGAAGATTCTCGACTTCGGGATCGCAAAAGTCGGGCACGAGACGGCGTCGGAGGCACAGACGGCCCTCACGATACCCAACGTGATTCAAGGCACGCCCGCATTCATCGCACCGGAGCAAGCATTGGGCGGCGCGGATGTGGATACCCGCGCCGACATCTACTCGACTGGTTGCGTGGCCTACTGGCTCCTGACAGGTCAACTCGTGTTCACGGCCGACACGCCGATGAAGCTGCTGATGGCGCATGCGCACACGCCGCCGGAGCCACCCTCCTCGAGAACCGAGACTCCGATTCCACGGGACCTGGACGCTCTGGTGTTGTCCTGCCTCGCCAAGGACCGGGAACATCGGCCGAAGTCGGCCCGAGATCTCCTCGAGAGACTCGACGCGGTCGCGCCCCAGCAACCATGGACTGACGAACGCGCGCGGGAGTGGTGGAAGGTGCACCTACCAGACGCGCGGCCTGGTCGCGAACCGGGCGGGCCGCCTGCCATCCGGCTTCGTGTATAACGGCCTCGTTAATTGGCGCTCAGTTGGCTGATGTTGCTGGTTGCCGCGGCCGTTGTCTTATCGATCGCAGAGTACAGTTCTTTCGCCTGGACGTTGAGCTTGTCGGCCTCCGGTTTCAGACTCGCCACCGCGCCGGCGTTGAGATCGTGACCGAGATAGGTGACTTGATCCTGTAGTGCCTTCATGAACGGCGTATATAGCCTGGCCGCTCCCTGGCCGTTCGCCTGAATGTCGCTGTAACGTTTCTTGGCCTGTGCCAGACGATCCTGGCTACGCTTGCGCAGCTCGGGATCTTGTATCGCGGCTGTTGACCCTTCCCAAGTCTTGAACAGCTTACCGGCCTCGACGTTCATCTCACCGTTGCGCGTCGCGACCACCGCGCGCTTCTTCTCGGATTCGTTCACTTCTTTCTGGAGCTTCTTGTAGGCATCGCGGCGATCCTTCACGTCTGGTGCGAGTACGGCGTTGTAAGCCTCCATCGTTTTCTGGAGTTGCGCCTTGGTGTCGTTGATTGATTCGACGCCCGCGTTTGCTTTCTTGATGAGTTCCTGGATCTGTTTGACGCCTTCATCCTGGGCAAAGCCGACTGCTGCGGTACCGAAGATGATTACGGCAATACCCGAGATTGTCCTCGCCAATGAGTGAGGCTGATTCATAGTCCACTCCTTACTCTTTCCATGCCGCACCCTCTGGCGCGACGAACAAGTGGGGGGCGAATAGATAGAGATAGCACACCTCGGCTCAATCCGAACCGTTCGGGAGTGTAAAAGCGCAGCTCATGTACGGTAGCTGAACCTTTGCGCGGTCGAGCTTTCGAGTGTTGTTATCGTCGTGCTCGTCGGCGTCGCTGTTTCGATCGCGGTCGTGGTCGAGCGTATTCGGATCAAGGAACTCGAATCGAGAGCGGGACCATGATCTCGCCCCAGTGCACGCGAAGCACCGCGTCCTTGCCATCGACGACCGGGAAGTAGATGGTGAGCACTTCCATGTGCGGTCCCTTTTCCGGGGCGACATCGAATCGCAAAGCGTCCTGGTCCTCGCCCGGATACGGAGTGTGATACACGTCGGCCGCCTTACTGAAGATCACTGTCCATTGGTCGGATCGAGGGATCGCCCACAGACTGTACTTGCCGGCTGGCAGCGGCTGCTCGTTGATGCGAACGTCACGCGTGAATGCGACGGTCGTCGCCTGATCGGCGCCTGGGTTCCAGACCTGGTCGAGGGGAATGAGTGCACCGAACAGCGCGCGCCCGCGCGCAACCGGTCGACTGTACGTCACGGTGATTTCAGTATTCGCGACGCGCTGGGACACGGCGGCGGCCTGGCTCTTCTGAATCTTGTCGAGCGGCAGGATTTCAGTGGGCGCGGCCGTTGTTGTCCCATTTGCCCGAAGCGGATCCGTCAGCGGACGAACATCACGTCCCGGATCGCGCTCGCAAGCCGCAGCAAAGATCATCGCGACACCGATAATCAATCGCATGGTTCTACCCCTGTTCGATATGTGCGCTGTTCCTCGACGAAGCCCGGGTGAGGCACATCAGCAAGAGACCTGCCGCTTCGACCGCGAAGTGAAAGGGGGAATCATACAGCGTCATCTGACTCGCGCCCGGCGGGGGTCGATCTCATGCGGCGGACCGGGAGGCCGAGACTGGCCTTCCTGGGTCCGTCGGCAAAACCGAACCGAATGCTGGACGTTGGGGATAAAATCGCGGTTCAGTTCGGCCCCGCGCTGAACGGCAGCGCGCTGGGTGTCCTCAGATCCATAATCTTGCCGGACGGACGAACTATTTGGATTCTTACGGCGCAGCCACCGACTAGACGACGTAGGGGGATGATCATGACCTTCCGAAGAACTCTCATTTGGACAAGCGTCGCATTCGCGGCCGCACTGACAATCGGTGTGCCGTCGATGGCGGGTGCGCAGGCAGGTGCCGGACCGGGGCCAGCGGCTCAGGCTCCGGCCGGCCAGGGCCAGGGCCAGCAGGGTCGTGGGCGCGGACGCGGCGCTCCGCCCTTCACGCCAGCTCAGGGCGCGAAAGACCTGAAGGCCGTCATGTTCAACTGGGGCTGGTACACGGGCATGCTGCGGAGCAGTGAGGAATACGACCTGCTCATGTCTCTCGACTACCAGGGCAAGGGCACGATGCAAGTGGGCGGGCAGCCCTGCAATGTGACGATGTACCGAAGCGATATCAGCTATCAGACGTCGGGTGAACGGATCCGGATCACCGGCATGCGGCCCAACGGCCAGAGTTGTTCCACGATCGAAGTCCTCAGTGGAGCGTATGCCTGGAACGAAGACATTCAGGGTGCCGAACTCGTCCCGGGCAAAGGCAAAGCCACGCCGATGCCGGCAACCGTCGAGGAGCGGATGATTCGCCTCTGGTCAGGTCCACAGGGTGCGTTCAAGGCGGCATTCGCGGGGACGTCGGATCCACCGTCGATGACCCCCAGACCGCAGCAGCTTGCAGCCGATGTGATGACGATCGGTAAAACGTCTGTCGCATGGGTCGGCAACAAGCCGGTGTTGACGTATCCGATCCCGGGCGTCCCCACTGCAACGGCGACCACCACACTCGACGCGAAATTCATGCCTGAGAGCGTTGTGGTGAAACATGGCGCGACCACGTACGAGTTCACGTACAGCGACTACAAAGATTGGAACAATCCGCTCAATCCGGCCGAGGCGTTGTATGCCGGCAAGATGACGGAGAAGAAGAACGGCACGGTCGTCCGCGACATCACGACGACGCTGACGGAAACGGGACAGATGTATGTCGTGGTGCCTGTGCCGGCAAGCATCAAGGCGGCGATCAAGCCAACGAATCAGCCTCCCAACTGGACGCTGCTGCCAGCGCCGCCCGCGGCGCAGACCGCAGCCGTCGACACGCCGCGGCTGCCCAATGGGAAGCCGGATCTGACAGGAATCTGGGGTGGCGCCTTCAATCCGATTACGGGTAGTGGCACCCGTCGATGCGGTCCAACGCAGAAAGACTGCAAGACCGGGCAGGACAACTTCTGGGTGGACTATGAGTGGATCTCACCTTCGCGGTTTGGGTTGTACGGTCGCCCGATTTACAAACCCGAGTTCTGGGACAAGGTGCAGGAACTCGACCAGTGGACGAACAAGGAAGATCCGATCATGACGTGCCAGCCGATGGGGCTTCCGCGGGCGCTCACTCCCCGCCGTATCTTCCAAACGGTGAACGACATCACCATGCTGTACACGACGAGCGACTACGGTGGCGGAAACAGGGAATTTCGCTCGATTCCTACCGACGGCCGCAAGCACGATCCGAAGAAGGCGCTCGAGGCCACCTATATGGGCTACACCGTGGGGAGCTGGGAAGGCGACACGCTGGTGCTCGACTCCATCTCGTTTGTCGATACGACGTGGTTGGGACGAGGAGGCCTCTTCCATTCCGCCAACATGCACATCGTGGAGAGATTCACGCGCAAGGGCAATGAGCTCTATTACGACATCACCGTCGAAGACCCCGATGTGTTCGTCGAGCCCTGGGTGATGCCCACGCGAATTCTGCGGCCACCAGCAGGTGGCGATGGAATCATTTCGGAGCGCGCCAATTGTGAGGTGTACGAAACAGGGGAAATCACGAATCAGCTTCGACACTAATCGCGAGTCAGCTCGTCACCAACAGCCCGTTCCGGAGTAATCCGAAACGGGCTGTTCAAATGCGGAGGCGCTCCGCTCTTTCAGTTCGCTGTCGGCTGCTCAACCGAGTCGATCACGATCAGTTCGACGGGGCCCCGTGCTGGTTCGAGCTTCAATCCGAGTTGCTCCCGAAGGGCGGTAAAGATCGAGGGATCGTTGGACACATGCGGCACTGTGTCGAACGATGACGAGAACATAAGCGTGAATCCGAACATGCCCGCGAGGCCGGTCTGGTCGATGACGAGCCGATCAATACCGGTGCTTTGGGACCTATTGAATAGAGTTACCGCCAGCTGTTGCAGCCCCATCCCTGAACTCATCAGCCCTCCCGACCACGCAGCAAGGTCGCACGGCTGCGGGTTACTGCCGCCGCACTCCGCATCGTCGATGTGATAGATCGCGGGTCCGAGCTTCCCGTCCGCGCGCGCCACCACCATTCGGTAGATCGGACGGTCCCGTACGTCGGTATGCGCCTTCAGCGCGAACCGTTCCGCCAGCATCTGTCTCACCATCGCCCGCATCTGCGCCGGCGTAGTCGTTCGTTCAGTTCGCGCATCTATCTGAAAACGGCTCGTGGACACCCATGCTGGCCCGCCCGTCACCTGCAACGGCTGCACGTCGTACGCGTATTGGATCAACTGTTGCAGCGTTGTCGCGGCGCGTGCGAATCGACCCTGTGATTGTCGCGCACCCGGCATCCGTGCTCTCCCGATACCAGCGAGTGACTTGATGGAGACGACGTCGAACGCCAGGACAGTCGCGTTATCTGTCGGAAATTCTTGCGCAGCGAAGGCCGCGCTGAACCACAGGATCGCGATCATGGCTGCAGCGGCGCGTTGCATGTGACCTCAAAAAGGCAATCGTCTTCAGGAAGCGGCCGTCGCCGTGAGGGCGGCTGCCCACGGGGCACAGTCTGCGATCAGCTTCTTGTACTTAATCAGGGCGCGCGGCTGATTCACAGCGAGACACGCCACCACGCGATTGCCGCAGCGGTAGAGTGCCGTGAGCCGTCGGTCGGCGAGCGACCCGTCGACGATCACCATCTCGTCGTGCGGACGTGCGCGACCGACGAACTGGATTTTTCGATCGTATTGGTCCGACCAGAAGTACGGCACTGATGAGAAGCTCGTGCTCGAGGCCGGACCGGCGAGCGAGTTCTCGGCAGCGTGCACCCCCTGTTCGACCGCGTTGGTCCAATGCTCGATTCGCGGAGAATCTCCGTGCCACCGGTTTGCGACCCGGGCCACGTCACCGGCCGCATATACGCCCGGCGCGGCTTCACCGCAATCGTTGCAGACGATGCCGTTGTCAAGGGTGAGGCCGCTGCCCTCGAGCCATTCCGTGTTCGGCGTGACGCCGATGCCGACCACCACCACATCGGCGTCGATTCGTGAGCCGTCGGAGAGCACGACGCTGGCGACACGCGATTCACCGGAGACGTCCGCGACGGAAACTCCGGTACGAAGGTCCACGCCGTGGTCGCGGTGCAGGGCCGCGACCATTTCGCACAACGTCGTCCCCAGCGCAGGGGAAAGCGGAACGGGGAGCGACTCGATCACGGTGACGTGCAAGCCGCGAGCGCGACAGGAGGCGGCGACCTCGAGGCCGATGAACCCGGCACCCACGATCGCGACATGCGAGACGTTCATCAATTCCCGCCGCAGCGCGATCGCGTCGTCGAGACCACGCAAGGCGAGCAGGCCAGCGCGTGGCGCCATACCCGAGAGGCTGCGCGCGCGCGCCCCCGTGGCGACGATGAGCCGATCGTAGTCGGCGAAGGTGCCATCTGCCAGAATCACGCGTCTGGCGCGAAGGTCGACCGACGTCGCGCGCACGCCAAGTCGCATATCGAGCGCGAGGGCGTCGTACCCGTCCTTCCGCCGGAACATGGTCTGCTCCGGCTCCCAGGTGCCTTGCAGCACCTGTTTCGAGAGTGGCGGGCGGTCGTAGGGGCGATGCGGCTCGTCGCCAATGAGGGTCAGCTCACCATCGAAGCCCCGAGCGCGCAACGTCTCGGTCGCGCGGAGGCCTGCGAGCGAGGCGCCCACGACCACGATGCGACGCAGCATGGCCGCCTCACTCTTCAAGCGAAATCGCGCCAGTTGGGCACTCCCGCACGGCCCTCTCCACGTTCGCGCGCAGACCCTCCGCTGGCGTCTCGATCAGGACGTGCAGTACGCCGTCGTCGCCAATCTCGAACACGTCAGGCGCCGCCTCCACACAGAGTCCGTGGAGGTCGCACGCGCTCAAATCGACAACGACTCTCATGATGCCCTCCGAGGCTTCTACCACACTCCCGGCCAGGGTTTACCTACGAGGAACTCCTGGTTTGCGCCCTTGCGCGGTGTGTACTTCTGGACGCGACCGGTCCTCACTTCAGCGGTGTAGAGATTGCCATCTTTGTCGGTCGCGAACCCGTGCACACCCCACTGGCAGCCCTGGCACGTACCGAACGTTCCCCATGAATAGAGGAAGTGTCCGTCCGCGTCGTAGGCGAGGAGTTTGTTCGACCCCTGGTCGGCGGCCCACAGGATGCCGTCGTTGCCCATGTAAATGCTATGGATGTTCATCGGCGGGCGCGGGCCGAAATCCCACTGATCGAGGAACTTCCCGTTTTCGTCGAACACCTGGAGGCGTCCGTTGTTCCGGTCGTTCACGTACACGCGCCGCGTTTTCGGGTTGACGGCGATGCCGTGGACGCTGTTGAAGTAGCCGGGGCGCTTCTCGTTGGGAGGCGTTCCCTTCATTCCCCACTCGAGAAGCTTCTTGCCGTTCATGTCGTACTTGATGACGCGTGTGCCGTCATAGCCGTCGGCCAGATACCAGGTGTTCTTGTCCATGAAGGCCATGAACGTCGGCCTGCTGAAATGGGTATCGTCGGTGCCCGGTACACCCGGTGTGCCCAGCGTCAGCAGACGCTGTTTGCCGTCATGCGAGAACTTGCTGACGAAGTGGTTGTCGGCATCCACGATCCAGATATTTTTTTCCGGATCGTAGGGGCTGATCTCGACGTCGTGCGGCCGGCCCCAGATCTTGTCCCACTGCGCCCAGGTCTCCGTCTCGATCATCTTGCCATTGCGATCGACGACGTAGACGATGTGCTCCCATCGCCAATCAACGCCAGGCCGGCCATTTCTTCCATCAGCTGCAGCGACGCCGCCGCTGGGTGTGGCACTGGCCGTTTCGCGTACCGGCAGACCGCCGCCGACGGGGAACTTGATGCTCGGCCCAATCTGCGGAAGCCAGGTGGTCCCGCGCCCGAGTTGAAGGACCGGCAACTCGCCCTTCTGCGTCACGAAGACACGGTCGGGACTCTCGGGAAAAATGTCGGTGGACTGCGACCAGGTCCATGCCTGATGGTCTGGAAGGCTCTCTCCCATTGGCCTCGGCCAGTTGGCCACAGGATCGTAGGGACCGAACGCGTCCTGTCCGCCTTTGAGACCCGGCACGGCGGCGAAGCCCTGCCCGGGCGTTTTCTTCTGCTGTCCTTCGACAACGCCCATCCTGTTGCTCAACAGGATGACCAAAGATAACGCGATGCACATTGCCGCGAACTTCACGAGTCGCTCCATATCGATGCCTCCGCGGTTCTCGGATTGACGCTGCGATCATCCTCCCGCCGGTTCGAATGTCAAGAAGCTCGTCGTCTCGCCGAGCGAGGCTCGGAATGATGTGAGACCTTGCCGTTACCGACAACTGCTCCTGAGATCGTGAACTCCGCGGTGAGAGTCATGCTTCTGGCATCCAGATTGTATTCTGCTCACGAGGAGGGACTGATGATCGATCTGTACAACGATACGACCGGAGAACTCATCGGGCAGATCACGGAGGCCGATCTTCAAGTCCTGGTGGACGCGCTCGAAGAGGAATCGACCCAAGACCGCGATTATTTCATCGACGCTGCTACTATCGACGTCATCGCTGACGGGCGCGCCACGGAGCATCTTGTCGCACTCCTGCGAAAGGCTCTCGGATCGAAGGACAGCGTGGACATTCGGTGGGAGCGCCGCGGCGAAAATGCCCGCCCTTCGAACTGACTGACAGCCCATCGCTACCAGAACTCCTTGCCGTCACGCCTCCCGGGAGTTGTGCGCCACGCTCTTGAATAGAGCGAGACGGTCAGGATCGAGCGCGAATGTCGTGCGTGCACGCAGTACGCGACGTACGCATTGAGTGCGCCCCCGCGCGCCCTCAGCCACAACTACCAAGAAATGGGCAGGGCCGCGAAGGGTTGCAGACGTGTAGAATCACGCCCGACTTCGTCGTCAACTCAGTAATTCCTTCAGTCGTGTGCATAGAGCGTCGCGCGCCATTAGCGTCCCCGCGCACGGCCCTCTCTGAGTGCATCAGGCAATCTGTCGCAACGAGCCGTTCGAAGGAGCGTTTATGAGTCTTCTGTCGGCCACGTCACGCGTACTCCGATTGATCACGTTCGTTCTTGCTTTCTTCAGTCTGACGGCAGCCAGACCAGCCAGAGCCCAGCAGTTGTCGGCAATTGCTGGCCAGGTCCGAGACGAAAGCGGCGCCGTCCTGCCCGGTGTGACCGTGAAGGCAAGCAGTCCGGTTCTGCAGCTCAAAGAAGTGTCCGACGTGACGAACGCCCAGGGGGAGTACCGCATCACGCCGCTGCCCATCGGCATTTACGCGGTGTTGTACACGCTCGACGGCTTTACGACGATGCGCCAGGAAGCCGTTCGGCTCGATCTGGGAGCGACGGTCCGGCTGGATGTCACGCTGAAGCTCGGCGCGCTCTCGGAGACGTTGACGGTCTCTGGCGCAGCGCCGGTGGTCGACGTGACTGCAACGTCCGCGAGCACGCAGTTCACGCGAGAGACACTCGAGCTCACACCGACCAGTCGCAATGGCGCGATCAGCCTGATGGTGCAGGCGCCCGGCGTCCGCGCTCCTGGACGTTTG
>Ga0105249_10004232_pt1 | contig 12407 bp, 5 predicted proteins | sample KBSS44metaG_FD_81522 | JGI IMG/M metagenome (GOLD analysis project Ga0105249, IMG submission 81522) | Switchgrass rhizosphere microbial communities from Kellogg Biological Station, Michigan, USA - KBS S4-4 metaG | ecosystem: Host-associated > Plants > Roots > Rhizosphere > Soil | place... | reverse complement strand
TCGCGGACCATGCCGGTCATGCGCTCGATCTCGGCGGGCGTCGCCGGTCGGTCGTCGGCACCGACGACGATGCCGCGAATGCTCCCCAGCCCGATCATCGATGCGACGTTCACGGAGCTCGGCAGCTTGTCCACGGCGGCTGCCAGCGCTGCGTAGGTGGCGTAGCCGCCCTCGTCGTCGCCCGAACGCCGCGATGGGAATCGCGAGCCGCCGTCCTGCCCCACGACGATCGTTGTCACGCCCTGCCGAATGACCGACTCCGATCGCGGATCGGAGAACAGCGATCCGTCGGCGTGCGAGTGGATGTCGATGAATCCCGGCGCGACCGCCATGCCTCGGGCGTCGATCTCGACGGTTCCCTTATCGGCGAGACGCTTGCCGATCGCCGCGATGTGATTGCCGGTGATGGCGACATCCGCCTCGACCGGCGGCGTGCCTGTTCCATCGATTACGTTGCCGCCTCGTATGACGAGATCGTGCGCCGCGCGGCGTGGGAGAACGATGGATGGCGCGGCGACCAGGCCTGCGACGGCGCCCGCGGTGCCGGCCAGAAAATGACGTCGGGAGGTCAGAACAGGCTCTCGGTGAGGGGGAGTCGAACGTTATCCCGTGAAAACGCGGGCCGCGAGCGGCACGCGAAAAGCGGGTCGAGCGCGGATGTTGCAGCCACCGCCGAACGCGGTCGACCGCATGTCGGTTGGAAACACTCACGGCCTGAGGGATGACGATGTCTCTGCTCCCACGTGGTGCGACGCGCACACCGAGTGCGCGCGGTTGTCTCAGGGTGCTCGCCAGCATCGGTGCTCTCGTGACACTCCTTGCGTGCGCGGACGAGCCCATCGCGCCGCCGCGTGCGGGTCGCGCGAACCTACCGGCGGCAGCGGTCGCCGCTCCGCCCGGGGCATCCGTGACGCGCACGGTCGTCGTGCCCTCGACCATGCAGTCGTCACCCTTCAATACGCAGCGCACGCTGCTCGTACCGCCCAATTTCTCGATCTCGGTGTACGCCCGCATCAGTGGCGCCCGCTTCATGGCCGTGACGCCCGACGGCAACCTGCTGGTATCACGTCCGGGGGCAGGAAGCGTGATGCTCGTCCGGCCGAACGGCACCGGTGACCCGCTCGTGTCGACGTTCGTGTCCGGACTGCGCAAGCCGCACGACATCGTGTTCCGCACGATCGGCGGTACGACGTACGTCTACATCACCGAGACGCATCAGATCAACCGCTACGTCTACACGGCCGGTGCCCTCACATCGGGCGCTCGCCAGGTCGTCATCAGCGGGCTGCCTGACGCGAGCTCCCCGGAGCTCAACGGCACCTACGGTCACGAGCTCAAGAACATCGCGCTGGACGACAACGACCGGCTGTACGTCTCGGTCGCGTCCACGTGCAACGTCTGCACGTCCGACACGCAGAGCAACCCGGTCCGCGCGGCGATCTACGTCTACGACGCGAATGGCGCGAATGGCCGCCTGTTCGCGCGCGGGCTGCGCAATGCCGAAGGGCTCGCGATGATCCCTGGCACGAACACGCTGTGGGTCGTCGTGAACAATCGCGACGACATCGCGTATCCGTTCAACGACGCATCTGGCAACTACGGCCGAGTGTACTCCGGTTACGTCGACGATCACCCGCCGGAAGAGTTCACACGCGTTCGCGATGGCGGCAACTACGGCTGGCCGTTCTGCAACCCGAATCCCGATACGCCGAGTGGGCTCGTCGACATGCCGTTCGATCTCGACTACCAGATGAATCGTCTCGGCACCGTCAACTGCGGCGGCATGGACCGCGTCAACCGCGGCATCCAGGCCCACTCGGCCCCGTTAGGTTTGACGTTCTTCCAGAACACGAACGCGCCTGACACGTATCGCCAGGGCGCCGCGGTGGGGCTGCATGGCTCGTGGAACCGGACGCAGAAGACAGGCTACAAGGTCGCGTACTTCCCATGGGACGCCCTCACACAGTTGCCTGGCGATCAGGTCGACCTCGTGAGCGGATGGGCTGATGCCTTCTCGAGCTGGGGTCGCCCGGTGGACGTCGCGGTCGATCCTGCCGGAGCGATCCTGATCTCGGACGATCAGGCGGGCGCCATCTACAAGCTGACGTACGCGACGACGCCACCTCCGCCGCCCAGCCAGTCGGTGACGAGCTTCACGCTCATCAATGCCGACGACGACCAACCGATCACGGGCTACAATCCGATTGCGAACGGCGCGACGCTCAACCTCGCGATGCTGCCGACGCGACGTCTGAACATCCGCGCGGACACGGATCCCGCGTTGGTTGGCAGCGTGCGGTTCGCATTCGATGGGGCCACGAACTACCGGACGGACAACGCCGCGCCGTACGCACTCGGTGGCGACACCGGTACCGACTACATGGCGTGGACACCCTCGGTAGGCACGCACACCGTGACGGCCACCCCGTACTCGGCGGCGGACGCAAGCGGCACGTCAGGCACCGCAGCGACTCTGACCTTCAGGGTGACGGACAAGCGGAAGGGAAAACCGTGAGTTTGGGAGCGGGACGGGAGACGGGAGACGGGAGACGGGAGACGGGTAGCGGGTAGCGGGGGAAACGGCGGCTGTCATTCCGAGCGGAGGCGCGCAGCGCCGGAGGCGAGGAATCGCAGTCATCCCGGAAGAGGGACCTCCCGGCCGGGACGCCAAGGAGTCCTCGCTGCGCTCGCAATGACGGGTGTGTGACACCGCGTCCCTTGTGCGCTGAACGGCCGCGCGGGCAGTTTCGGACGAGTCGAACCCCGAACGGGAACCCTCATGCAGAATCGCACGATCGCGCTCGTCGCTACAGCGCTCGCCGCCGTTGCGTTGACCTTCGCCGCATGCTCGGACACGGGAACCGGTCCAACGCCACCCGACAGTTCCACGCCGAGCTTTGCGAAAGGCGGCCCGTCGACGAAGCCCGTGAAATCGGTCTCGGTCTCGCCGTCTGGCGGGACCATCGTGATCGGTGGGACGCTGCAACTGACCGCTACCGCGAGTCCGCCCAACACGGCGACGTCGTTCACGTGGGCCTCTACCAACCAGGCCGTTGCGACCGTGTCGCAAGCCGGCCTTGTCACGGGCGTTGCGGCTGGTACGGCGAATATCCAGGCAACGGCCGGGGGAAAAACCGGCACAGCAACGGTTACGGTTCTCTCCGTGCCGCCCGCGGGCACCGAGGTCCTCGTGGGGGCCGGGGACATCGCGAGCTGCTCGAGCTCTGGCGACGAGGCGACGGCCGCGGTGCTCGACAACATCGCGGGCACGGTGTTCACGCTTGGTGACAACGCGTACGAAAACGGCACGTCGACCGAGTACGCGAACTGTTATGGCCCGACCTGGGGGCGACATAAGTCCCGTACGAAGCCCACGCCCGGCAATCACGAGTACAACACCGCGAACGCGTCCGGCTATTACGGCTATTTCGGGAGCGCCGCCGGCAACCCGAGCGAAGGCTATTACAGTTATGACCTGGGTGCCTGGCACATCATCGTCCTGAACAGCAGCTCGGGCTGTGGCGTGATCGGCTGTGCGTTAGGCTCGGCGCAGGACGTCTGGCTGCGCGGCGATCTCGCGGCGAACTCGAAGCTGTGTACGCTCGCCTACTGGCACCACCCGCGCTTCAACTCTGGCGCAGCGCACGGAAACAACACGAACGTCGCGCCGTTCTGGGACGCGCTGTACCAGTACAATGCCGATGTCGTTCTCAACGGCCACGAGCACGTCTACGAGCGGTTTGCGCCGCAACGCCCCGATGCCACCCCCGACGCCGCGAACGGAATCCGCCAGTTCACGGTGGGCACTGGCGGCAGGGAGCACTACTCGTTCAAGGCGACACCGGAGCCGAACAGCGAGGTCCGCAACGCGACCGCGGACGGTGTCCTGAAGCTGACGCTGCGCACGAACGGCTACGACTGGGAGTTCGTTCCCGCGGGTGGGGCGACGTTCACGGATTCCGGGACGGGAACCTGTCACTGAGAGCGGGTAGCGGGTAGCTACCCGTCACCGGCTACGCGTCCGTCACTCGCGCATCGCCAGCAACGGATCCACCCGCGCCGCGCGACGCGCCGGGACGTAACACGCGAGCGCCGCGATGACCGTCAGGAGGCCCGCCACGCCGAAGAACGTCAGCGGATCCGTCGCCGTCACGCCGAACAGCAGCTTGCCTAACAAGCGCGTCAACCAGTACGCGCCCGCGCCGCCCAGGACCACGCCCCCGAGCGCCAGCGCCACGCCCTGCCGCAGCACGAGCCGCGATACCTGCCGACCCGTCGCGCCCAAGGCGATCCGGATTCCCAGCTCACGGGTGCGCAGACTCACCGCGTACGAGATCACGCCGTAGATCCCGACCGCCGCCAGCACGAGCGCGATCGACGCGAACACCCCGAGCAGCATCGTATAGAACCGGGGCCGCGACACGGAGGCGGACACGACCTCGCTCAACTGCCGGAGCTCACTGACCGGTAGATCGCGATCGAGCTCGCGCATCTGCGCACGAATACCCGCGATGACCGTCGTCGGAGCCGCCGTCGACCGCACGACGACCGAGAAGTTGCCGAACGTCGGCTGCATGTACGACGCGTACATCTCCGGGTACACCTCATCCGCGAGCCCCCTGCGCTTCACGTTCCCCACCACGCCCACGATCTCGCCGCCGAGCGTCACGTTGCCACCCGTCTTGGCCGTGTCCTGGTCCCACCCGATCTCGAGTCGCTTCCCGAGCGGGTTCTCGTTAGGGAAGTAACGCTTGACGAACTCCTGGTTGACGATCGCCACGATCGGTGCGCCGCTCCCATCGCGCTCGCTGAAATCCCGGCCGGTCACCATGGCGATGCCCATCGTCGCGAAATAGCCGGGCGTCACGAACGCGACGTCGGTGATCTTCCGTTCCGCCGGCCTCTCCTGCGGCGTGCCCGCGATGTGCGCGGAGGTGCGAATCATCATGTTGCTGAGCGGCAGCCCGGTGACGACCGCCGCGCCCTCTGCGCCCGGCAGTCGCTTCATCCGCTCCAGGAGGTCGGACACCATGGCGCGCCGCTGCGCGTACTCCCCGTACTTCGTGTCCGGCGCCGCGATCGCGAACGTGACGACACGCTCTGCGCGGAACCCGGGGTCCACGGCGAGCAGCTTCGAGAAGCTGCGGATCAGCAGTCCCGCGCCGACGAGCAGCACGACCGCCAACGCCATCTCCGCCATCACGAGACTGTTCCGTGCACGACGACTCGCAACGCCACCGCTCGACCCGCGCATGCCTTCCTTCAGCATGCCGCTTACGTTCGCACGGGCCGCCTGAACGGCGGGGAATACGCCGAACAGCACGCCCGTCAGCGCGGTCACGGCGGCCGTGAACAGCAGTACCGTCCCATTCACCGACACCTCGTCGATACGGGGCAGGCCGGTCGGCGCCATCGCGAGCAGCAGATCCACACCCCAGAGCGCGAGCAGCGTCCCGGCGACACCGCCGATGACCGCGAGCAGAACACTCTCGGTCACGAGCTGCCGCACGATGCGCCAGGATCCGGCGCCGAGAGCGGTGCGTACCGCCATCTCGGACTCGCGCGACGCCGCCCGCACGAGGAGCAGGTTGGCGACGTTCGCGCAGGCAATGAGCAGTACGAACGCCACGGCTCCGAGCATGGTGTAGAGCGCCGGTTTCACGTCGCCCACCAGGTATTCCTGCATCGGGATCACCGCACCCGAGAGCCCCGTGTTGGACTCTGGATACTGCTGCTCGAGCCGCCGGGTCAACGCCACCAGCTCGGCGTTCGCCTGCGCGACGGTAACGTCTGGCGCGAGACGTCCGATGATCCCCATCCAGTGCCCGCCGCGGTTCTCCGGGTTGAGATCGTCGGCGCTGAACACGAGCGGCACCCACACGTCAGGGCGGTCCGGGAAGCTGAATCGAGACGCCGCCACGCCAATCACCGTGTACGTATTGCCATCCAGCGCGATCGTCTTGCCGACGATACGGCGATCCGCACCGAAGCGGCGCTTCCAGAGACCGTCGCTCAACACGACAACCCGCCCTGCCGACTGCGCGTCCTCGTTCGGCGCGAAGCCGCGTCCGATCGCGGGCTGAATCCCGAGCAGGCTCCAGAACGTGGCGCTCACGCGTGCGCCCTGCACACGTTCCGGCTCGGACCCGCCCGTCAGGTTCATTGCCTGATTGTCGACAGCGGAGAGCGACGAGAACGCTCTCGCGTCCTTGCGGTAGTCCAGGAAATCCGGCGTCGACGAGGGCATACGATTCCCGCCACGAATGTTCGTCACGCGGACGACGCGCTCGGGATCCCGGAATGGGAGCGGCTTGAGGAGGACGCCGTCGATGACGCTGAAGATCGCGGTCGTGGCGCCGATCGCGAGCGCGAGCGTGAAGGCCGCGATCAGGGTGAACGCTGGAGTGCGCGCGAGCTTACGTGTGGCGTAGCGGATATCTTGAAGCACCGGACCTCGAATGCAGAATGAGCTGGAGCAGGCCCGTGGCAGGCCCCGGGTCGCGTTCCCCCAACGAAAGCTTCGTGCCGCTGGCGCTATGCTCCATGTCATTGCTTTGCAAACGGTTACATATCGACCTCCAGGTCTGCCGCACGCCGCGCTGTGCGGTCGTGGGACGAAGCGTCCCGTAGCCGAACGGCAGTTGGGGCGCTGCGCGGCGAGCTCGACGAGCGCGACGCCGGCGCGCGCTCGCTGATCGATGGCCACGCGCACCCCCGCCGCGCTCCGCGGCTTTCACCCGACCGTTCGCCGCTGGTTCACCGAGACGTTAGGCGCGCCGAGCCCGCCGCAGCAGCAGGGATGGCCGGCGATCGCGAGCGGCGAGAATGCCCTCATCCTCGCCCCAACCGGCACCGGCAAGACACTCGCGGCATTTCTCTGGGAGCTCAACGCGCTCATTACGGATGGGCTCGAGCGCTCGCTCGCGAACGCGATTCACCTGCTCTACATCTCGCCCCTCAAGGCGCTGAACAACGACATCCAGCGCAATCTCGAGCGGCCCCTCGCCGAGCTCCGGGAGCGCTTCGCCGCGCACGACGACGACTTTCCCGAGATCCGCGTTGCCGTTCGGACGGGCGACACGCCTGCGTCCGCACGCGCTCGCATGATGCGGCGGACCCCGCACATCCTCATCACAACGCCCGAGTCGCTGCACATCCTGCTCACGAGCCTGAGAGGCCGCGGGATGTTCAGTGCGCTCCGTGCCGTGATCGTCGACGAGATCCACGCGGTCGCCGGCACGAAGCGCGGCGCCCACCTCGCGCTCACGCTCGAGCGGCTCGAGCATCTGGTTGGGCGCAGCGTCCAGCGCATTGGCCTCTCGGCGACGCAACGACCGCTCGAAGAGATCGCGCGTTTCCTCGTCGGCTCGCGTGACTGCCGGATCGTCGACTGCGGCCTCGTGAAGAAGACCGAGACCTCGATCGTCTCACCCGTCCCGGACCTGGGCGACGTGGGCGGCAGCGTGTGGACGTCCGTCGCGCCGCTCGTGCTCGAGCGCATTCGCGCCGCACGCACCACGCTGGTGTTCGTCAACAATCGCGGTCAGGCGGAGCGGATGGCTTCGCGCATCAACACGCTCGCGAACGAGCAGATCGCGCTGCCGTACCACGGGTCGCTGTCGCGGGAGCGCCGCCTGCTGCTCGAGCAGCGTCTCAAGGCGGGCGATCTCCGCGCGCTCGTGAGTACGAGCTCCCTCGAGCTGGGCATCGACATCGGGTCGGTCGACCTCGTCATCCAGCTCCAGAGCCCGAAGCGCGTCGCGAACGGTTTGCAGCGCGTCGGTCGAGCGGGACACACCCTGGGCGCCGTGAGCCGCGGCATCTTCGTTCCGACGTTCCTCGACGACGCGATGGAGCTCACCGGGATCGTGCACGCGATGCGCGATGGCGACGTCGAGCCGACGCGCATCGTGCACAACGCGCTCGACGTTCTGGCCCAGGTGATCGTTGCCGCCGTGTCCGTCGATGAGTGGACGTCGGCCGACCTGTTCGACGTGATCCGACGGGCGTACCCGTACCACACACTCACGCGGCCAGTGTTCGACGAGGTCCTGGCGATGCTTTCCGGCAAGTATCCGTCGGACCTCGCCGCGGAGCTCGCCCAGCGCGTCACGTGGGATCGGGTGACGGACCGCCTGACGGGATCGCGCGCGAGCCGCATGACGGCCGTCATTTCCGGCGGGACGATCCCCGATCGCGGTCTGTACACCGTCAACCTTCCCGACCGCACGCGTCTCGGCGAGCTCGATGAGGAGTTCGTACACGAGTCACGCGTGGGCGACGTGTTCCAGCTCGGCTCGAGCACGTGGCGGATCGCATCCATCGAGCACGATCGCGTCATCGTCTCGCCCGCGCCCGGCGCGCCGGCGCGGATGCCGTTCTGGCACGGCGAGTACATGGCACGCTCGTACCATCTCACCCATCGTATCGGCACGCTCAGACGAACGCTCGCGGCGATCGAGCCCGACGATGACGCGGCGCTCGACCGCGCGGCGGAGCGGTACGCCGCGGACCGTGCGACGATCCGCTCGCTCGTCGGCTACGTGCGCGAGCAACGCGCGGTGTGCGGGTCGGTGCCTGACGACCGCGAGCTCGTGCTGGAACACTTTCGCGACGAGGTCGGTGCGGTTCGCATGGTTCTCCACGCGCCCTTCGGCGGACGCGTGAACGCGCCGTGGGGAATGGCACTCGCGCAACGCGTGCGCGAAGCGCTGCGAACGGGTGCCCAGGAGATTCAAATTCAAACGACCGACGATGGGATCATGCTTCGTCTGCCCAACCTCGGTGGCAGCATCCCCATCGATGCGTTCCTCGGGCTCGATCCCGCCGAAGCCGAGCGCCGCATCATCGACGAAGTCGGGAGCACATCGCTGTTCGGCGCGCGCTTTCGCATGAACGCGGCCCGTGCGCTGCTGCTTCCGCGCGGCAACCCGCAGAAGCGCATGCCGCTCTGGCTCCAGCGACTCAAGGCGCTCGATCTGCTGCAGACCGTGCAGGCGTTTCCGTCGTTCCCCATTCTCGTCGAGACGTACCGCGATGTACTGCAGGACGCGTTCGACATGTCCGCGCTCGCGACCGTTCTGGGCGACCTGCAGCGCGGCGCGATTCGCGTGCGCGTCGTGGAGCTCGACCGGCCGTCGCCGTTCGCCGCATCGCTGCAGTTCGGGTTCGTCATGGACTGGCTGTACGTCGATGACACACCGCGCGCGGAGCAGCGCGCCGCGCATCTCTCGCTCGATCGCGCCCTGCTGGACGAAGTCATGGGGAGCGAAGGCGCCGATCCCGATACGACGGAAGCCATCGATGAAGTGCTCGCGGTTCGGCGAGGGACGGCGCCGAACCGCCGGGCACGAAACGGCGACGAGCTGAGCGCACTCATCGACCGCGCAGGAGACGTCACCCTCCCCGAAGCCCGTGATCGTGTCGCGGACCCATCGCTATGGACGCGCGGCGACCCGCTCACCGAGCTGCTGGCGAGCCATCGCGCGGTCGAGATCGAGGTGCCGACGGCGACGGGCGCGGCTCGGCGGCTCATCCTCACCGAGACCTTCGGCCGTTATGCATCGGCATTCGGTCTGGACGCGGCGTCGGTCGTGCGCGCTGGTGTCGACCTCGTCGAGCGTGCCGCCGCGGACATTGTTCCAGCGGCGTTGCGGGAGCCGGCGTTACGCCGCGGCGCCGCGGCCCGGGAGGTGCTCGCACGCTGGCTCGCGCTCTCCGGCCCCGTGTCCGTCGAGGAGATCCGTGCGCGCTACGATTTCCCCGGGCCGTGGGTCGCCGTGCGTCTCGAGGAGTGGCAGCGGGAAGGGAAGCTCGTCAGAGGCTTCTACGGCGTCGATCGCACCGTGGCGCGGTGGTGTTCGCGACGCGTGCTGGAGCACGCGCGGCGCCGCGCGCTCGCGAAGGCCCGGCAGCAGATCTCGGCCGTCGGTCTCGCCGATTTCGTCGCGTTCCTCCAGCGATGGCAGCATCTCGACCCGCGCGACCGGTTGGGCGGAAGCGACGGCGTGTCGGTCGTGGTGAAGCAGCTTGCCGGGCTCGTTCGCCCGGCGCCGGCGTGGGAGCGCGACTATCTACCGGTACGCGTTAGGCCCTACGACGCGGCGGCGTTGAGTGGCCTGACGCAATCGGGAGCGGTGGTGTGGGTCGGTGCCAGCGCGCCGAACGAACGGAGCGATGTGCGCGGGCTCACGGGCCTTCGCTTCGTCGAGCGCGGAACTGGCGGCCGGTGGCTTGCGCCCGTGCAGCAACCGTCGGGCGATGGATCGTCGACGCTCAGTCCGGCTGCCACCAGGGTGCTCGAGGCACTCCGCAGCCATGGCGCATCGTTCGTGAGCGACCTGCATGCCGCTACGGGATTGACCATGCTCGCGTTGCGCGACGCGCTTCGTGAGCTTGCCGCGAGCGGCCTCGCAACGAACGACAGCGCGGACGCACTCCGAGAGGTCATCCGCTTCCGACCGCTCCTGCCCGGGAATCGCCGCGACGACCCAGACCCGACGGGGTGGCTGCCGGCGGGCTTCTCACCCACGCCCGGCCGGCCGATCGTCCAGCGTCGTCCGAACCTCCGTCGACTGCCGAAGTGGCGTCGACCGGATCTTCCCGGGAATCGCGACGGTTGGGTCGGACGTTGGTCGCTCGTGCAGACGCCGGGCATCCTCGGCACCGCGGAGGACGATGAGACCCGCGCGGAAGCCATCGCGCGGCAGTGGCTCGATCGGTATGGCATCGTCACGCGTGACTGGTGGCGCCGCGAGCGACCCACCGTGTCGTGGCGCCTCATCTACCGCGAGCTGCGACGTCTGGAGCTGCGTGGCGAAGTGCGGCGCGGCTACTTCGTCCGCGGCCTTGCCGGTGCGCAGTTCGCTACGGCTGCCGCCGTCGATGCGCTGCGTGACGCGGCGACTGACACCGACGCACCTCCGATCACGATGGCGACGAGCGACCCGGCGAACGTGTATGCGCTGCCGCTCATGGTCTCACCGGAAGATCGGCCCGCGATCGCGCGACCGCGTGGCGGCGGCGCGGTGCTCGTGACCCGCCGCGGTCGCGTCGTCATAGCGGCCGAAGGTCGTGGACGGCGTATCACGGTCTCCGCCGAAGCCACGGAAGACGACGTCCACCGCGCCGCCGAGTCGCTTGTCGCGCACCTGACGGTACCGTTGCCGCTCGGGCAGCGACGACGCGACCTCGAGCTCGAGACGATCGACGGTGCTGCGGCAACGCGGAGCCCACACGCCGCCGCCTTCGTGGCGGCAGGCTATCGGCGCGACGGCCTTACGCTACGCAAGGCCGTCATGTACAGCGGGTGAGGCGCGTGGGCGGCACCTAACGCTGAACGAGCCGGCGTGCCTCGGCGACGACGGGGAGGCCGCGAATCACGCACATGACGACCGTCGTGTAGACGCTGGCGTAGGCGAACCACGTCACGATGGGTCCGAGGTGGCGGAACAGCCCGGGCGCGAACGCCAGGATCAGGAGTGAGAACGCGAGCGTCTTCGCGCCGCCATACAGCGCTCGGCTCAGCCGCGAGCTGACGAGGAGCGCGCCGAGCTTCGAGCGCATCATCGACGTCGTCCCGAACGCCGTCATGCCGCGCTCGAGGGCCAGCGCGCGAATGCCGTCGACGAGAATGCCGCGAGCCGAGACGAGGATCGCGACCCAGAGCGGTACCCAGCCGAACTTGGCGAAGACGATCCAGTAGGACATCTCGACGACCCGGTCCCCCAGGATGTCGACGACGGCCCCGAGCTTCGACGTCTCCTTTCGGCGGCGCGCGACGTAGCCGTCCAGCGCATCCATCCAGATGAGCAGGATGGTGAGCAGGAACGCCGCGACGTACATCCACTTCGTGCGGACGTGAAGCATCGCCACGACGGCGAAGGAGAGGAGCGTCCGGAGGAGCGTGATGTAGTTCGCCATGTGTTCGACGCTCGCTGGGCTGTGCGCGTACCTGGGGTGTCCGTCCGTGATCGTCGAAGAGAACGCGAGAAACCACGGGGGATCGGCTCACGGCGGCGCCGGGTCACGACCTTCCGGCCCCCGAAACGGTACAGCTGAGCCGCCCAGGAGTTCCGCGCGCCGCCTTCGACCAGGTCATGGGCGACACCAGCGATCTCGTCAGCGAAACTCTACAGTGCAAAGTACTTGATGCTGAGCGCAGCCGCCCCTAAATTCCGGTTGGTCGAATCGCCCGGAGTGCTGTTGTGTCTGCCCTGACGCGTCTGCTCTTTCCCGCACCCGCCGAGCTGCGCAATACGGCATCGATCTTCCGCTGGTGGGAGTCGCGACGGCTCACGTTCAACGTCGTCATCGGCGTGACGGGACTGATCACACTGTCGGTGATCAAGGCCATCGCGTTCCTCCCGCCGCTCTCGACAAACATGCCGGTGTTCTTCTGGCCCGGC
>Ga0105249_10004231_pt1 | contig 12410 bp, 12 predicted proteins | sample KBSS44metaG_FD_81522 | JGI IMG/M metagenome (GOLD analysis project Ga0105249, IMG submission 81522) | Switchgrass rhizosphere microbial communities from Kellogg Biological Station, Michigan, USA - KBS S4-4 metaG | ecosystem: Host-associated > Plants > Roots > Rhizosphere > Soil | place... | reverse complement strand
TTGTAGAGCAAAAAGGAAGATTGAATTTTTACCTTAAATGTCTAAAACGTTATGTTCTTCTACATTTAAGCTAATATATTGATCAAAAGATGCCGTTGAACTTTCTATAAACACATCTGCCATTGCGTTCACATGCAAAAAACTTTCATGGTGAATTTGTTCAAATAAACATAGTAAATCAGCTTTACTGTCTGAAGTACAAGTTAGTTTGAAGTCATGAAGTTCTGTATCGAGCTCTAAACGAATATGATCAATAAAATGCTCTCGTGAAGTTTTATTATTTACAGTATAAAATAAGCGTGTTTGTTCATAACTTCCTTTACAAAAGATCATTTCATAAATTTTCATTTTAAAGGTTTACCTATTCCGTGTTTTTTATAATTTAAATTCAAAATACTAGTAGTTTTACTCAAGGATAAAATGAAATTGCTTTACAAGCGCTTTTGCTAATTCATAGTTTTGATTAAAAAATCCAATTTCTCTTGGGGAAGAGAAATTGGGAGAGGTATTCATAATCTTTTAAAAAGATTATTCACCCATAACTTTGATACTTTTATCACAATGTATTCAAATTTGTTGTTTTGGTCAACAAAAATTACAAGGTCACCAACCTATTTTTGAGATGTATTAAGTTATTTCTATTTGAAAGTAACGGTTTGTGGATTAATTTAATTAAGCATTTCAGAAAGATAGCCTGTCGATTGACAGGCTATCTTAGTTTATGCTGCTTTAAGCTCTTTCCGTTCAAGCCATTCATTGATTTGACTTTCAGCCCATGTGGGCATACTCGCGGTTAAATAAGTGGGCTCTGGAAAATCACCACGGCGGATCATCTTCCAGAAGGTCGATTCTGCGATATTCAACAAACCCTTTGTTGCAGGTTTATACGATAATCGACGATGGCGACCACCACGATCAATATAATCCTTTGCTGGACGCTCAGGATAGTTGACTAAGTCTTTTACACGATAGCGCATTTCAATCATATCTTTGTACCTATTCATTTTGCATTCATTGCTAATCCAAATACCGTTGAGATTTTCTATCTATTCAACGGCATTGAGTTTTATTTGGTTTAAATCTGTTTTAGGGGCTTTAAAGTATTGGCTGCTGTGCACAATAGTGCAAAATCAATAACTACCTGGACACCCATTCTTGTCTTAGTTGGACACTCTAATAAGCTTTTAGGCAAACTAGAGTGTCGCTTAACTTGGGCAGTAGGATCTTAAATATCTAAGACTTTCCTACCTCGTTTTTTTCTCATAGATTCGCCCTGTAGATTAAATACATGAGCACGATGAACAATACGATCAAGTAGTGCTTCGCCGACAGTTTGATCTTCAAAATGGTTTAACCAAATGTTGGTCTCATACTGGCTTGTAATAAGAAGTGAACCATTGTCACTATGTTTGTCAATCACAGTAATAAAATGGGCCATCCACGAATTACTTACCTGCGATAAACCAAAATCATCAAGAATTAACAATTTACTTGAAAGTAACTTCTTTTTTAAAATCGTGATTGTCCCTAAGTGTAAAGCCGTTTCAAATTCTTCAAATAATTCAGTAGTATTATAAAAAAGAACCTTGAATCCTGATTTGCATGCATTGGTTCCAAATGCCGAAGCGAGCCAAGTTTTACCAATCCCAGTGGCACCAGTAAAAATTAAATTTTGTTTAGACTTTATCCATCCACAATCTGCAAAACTTTGTAGAATATCGCTAGTCAGTCCTTTTTTATTGGAACAATCTATTTCTGTAAGTGCACTCGTTGGATAGCGTATATTCGATTTATTTAACAATGCCAAAACTTTTCGATTACTAACAGAGTTTTGCTCAGCAGTGAATAGCTCATTCAAAATTTCTAATGATGTTTTTTTGCTATTTATCATCTCATCGTAATGATCAACAAAGCAGTTTAAGCAACCATTCAGCTTCAATTCTTGCATCTTTTGTGCAATAACACTCTTTGAAGTCATCTTGCATCGCCTCCAAAATATGTGGCGCCACGAAGATTTATATGTGTCGATGCTGTAATCGTTTGATCTGTAGTTATGACTTGAATATATCTTTTATTTTTCAATACATATATTAAATCAGTAACTGTCAAAAGTTTATATTTCAATGCATATCCACAAGCTTGATTTAATACTAGATTAAGTTTGTTTTCCAAAACATAGTCTCTTAGCTTATTTAGTGATTTTATATTGCGAGCGAGTTGTTTTGATTTACTTAGTATCAGCTCTACAAACTCATTTACGAAATTTCCAAGCGACTTAGACCATTGCCGAATGCTAGCAGGGCTTAAAGTATTATAGAGTCTATGGTTTGCTGGCATGTGCTCATCAAGAATACTTGCTTCTCCATGGCCAATTAATAAGCTATGAGAGCCTATTAGTTCATTTTCATAGAAGAACCGCACTTCACGGCTTGTAATACCAATATCTAACTTTTTACCAATAAAAATATGGGGGACAGAATAAATGTTTCCATCGACTGTAAACTGATAAAATTCAGAAACCCTTTGTTGAAATATCCATTTTGTAAATGGATATGGGTGCTTTGGTTGTGTTAGTAGTTTACTTTTTTCAAAACGCTCAAATCGATCCCTTCTACTTTCAGGAAACCTCTTTGTAATTCCGCGGTTAATTCTGTCAACTTCCAGATCAAGAGCTTTTTGTAATTCATCAAGCGAGAAAAATTTTCTATCTCGTAATTTGACTAAAACTGAACGTTGAATAATTTGAACAGAAACCTCTGCTAACCCTTTATCTTTCGGGGTACGTGGACGAGTATTTAAAATTGCAAAATCATGATAATCAGCAAATTGTTCAAATGTTTTATTGAATACTGTGCCATTACGACTTGTTTTAATAACGGCCGCTTTTAAATTATCAGTGATCACTTCCCTTGGAACACCACCTAGGCGATCAAAGGTATCAGTAAAGCATTTCAACCAATCGTGTGTTTGTTGCGTTTCTACGGCAATTACAATGATTAAACTAGACGCGCCTAGCACAGCAACAAAAATTTGAACATTACGAACTTTACCACTCTCAATATCATGTATTTGCATAGTTTTCCCGCAAAAATCTACCAATAGCGTTTGTCCAGCTTTGAAATGTTGACGCATCGACGGGTGCAATTTTTTTAACCATTTCCGGTACAAATATGCAAAACGAGAGTATGAAACACAATTTACAACACTTTCTTTAAACTCAATCCACAACTGCTTTAGGGTCATATCTCGGATTTTCATTTGATCATTTATATAATCAAATTCAGGGGTTGGTTTACAATTTTCAATATTTCTTGCTATACCAGTTTGCAATGTATCTACAAACTCTTGATTTGACAGTAGTAGCAATTCATTGATAGGAATATTGATTTCTTTTAATTTATTAGCAAGAACTGTAACAGTGGTTGGTGAAACTTGCATTCTTTTTGCAATTTTGCGAAAAGAATGGCCTTCTCCAAGTCCTGTTAGAATTTTTTTTTGAATTACGGGGTTAAGCTTCATATATCTACCTTATTAAAAAATTAAGGCAGAAAGCACCCTTAACATTGATAAACTAACCAATGTCTTCTAGAATGAATTTGTCTTGCACTTCCAAGTTAAAGACAAACTTATAAAGACTCATGTTGACGCATGGGTCTTTATACTTTCTGCAGTTAAATAAAAATTAAGAAATTATTTAAACCATATCTTTTTGCTCCTTAAGACCTAATTTGACTGCAATTTTGTGACTTTCACCGCGTAAAGGTACTTTATTGTTTTTTAAAATTCGATATACGAGATCTGGTGAGAAATTATTAATACGTGCCCACTCTGCTATTGAAGTTCCTGAGCGCGAAAAATCATCTCTAACTTGCTTAATTGACTTGATCATATCAGACGAATTTTGAATAAATTTGACGAAAAAATATAGCAGAAGAACACTCTAGTCAAGCAGAAAAATATTGGATTAACATTATGATTTTATTATTATATTTTTTATAATATCTATTTTATTAACTCATAATATCTTTCATTAATCGAATATTTGAATGCATATTTTTTATTTCATTCTCTAATTTTTCTTTATGATTAATCAAATGTTTCTCTAATGTTTTATCATTTGATAATAATGATTCTATAAATGTTAAATTATTTTCTTTATCTTTAATTAGATTAATAAATTCGATTTCCTTTATTGAAAAAATATTTTCAAGCTTATGTTTTTTATATTGATTTCTTAGCTCATTCAGTCTCGGAGTTTCATTATAGCTAAATGCTTTTTTTGTAGATTTATTTGCATCAACTTCTAAATATTGACATTTGAGTAAGACTCTTAATCCTATATACATAAGCTGTTTACAACGTTTAGCTCTATAACGTTGATTAAGCCCCATTTTTTCCCAAAAGTGTTTTGCTTGCCAATTGATGATTTCATTATCGATGAAGATTTTCAAAAAATCATCATACAAAGGTAAATTGATGGATTTTGGCATTCTAAGCTTCTATAAAATAAATGAGGATTATAGTCCGTGGATATATAGTCCTCAATTGGTGATATTTCTATTTTTTGAGCATTTAGTTTCAAATGACAGATTTATCATTAAAAATTGGTCAATTAATTCGTGAAAAGCGAGTCGAAAAAAAGTTAACGCAAGAAAAACTTTCGCTACAATGTGGAATAGACCGTAGTTATATGGGGCGTATTGAACGCGGTGAAGTGAATATTACGGTTGAAAAGCTGTATGAAATTGCATTGGAATTGGGTATTGAGGTGCAAGAATTACTCCCATAAGTAATGATTATTCTTCAACAAATGAATGAGAAATTTTAAATATGCCAAAAAATATTGATTTGCCTGACGAAAAAAAAGAAGAGTTAAGTACTCAAATTGTGGAAGACCTGATGATAATTGCAGAGTTGGAGCAAAGACCGATTAAGCATTTTAAAGCTGATAAAAATGGAATTTTTTATGAGGTACAAGTAGATTCTAAGGATCATTACAGTTCTACAAAATAGTTAAGCTATTTGAGAATTTATTTTCATCAATATAAAACCAAGCTTTTAACGGAACTTTATGATGTATAAGATTCGATCCTGGTTAACAAAATTTTTTGGTTGGATAGCATTTGTCTCAATTTCTTTGATCCTGCTGTGTGTATCAATGTTTAGTTATGTAGGTGTCAAAATACAGTACGTGCTTGTACCTTTGGCGTTGATTTCAACAATTTTATGGTGGCTTATTCACCCTGATAAAAATAGCACTTATGAAAACTGAGCGAATAATTTCACCACCAAAAACAGATTGGGATAAATTACGTCAACCATTAGAAAGTGGTGAAAAGCAATTTGTTGAATATTTGGATGAACATCTTCCAAAAGGTTGGGAAATCTATATTCAACCTCATTTAAATGGTCTATGCCCAGATATTGTAATACTTCACCCTAAAATTGGTATTGGTGTCTTTGAAGTAAAAAATTGGGATTTTACAGCTATGCAATATAGCATTGAGACTAAAAATAATGGAAAAGTTCACTTGTATGCAATAAATCATCAAGGTGAAAAAATATCCTATGTAAAGAAAAATCCTGTAGATCAATTGCTTTTATACAGGAAAGAAATATTGGATTTATATTGTCCGATTCTTAGTACATTTGAATATTCAGTTGTCGTATCTTGTGGACTAGTATTACCCTCAGCGACTACTGAGAATGTAGAAGCGTTATTCAAACCCATATTTCAAAGCCGAAATAGAAAGCTTTTTGCACCGAATAAAGATGAAAAGCATAATAATTATATAATTTTTTCGAAAGAAAGTTTTTTGAAAGATTTATCTGCAAACTTTCCTTCTGGTATAGACCGCATATCTTCAAATTACATGAATCCAGTGATTGCTCAACAATTACGAGTTTGGCTTATAGAGCCTGAATCAAGCAAAGAGCAAAGAGAGCCTTTAAACTACAATGCTCAACAGCAAAAATTTATCAAAGAACGTACAGAGTCAGGCTTTCGTCGCTTAAAAGGACCTGCTGGATCTGGTAAATCTGTAGTAATTGCAGGTCGAGCTGCAACATTATTGAGAGAGCAAAAATCTGTATTGATTGTTACATTTAATATTACGTTAATGAACTATTTACAGGATTTGGCGGTAAGAGAATATTCAAAGATAAGATCTGATGCTACATGGCTTAATTTTCATTATTTATGCAGAAGATTGTGCTATGAAGCAAGTTTAGATAAAGAATATGCAAGTCTTTTTCAGGCAGCTAAAGTACAAGGTCAATCTTTTCCTGATAATGATGAGCTCTGTGCTGTAATCAATCAAGCAATTGAAGTGAGTGAACCTGAGAAATATGATGCAATATTAGTCGATGAAGGACAAGATTTTAATCCGAAGTGGTGGGATATCTTAAAAAGATTATTGGCAGATGATGGCGAGATGCTGTTATGTGCAGATACAACACAAGATATTTATTCATCTGCAGACCTTTGGACTGATGATGTCATGAAAAATGCAGGGTTTAGAGGTGCATGGGCGGAATTAAAGCAGACTTATAGACTACCAGACAACCTGATTCCTTTAGCAAATAAGTTTGCTGAGATGTTTTTACCGCAAGATAAAGTCATAAAATCAGAACCTAAACGTACATTACAAGATTCATTTGATTTTGGAACAATTGAGGAATCAACATTAGTTTGGGATAATTTAGAGGTTCTAGATTCGTCAACATTTCTAAATGTATTTAAAAAATTTAGAAATGAAGTGATCAAACTTCAACTCAGCAATGCAGATATTACAATATTGGTTCAAACACATGAAATTGGTATGAGTGTCTGTAAGGATCTATTAGATAGCTTAGGGTTAAATTGCATTGATATATTTTCAAATGATCCTGCTATATCAAGACAAAAAAAAATGTGGTTTTTTAAGGGAGATACACGAATTAAAGTCTGTACTGTACATAGCTTTAAGGGATGGGAAGCCAAAGCTCTTCTAGTTGTATGGGATAAAATGTATTCAGAGAAAGAATACGCTTTATTGTATACAGCTATTACTCGCTTAAAATCAGGAAGAAGCAGTATTTTATATGTAGCAAATGTGGAACCATCTCTTATTGAATATAGTAAACTTTGGAAAAATATAGTTTAAATTTTAAATATTTTTGTCCCAAATATAAAGTTAATTAAATTTATTTAGACTTTAGATAATCAGACCTTAATTCAATAATTTAATTGAGATATAGTATGTAAATAATGAAGATTTAAAAATATTTTTTGAGGGAATAATGAGCAACTTTCAGTTTTTAGAACCTGATTTTTCAAGTTTGGCCACGATTGCTAAAGAAGCTGAAAAGCTTGTCTACATTTCCCCACAATTTGCCCTTGCTGCAGCTCGTACCTCACTCGAAAACCTAGTGCTGTGGCTGTATCAATACGATAACAAATTCAAAGACCTGATACCGCTCTATATTTGGGACAAAATGGACAACATCCGCATGGTCGGCAACAGTGCCGTATATGGGAAAAAGTTCAAACACCTCACCACCGAAGAAACCGTAAACCACATCAGCCACTTATTTCTGATGTATGTCTGGTTTGAACGCACCTAGAGAGCTTTATTAAAACCAATGAAAACCATATTACTATTGCCAAGCTTAAGCGTGGCTTAGCTCTAAGACCAACTGATTTAAATGAGCTTGAACGTTTTGTTGAAGCTCAGGAAGTTGAGAGTAGAGATAAATTCGCACAATGTTTTGGAACAGAGAAATCGTTACCGCTGTTCATTCGTTCTTTGGTGGGTTTAGAGTGTCAAGCAGTGCAAGAAGCCTTTTCAAAGTATCTACAAGGTGCAACTTATAACGAAAGACAGATTCGTTTTGAAAGGATTGATGGCGTATTTAGTGATGGGGATGCTGACAACATATTGGGAGTTGTTGAAGCGTTTAATGAAGAGGTGGCTTAAATTTGAGATCGAGAAAAATTTTATAATTGAGGAAGAAATAAATTGAATATCCAACTTGACACACTTCGAATATGCGGTTTTCGTGGAATTGCCAATATTGAAATGACTTTGCCAAGAGTAACTGTATTATTAGGGCAAAATAATGCAGGAAAAACATCAATTATTAAAGCACTGCAATTAGCACTTGGGGACTATTCTCGCTTTTTATCAGATGAAGATTTTCATATTAGTCAAAATGATAATATTCATGAAAAAATCACAGTAGATATTAGATTCATCCCTATTCAAGATACGCTGATGACTGAAGAATTTTCAGAAGATTGGCAACGTGTGTTTGAAGATAAAATTCAGTCTCAAGCTGATGGTCAGCAATTTGTAGTAATTAGAACGGTAGCTAAACCTGATAGAGTTAAAGGGGGATATACTGTTGAAAGATTCCATTTAAATGCTTGGCCAGATAGAGAAAATTGGCAGAATGTTCAAGTAAATGTTAATAATCGGCTTAAAAAAAGACTAGATAGTATTCCTTTTATTTCGATAGATGCGCAGCGTGATATTCATAATGAATTGAAAGAAAAATCCTCATTTGTTGGTCGTGTTTTATCTAGTGTTGAATATAATGATGCAGATGTTGCGGTACTAGAGCAAATGGTTGCTGACGTGAATAGAGAAGCTATTGAAAAAAGTGATCCACTAAAGAAACTTAGAAATCACTTAGATAGTCTTAATCAATCTTTTAATGGGGCTGGACAAACAGAACTTACGCCTTTTCCCAAAAAAATTAGGGATCTTTCAAAAAGATTTAGTGTGCATTTTGGTGAAACTAATCAGAATTCATTCTCTATGGAATATCATGGAATGGGCACGAGAAGTTGGGCATCTATGCTTACAGTAAACGCTTTTACTGAATTATTGGTGAATAAGCACCAAGAAGAAGCTGAACCCTTATTTCCTATTGTTGCAACTGAAGAGCCAGAAGCCCATCTACATCCAAATGCCCAAAGAACGCTATTTGAACAGCTTCAGAATAATAGTGGTCAAATAATAATTAGTACTCATTCGCCATATTTAGTAGGTATGTCTGACCTTAAAAACTTAAGAGGCTTAACATCAAAATCTAGGAACTCAAATTCCTTTCAATTAATTGACGGGCTTGATTCTGAAGATATTAATATACTACAACGTGAAATTATGCGGTTTCGTGGTGAATTATTGTTTTCTAAAGCTTTAATACTATTTGAGGGTGTTACTGAAGAACAGATTATACCTGCAATGTTTAAGGCATATTTTGAAAAATCAAGTTTTGCCTTAGGAGTTAACTGTATCAGTGTTGCTGGGAAAAATTATCCACCATTTATTAAAATGGCATTAAGTTTTGGAATTCCAGTAATAATAATTAGTGATAATGATGGTACTACAAGTAGTGAGATAGAGTCTCAAATTCAAAAGATTCATAATAATACTTCTTTGATACTTTCAGACAACAACTTCTATCTTTCATTTTTATCTCAGAATAATGATATTGAGGCTGAACTCATTCATGAGTTACAGCTTCGAGAGGAGGTAATTGAAGCCCTTATTAAGACCGAGACTAGAGGTAGTGATAATGCACAATATATTCATGCTAAAACTACTGAAATTAGAGGATTAAATGATGCGGCTTTAGTTAATAAAATGAGGTCATCAAAAGCTTCATATGCAGGATATTTGGCTGGCGTAATTGATAAGAATCCGTACGGTAAAACAAAGGAACAACTTATGCCACAGTGTGTCATTAATGCATTTGAGAAATTAAGAGAATGGGAGCAAATATGTTGAGTTTATCACCAATTCAGTCAAAAATTGTGTTAATGCCAACAGATAAGGCAATACAAATTTTAGCTTCAGCAGGATCAGGTAAAACTAGAGTTCTGACAGAGCGCATTCGACATATTATCAATACTACGAAAAAAGATGGTGTTATTGCTCTAACCTTTACAAATAAAGCAGCAGAAGAAATGTGTTCACGATTATCAGATTGTGAAAATATTCAAGAAAGAGCATGGATTTCTACTATTCATTCTGTTGCGCAGCGTATCCTCGAAAAATATGGACATACCTTAGGGCTTCCAATAGGACTTCATATATATGATCGAGATAAGGATAAAATGGAAGTCTTTATGCAATCTTTGCGTGATGACGGTATTAATATTGATGATTATTTAAATGTATCAGATAGTCGTGAGTTAAAAGGTAGAGAGAAAACTCTACAAAACTATATGGATATTTTCTCAAAAATAAAAAGAGAATTACTTACTGAAGTTGATGTTGCAAACCTATATCCAAACAATAATATGTGGAAAAAATATCAAGAGTATCAGGACTCAATGCTTAGAAGTGGAGGAATTGATTATGACGATATACTAGTCTACGCATATCGAATATTGATAACTCATGAGTGGATAGCGAAAATATATAGAGCCCAATATAAGCATATTTGTGTTGATGAAGCCCAAGATCTAAACAAAATTCAATATGAGTTTATTAAAGCATTTTGCGGTGAATCCATACAGAGTATTTTTATGGTAGGTGACCCAAATCAAATGATTTATGGGTTCAATGGTTCATCTAAAGATTATCTTTGTAAATACTTCATTGATGATTTTTCACCTGAACAATTTGAGCTTAAAGAAAATTATCGAAGTACTAAAGCTATAATTAGAGTTGTTAATAAATTAAAGCATGGTTCTCAAACCGAGAGTGAATATGCCCTAGAAGGCGGTGTTAGTTTTTTAGAATTTGAAAATGAATTAGAGGAAGCAAATCTGATTGTATCCAATATTAAGCATCTGATTAGTATAAAAACACACCCTGAAATTGAGGGCGAAATTACACTTGATAAAATGGTCGTTATTGCTAGAAACCGATTTGTATTTAGTAAGCTTGAGATCAGCCTTAAAGAAAATGGTATCAGTTATTCTCTGCGAAGAGGAGAACGACAATTAGAGCCTTCAACAAGATTTGGAAAGACTCTAGATTATGCAATACGCATTAAATTAAATTCCAAAGATTGGGTTAATGGTAAGAAATTATGTCAGTTACTGAACATATCTGAACCTAAGATATGGAGTAAAACTGTTTTATCAGAGTTTGCAACTAAGCTGGATTTGTTGGAAAATTTTAATACTGAAATATTAGCAAAACTATTATTAGCTATTGATGGCTTAGATATTGAACAACCTAAAATTCCTAAGTTGATTAATGACTTTCGCAGTTATTTAACTTCCCTCGTTGAAAATCAGGAGTGTATTGCTGATCAAGAATTAGAAGATATTCGATTAAGTATTGAAGAGTTAAATGAATTCAGCAACACATGGACTTGTTTCAAAAGAAAGGGGCTTGGTGACTCATTAGTAGCATTTAGAAATGCATTAGCATTAGGTCAACTTTCTGAAAATAGTATAGATCGTGGATTAACACTTAGTACTGTCCACACTATGAAAGGACTTGAAAAGGATATTGTGTTTTTAATTGGTATGTGTGAGGGTATATTTCCTGATTATCGTGCTAACTCAGAAAAAGAAATAGATGAAGAACGGAACAATGCTTTTGTCGCAGTAACAAGAGCAAAGCGTTGGCTGTATATCTCTTATCCTAAACAAAGAGTTATGCCTTGGGGAGATAGTAGATTTCAAAGAAAGTCACGATTTATGATTGAAATGGAGTCTTGAATATTTTTATTTAGTAGGTGAATTGAAATAATTAGTGATTTACTAGTCACACAAGTGACTAGTAGGCCACATGTATATTATTTATGGGAACAAGGATAGAATTGAATATGTCTTGAATTATAGCTATATGCAATAAAACTACTGTCCAAGTAAAAGAATAATCGGTGTTCAGTACTTTACACCACTCAATGTCCATTCAGATAAGAATATGCACACAATAGAGCACTTCGCAAGTGGATTGATTATCAAAAATCCGCACATAATGGTCTGTGCCAATCAAATAAGCCTTTAAAATCTGAAGTCGTTTGCCAAAGTTGATCTGATTGACATTGTAGAAGTGAGGCGTCATGACCTTAGGTAAAGGTGACCACATTGTCTGAATCAGTCCAGTTGGATCAATAAACTGATTTAAGCATTCATAAATTCCAGTTTCTTCAAATGGAACGAAATCACTTGTTTCTCTAGCAACAAAGAAATACAACTTAAGATTGATCTGCTGAAAAGAGTTCGTTTCCCATTTTCCTAAAATGCCTAGAACATTTGCCTTTTTGCAGTTCTGGATGGCAGTGATGATTTCTTCAATATGATGATCAAAGAGTAGGTAATTTCTACTGAGGTTTGCACGACTGGTTTTACTGACATCATTGATCAAGGTCATACAATAAAGATCAAACGAGCGCGTCATTCCAAGAAGCTTGGCGATGAAATCTTCATATGACCAAGTGGCTTTTTGAAGCTGTTT
>Ga0105249_10004230_pt1 | contig 12412 bp, 8 predicted proteins | sample KBSS44metaG_FD_81522 | JGI IMG/M metagenome (GOLD analysis project Ga0105249, IMG submission 81522) | Switchgrass rhizosphere microbial communities from Kellogg Biological Station, Michigan, USA - KBS S4-4 metaG | ecosystem: Host-associated > Plants > Roots > Rhizosphere > Soil | place... | reverse complement strand
GCCCGCCGAAGCCGCCTCCGCAAACACCTCGCGCTTCCTGATCTCAGAACCCGAGCGCGGCATCTGCCGCGTCCTCTGCTTCCATCCTGATCACTCCCTCACCCTCGCGCGCATGGCCGTGCCTGACATCGCTCGCGTGGTCGACGCCTGGGCCGAGGAGACCGCCACGCTCTCCGAAGTCCCTTGGATCAACCACGTCCAGGTCTTTGAGAACCGCGGCGCCATGATGGGCGCCTCGAATCCCCACCCGCACTGCCAGATCTGGGCCACCGAACACATCCCCGACCTGCCCCTCCGCGAACTCGCTGCGCAGCAGGCTTACACGGAAGAGCACCACTCCTGCCTGCTCTGCGACTACCTCGCCACCGAAATCACCCAAACCGACGATTCACAAAACCGCATCGTCTGCGAGAACGACCACTTCGTCGCCCTCGTCCCCTACTGGGCCGTCTGGCCGTTTGAGACCCTCGTCCTCCCCCGCCGCCACCTCTCGAGCTTCCTCGATCTCACCGCCGCCGAACGGACGGCGCTCGCGCACATACTGAAAGCCGTCACCACCCGCTACGACAACCTCTTCGAGGTCAGCTTCCCCTACACTATGGGCTTCCACCAGCGCCCCGTGCGCACCGGCTCTCATGACGCCCTCCACTTCCACGCTCACTTCTACCCACCGCTCTTGCGCTCCGCCGAGGTCCGCAAATTTATGGTCGGGTTTGAGATGCTCGGCATGCCACAGCGTGACCTCACACCGGAAACCGCCGCCGCTCGCCTCCGCGCCCTGCCCGCAATGCATTACGCCGAATAAGGCCTGTTGAATTCCCGCGCACTCAAGCTGACAGGCGCAGTGTCTTTGCGGTAGTACTAGTACGCCCCTCTAAGGAGATCCGCCCGATGCCTGTTTTAAGCTCCAGCCGCCTCGCTACCTGTCTCGCCGCCTGTGTTGCTCTGTTCGTCAGCCTTGCGCAGGTTGCCCGCGCCGCCGACATCCTTATCAACGATGAGAAATCTTCACCCGAAAGCATGACCGTCGCGCCCGGCGGCGTCCTCATCGTCGGCAGCGCCAGCACGCCTTTTGTCTACCGGGTGCGCCCCGGCTCATCCACGGCTGAGAAGTTCATCGACGCCAGCGCCGAAGGCCCCGGCACCTTCTTCTTCGGCATGCTCGCCGATGCAGCTAACAACACCCTGTGGACATGCCAGCTGACGCCAATACCCAATGCCACCCCGGTGCGCAGACACACCTCACTGCGCGGCTTCGACCTCGCTACCGGCAGTCCAAAGCTTCGCTGGGACCTGCCCGGCGACGACAGCACTTGCAATGACTTCGCCTTCGGCCCCGACAAGGCCCTCTACATCAGCGATACCGCGAACGGCAAAATCTTCCGGCTGGCCCCGGGCGCATCCACCGCGGAACTCTATCTCCAGAATCGAGTGCTCAACGGCATCGACGGCATAACTTTCCTCAACGGCGTGCTCTACGTCAACAACGTCTTCTTCAACAAGCTGTACCGCATCCCGGTCGATGCCAACGGCAAGCCCGGCGCGCCGGTCGACATCTGGATGGACCAGCCGGTTCGCGGGCCGGACGGCATGCGCGCGGCCAATGGCAAACTCTTTCTCGCTGAGAACGGCAGCGGCATCGTCTCCGCCCTCACCATCGATGGAGACAAAGCCCACGTGACTGTCATCAAGGATGGACTCAAGACACCCACAGCGATCGAACCCGCAGGCGATACGCTCTGGTTCACCGAGCGCGCTATCGGCAAGGCTGAATCAGTCCCAATGCCGAAATAACCACAGACTTTTGCAAACCAACGCGATTACACCAGGCCGCTGTCGTTATCGACAGCGGCTTTGCACGTCTTTGCCAACCATGCACGCGTCGTCCAGATACGTCACTCCGCCGAACTGCTGATACTCGAGCAACGTCTTCACCCCACCCGGCCCGGGTTGCGACAACATCGTCTTATGCGGCGGCTCTGACGCTGCAGCGCCTCCAGCCATCGCTTCACGCAATACCCTACCGGTCAGCTTGCCGGTCGAAGGCATCGCAATTCCGAGAATCTGCGCCAGCGTCGCTGCTATGTCGATGTTGCCGACTGGCGCGCGGTCCACAAACCCCGCCTTGAAGTCCGGACCCATCGCCGCCATGTTGTTCCAGGTCTGCTCGCGCCCAAAGCCGCCGTGATTGCCCTGACCCTCCTGCAGCGTGCCATCGGTTACCTGCACGGCGCTCTGCAGATCACCCGCCGTCTGAACGAAGTTCTTAAAGACCACCAGAATCGCCGGCCTCGGCACGGCGCTGCTTCCCACCAGTCCGACCGAACTCATCGGCAACGCCGCCGGACAATCCGCAGCCGCCGCGCAGAACTTGTCATCCACAAAGATGCCGCCGACATAGTCCAGTTGCGCCAGCACCTCAACCGTCTGCCGCACCAGCGCCGCATCGCCGTTCGGCACATAGATCGCGTCCGACCCGCCATTGGACGCAACAATCAGCTTCGCGTCCGCGCCGTCCATCTGCTTCACCGTCTCGCCCAGCAGCGCGCTTCCGGTGGAAGGATGCTGTGCCTTGTCTCCGCCGATGGTGATTTCGGCATAGACCGAAGGCCCATTTGCCGCGCGTACCGCAGGATCGTACGCCCGCATGTGCTCGCGCACCGCCAGGTCGATGGCCAGAAACCCATTCGGAAGCGTTCCCTCCGGCTCAGGCTTCTCCTTCGTCGTGTCGTAGGTCATCAGCGCGGAGACCTCCGCCGTCTGCGTGCCGTCCGCTGCAATCTCACGCCGGCTGATCGTCGCAAAGCCGTGGTCAGAGGTCACAAAAACGTCCGTCTGCGCCTTCACCGCAGGGTGCGCATCCAGCCAGTCGAGAAGCTGTTGCAGGCAATGGTCGGCATTGCTCAGCCCGCGCCTTGCCGTCACGCCGTTGATCCCCGGCTTCAGACTCTGCAGGCTGTCGCCCTCGTTGTGCTGGCTTCCATCCGGATCGCGCGACCAGAAGAGCAGCGCAAACGGCTTTGCCTCCGCTGCAAACTGCGGCAGTAACACCTTCGTCGTCACATCGGTGAACCACTGCTGCTGCACACGATTTGCATTGCGCGTGCCAGGTGTCTGCGCATCGCCGGTAAATCCGTTGCTCCACGGCGAGCTCTCAGTAAAGCCATTGGTGCGCAGCGGCGCGTGCTCGGGCAACCCAGCCTCACGCAACGCATCCACCACCTCTTCTGTCAGCGGAAAGCCAGCAGCCAGTCCCGTCGAATCATCCACTACGATCGCACCATGCGCGCTCAGCAGACCAGTCTGCTCCCAGCCCATCCGCTCCATCTGCTGGATCGCCGTCGGCCCGATCTTTCCCACCGAAGCCACGTTAAATCCCGCCTCATGCGCAACGGAAAGCAGAGTGCGCTCGCCCAGATAGTTCCCGCCAAACACCGAATTCATGTTCGCCAGGACCTCATCGTTTTCCAGAAACGGCGTTACGGTTCCGTTTGCAGTAGCCAGGTCCGGCTTGCCCAGCCACATGCCCGGGTACAACGTATTGGCGTAGTCTCCCGTATCACCCAGCCCATGCCCGGTCGCAATAGCAGATGCATTCGCCGTGGTGAACGTCGGAAAAACCGAGTGGCTGTTCTCAAAGTCGACGCCCGTCGTCCGCACCCTCATCAGCGCCGGCGTGTCTTTTGCATTCACCGAACCGCGGCGCAGCCCGTCTGCCACGAAGATGATGACGTTGTGCCGGCGCGGCTGAGTCTGCTGGCCGACGGCGGCTACAACACCGCAGGCAAAGGCTGTCGCCAGAGTAATCACGGAAAGTCTGCGTGCTTGGGGCGTCATACGAAGATAGTACCCAACCCATGTAACAGAGGCGTCACACCTTACTGTGGCGAGGGTGCAGGCGCGGCGTCGGACTTCGCCTTTGCGGCATCCTCCGCCTGTGCCAACGCCAGCAGGGGCGCCTCCGGCTCCACGACTCCGGTAGGAATCGCACTCAGCTTCGGCAGGTCGTCCTGCACCTGTGCCAGCCGCTTCTTGTTCTTGTCACCTTGCAGATACTTCACCTTGCTCAGATCGGCAAAGTACGCTGTCAGGTCGCGTTTGATCCCGAACGGAATCGGCGATTGCGGATTCCCCACCATCTCGTGCAGCAGGTCGGCATAGGCATAATCCTCCAGCGGATACGTGCCCGGATAGACATGGTTGCCCGTATCCAGGTCGTCGTTGGGAATCTTGCCCGACCGGGTGGCAGCAGCCAAGGTCTGCTGCAGCACATCCGCCGTCTTCAGCACAGAACGCACGTAGTCGCTTTCCGTCGCAACATCGGGCGGATGAATCTTCAGATAACCCAGCTTGCCAACCGGCGGCAAGAGAAAGATCACGCCGGCCATAATGTGCGTGCCAAATCCCGGATGCGTCCGGTACTGGTCCCACCTCTCGCTCGCAGCCGTCTTTGCCACCAACGCGTTGAACTGATCCAGCTCCGGGCCCGGCGTGTCTGCCGGCATGCGTTTCCCATACAGCAGCATCTCCGCGTAGGCGACGCTGGGCAGCAGCTTCCGCACGGAGAAGCGATAACCCTTCATGTTTGGTCTGTGCTGCCGCATCACTTTGTCCAGGTGCAGGCCATAGGTCTCATAGAACGCCTTGCCCAGCAGCGCCACGGGAACCTGGAAGCCGGCATGGTTCAAATAGCGTTCCGGCGCCAGACGATGTTTCACCAGCTCGTTCACGTCGAACGCGAACTCCGCCTGCACATGCTGCCGTGGCCCTTCCGCATAGTTCACATTGGGCCCATACTTGGCGGCCAGATCGGGAAACTCGCTGGCAACGGCCTTGTTGACTGCATTGGGATGCCCAATCGTATCGCCGTAAAAATGCACCAGCGCGCCAATCGCGAACGCCGTCTCATCCGCGCTCTTCGCGTTGCGAAACAGTGACCGAATAAAGTCGCCCGTTCGCACATAGTGCAGCAGGTCGCTGAGGATCTCTTTGCCGAACGGGTAGTAGCCCATGTCCTGGATCACGCATCCGCCATAGGCGTAAGCGCGCGCCTCGCGCAACTGCGCGGCGGTAAGACCCGGATAGCGCTGCAGCAACAGTGGCTGAATGGAGTCCGCCCAGAGGAAATCGACCATTCCTTCATGCGTCAGGACGGAATAAGCGCCCGCCGGGCGCGCCCCTGTCAGCACAAGCAAGACAACCAAAATCGATACGACCCACGTCCGTCGATGTCCCAACCGCGTTCTCCCATCGTGCGAATGGCTGGAACTCACCAAGAGCCGCGTTCACGTGCCACATCCTGTGAGATGCGGGGTTGCCTGCACACGTTCGTGCATTTTCGCGCGACCTGACCGAACATCTGTCAGACAAAGCGTTTACAGGCGGCAGATCAGCAGTTCGCGCTCGTAGATCATCTCAGCGGGCAGATGATCATGCAGTTCAATGAACAACTCCTCATGGCCCATCACCTCGCGACGCCAGGCGGCGGGGTCCACCAGTTGCAGTTCTTCGAACCGCGCGCGCAGTTCGCTTACCGGGATGTCCAGACCAGCCCATTGGATGTCGTCGAAGTACGGTGTCCATCCGATCGACGTCTCCTTGCCTTGCGCCCGGCCACGCACGCGGTCGACGATCCACTTCAGCACGCGCATGTTCTGCGAGAAGCCCGGCCACAGAAACTTCCCATCTTCATCCTTGCGGAACCAGTTCACGTGGAAGATGCGCGGCGTAGACGCCAGCGTGCGCTGCATCTTGATCCAGTGCCGGAAGTAGTCACCCATGTGATAGCCGCAGAACGGCAGCATGGCCATGGGGTCGCGACGCACCTTGCCGACCGCCGCAGCGGCCGCAGCCGTAGTCTCCGAGCCCATAGTCGCGCCTGCATACACGCCGCTGGACCAGTTGAAGGCCTGGTAGACCAGCGGAATCGTGGTCGCGCGCCGTCCCCCGAAGATAATTGCGGCAATCGGAACGCCCTCCGGTGACTCCCAATCAGGGTCAATCGACGGGCACTGCGACGCGGGCGCGGTAAAGCGGCCATTGGGATGCGCAGCCGGCGCCTTCTTCTCTCCCGTGTGGTCTTTGGCAAACCACGGATTGCCTCGCCAGTCGATCAACTGCGCCGGCGGATCGTCCGTCATGCCCTCCCACCACACGCCGCCATCCGGCTTGCCGTCTTTGCCCACGGTCAGCGCCACATTGGTAAAGATGGTGTTCTTGCTGAGCGTCGCCATCGCGTTCGGATTAGTCTTCGCGCTGGTACCAGGTGCAACCCCAAAGAACCCCGACTCCGGATTGATCGCGCGCAAGTGTCCTTCCGCATCCGGCTTGATCCACGCGATATCGTCGCCCACCGTGTGAATCTTCCAGCCCTCAAAACCCTTGGGCGGAATCATCATGGCAAAGTTCGTCTTGCCGCACGCCGAGGGAAACGCCGCCGCTACATACGTCTTTTCGGTCTTGCCGCTCGCGTCCGCCGGCGACTCCACGCCGAGGATCAGCATGTGCTCGGCCATCCATCCTTCATCGCGCGCAATGTTCGAAGCAATTCTCAGCGCAAAGCACTTCTTACCCAGCAACGCATTGCCGCCATAGCCTGAGCCGTAGCTCCAGATCTCACGCGTCTCCGGGAAGTGCACGATGTACTTCTCGTCATTGCACGGCCACGACACGTCCTTCTGTCCCGGCTCCAGCGGCGCGCCCACCGAGTGCAGACAGGGCACCACGCGCTTCTCATCTTTATCAATCTCGGCGAACACCGCCTTGCCGATGCGCGCCATGATGCGCATGTTGACCACCGCATACGCCGAGTCCGTCAGCTGCACACCAATCTGCGACATCGGCGAGCCCACCGGGCCCATCGAAAACGGCATCACGTACATCGTCCGCCCGCGCATGCAGCCCTTGAATATCTGCTTCAGCTTGCGGCGCATCTCGTACGGCGCCACCCAATTGTTCGTCGGCCCGGCCGTGTCCTTGGAGAGCGAGCAGATAAACGTGCGGTCTTCCACGCGCGCCACGTCATTGGGCGAAGAGCGGGCATAGAAGCAGCCCGGCCACTTCTTCTCGTCCAGCGGAAGGAACGTACCCGCCTCCACCAGCAGGTCGCACAGCCGTTCATACTCGGCCTGCGAACCGTCAATCCAGTGGATGGACTCCGGCTGCGTTAGCTCCGCCATCTTCTCCACCCAGCGGATGAGGTGTTTGTTGGTCGTCGGCGGCTTCTGCGGGCGTGCGGCGCGTTTGGTTGCCATAGCTGTGCTTTCAAGTCTTTGCGCTGGGCCTGAAAGTGTCAACTCCTGCGGGCGATAAGCGGTCGCGGCATCACAGTCAAGTGCCTATCGCCAGCTCGATCGATTCCGCGCCAGAATCCTCTATTGCGGCTTCACGCCCAACTTGGTCGGCAACCCACCTGCGGCCACCTCCAGCCCAACACCGTCCATCGCGCCCTCACCCAGCTCCAGTGGAAGCTGCTGCTGCGCCCGCCCATAGCTGTCGTACGCACGCACAATCCGCTGCACCAGCTGGTGCCGCACCACATCCACATCTTCAAAGTGGCAGAAGCGGATACCCTCCACTCCGTCCAGCACACTCATCGCCTCGAACAGACCAGAGCGCTTCGGGTTGGGCAGATCGATCTGCGTCAGGTCACCCGTAATCACCGCCTTTGACCCATTGCCCATGCGCGTCAGAAACATCTTCATCTGCTCATTGGTCGTGTTCTGCGCCTCATCCATAATGATGAACGCCTCATTCAGCGTTCTTCCTCGCATAAACGCCAGTGGCGCCACCTCAATCACGTTGGTCTCCAGCAGCTTGTCCACCTTCGCCGGATCAAGCAGGTCATACAGCGCGTCATACAGCGGCCGCAGGTACGGATCCACCTTCTCCTGCAAACTGCCCGGCAGGAAACCCAGCCGCTCCCCTGCCTCCACCGCTGGCCGCACGAGAATGATCCGGCTCACACGCTTGGCCACCAGCGCTGACACCGCCATCGCCACCGCAAGGTACGTCTTGCCTGTACCCGCCGGCCCCAGGCCAAAGATCATGTCGCTCTGTTCGATTGCCTCGACATACTTGCGCTGGTTCGGCGACCGCGGCTGCACCATCCGCTTCACGCCCGTCGACCGCTGCCGCCCGGAATCCACCAACGCCTTCAACGTCACCGTCGGGTCGGCGATCACCAGACGCAGCATTCCCTTCAGCTCGCCATTCTGCAGCGTCACCCCGCTACGCCGCAGCGCCTCATAGTCCGTGAAGATGCGCTCCACCTGCGTGACTCCGGCCTCATTGCCGGTCACCTCAATCGCGTCGGACCTCAAGTCGATCGTCACTCTGAGCGAGTCTTCCATCAGGCGAAGGTTCTCGTCGCGCGTCCCATACAGGGGCTCAATGCCGGGCGTTATCTCCAGAGATTTTTTAATCAAGCGTTTGTCTGACCTCCGTCAGGGGATGCAGGGTTATGTACTGGCCGAAATTCAGAATCAGAGACAGCAGTGAGAGACGTATTGGAAACAATAAGAGTCGAAGCCATGCCAAAGGAGCCAGCAGCCCTCGATCCCACCAGCGGAAATGCCTTGCTTAAGGGCACGGCTTCAGCCGTGCCGTAACCGCTCAAAAAAATGTGGGCGCCTTTAGCCGCTGAGGTCATCGCCTCCGAGCCGCATTCTCTGGGTACCCCATTCATCGCGCCTTCACTGCGCGATGAGTGGGGGGAAAGCGCGCTCTTCCGCTCAGCCCAAAGCGAAGGCTGCGCAGCACGATAGCTTGTCTGGGGGTCGAGGGCCGGGTTGGCGTGGGTTGCCAAAATTCGCCGAAGTTGCGCACAGACTAGAACGCAGCCTACATACAGTCAAGCTAATTTTTGGATGATCGCGGTTCCCTGCAAGATGCTCGCGCTTTATGCCGCATTCGCACTTACCTCGCCGCGCGTATTACTCCTGTAACATGCACTCTTCCATGAAAGCTCCCCTCCGCCCTCGCGCCATCCTTGCCTTGTCGCTCTTCGCAGCGCTTGCATCAGCGACAGGTGCCCAGACGCCGTTGCCTTCCTTCGAAGCTGCCTCAATACATCTCAGCAATACCGATCCAGTCCCATTCGACGCAAGCAACGAACCGCTCAGCGGCTTCCCGAACAACCGCTTCTACGCACGCAATCTCCCGCTCAAACTCACCCTCGGCATCGCTTTCGGCGTCGACCAGCGAAATATCGACGGCGGCCCCAGCTGGCTCGATACGCAGAACTACTTCATCGAAGCCAAGGTCGACAGTGGCCAGCAACTCACAAAAGAGCAGATGCGGCCTCTACTGCAGAATCTGCTCGCCCAGCGCCTCGGCCTCAAGGCCCATCATGAATCGCGGCTAGTCGCCGGCTACGAGATGGTCGTCGCTAAAGGTGGTCCAAGGTTGCAGCCCAGCAAAAGCGAAAAGAATTTTGGATCCATCGGGCCAACTCAGATCTCGGTCTCCGCTGAAAACGCCACAGCCATCGCCCAGTCTCTCTCTTACGCCATTCGCCAGCCCGTCATCGACAAGACCGGCCTCACCGGCTCCTACGACATCAAGCTCTCCTACGCGCCACTTAACAACCCCAGCGCCGACTCCACCTTGCCCGATATCTTTACTGCCATTCAAGATCAGCTCGGCCTCAAACTCGTCCCCGCCAAAGTCCCGGTCGACTACCTCATCATCGACCACATCGACCGCGTGCCAACCGAAAACTAACCCGCGGAACTCCTGCTCCAACAACGCTTCAGAACTCACACTCCGCCACCCGCTGCAACAGGTGGAGCAGCAACTCACGTTCCTCCGCCGTCATCTGCTGGCGCAGCGCCTCATCCGCGCTGACACGGGCTTGGATCAGGCGCTCGCGATAGCTCCTTCCCTTTGCCGTAAGCGAAACCGGAATCGCCTTCCCTGATCTCGCCTTGCGTTCTGCCAGCAATCCTTCCTTCACCAGCAGTTTCACCGCCCGGTGAACCACCGTACGGTCCATTCCGATCAGATTCGCAATCTGGTTCTGGTTCAGCGCGCCTCCGTCTCGCAGCGCCGAGAGAATAAAGCCGCGTGTCGATGAGCATTGCGTCTTTCGCTCCAGTCGCTTGCCAGCTGAGAAATACGCAGCCGCGACATGCGCCAGAACGGAGTCGTTCAAAATGTCGGCAGGGATCTCCTGTCGCGGAAGCACGCTCATAAGATTGTCACCGTCTCCTCCAAAGGCCTGCGCCACTGCGGCCGTTCAACGTAGTCGTGCGACTTTTTGCCAATCGCAATCACCATCGCCACCTCATGTCTGCGGCCGGAGAGACCGAGATAGCGCAACAACCTCCGCCCATCAAAGCCCTCCATCGGACACGTGTTCATCCCCAGCGCTTCGGAAGCAATCATAAGGTTTTCACAAGCCAGAGATGTACTCTTCATCGCCCACTTCACCTGGTCAGTCCTGAACAGAGGAGGCATCCCGCAGACCTTAAACATGCTGAAGACACGGAAGAAAAACCACTTGATGGCAGCAAAGATACCCAGTGGACCAGTCTGAAACAGAATGCGCCCGACCTTCGCGTCTCTCTCATACGAGAGCACCTTTTCTTCCGTAACGGCGCTCGCGCGCATCCACGCCGCCTGCAACTCTGATGTGCGGGCCAGCGATTCCAGATCCGCCACCGCCACAACCAGGGCAGACGCAGTCGCCGCAGGCTTCTGGTTGAGGCATAGCTTCGCGACCTCGGCTCGGCCCTTCGCCGACTCGGCCCAGTAAAGCTTGTACGGCTGAAGATTAAAGCTGGAAGGGGCATAGCTGGCCGCCCGCAGAATCTGTTCGCGAAGCCCGTCCGAAATCTCCGCCTCGTCAAAACATCTCACCGCTCGCCTGCGGAAGATCGCATCCAGACTGGCATCCACGGCTCACCTCCCATTCATGCTGTTATTGCAACATAAATGTGTTGCTATTGCAACATACTTGCGCCCACCCAAACATCACACATTCTGAGCGCCACGCCGTCCAACCTGACGTATCCTCAATTAGCCCCCGGCCCCGCAGTCTGATCCCATCTTCAGGCGGTCCCGCATGACGTCGCAGAGCAGATTTCTCTCGATCGCGTTTCTGGTTCTCCTCGCACTGTCGGCTCTATCAACACAAAGCTCTGCACAGAGAACTGCTGCAGCGCCGGCAGTCTCCGCCTCCACCGCCCCGCCGCACTTTGAACTCGCCGAAGTCCATCCCAGCCCCTTCACCAACCAGCCAAACACGGATATCTCCTGGCTTCCCAGCGGCCGCTTCTACGCGCGTCAGGCCACCATGGTCGACCTCATCAACTTCGCCTGGAATGTTGAAAACAATCGCGTGCTGCGCGGCCCCGCCTGGCTGGAGTTCGATCGCTTCAACATCTCCGCCCGCACCTCTGCCGGCACCTCTGTAGATGACTTCCGGCTGATGCTGCGCGCGCTGCTCGTAGAACGCTTTGCCCTCAGCGCTCACGCAGACACCAAGCAAATGCCTGCCTACATCCTCAGCGTCGGCAAAGGCGGCGTAAAGATGAAGCCCTCGGCAAAGTCTGAGGACGGCAGCAGCGCAGGCCACGGCTGTCACTCACCCGAGCAGCCCCAGAACCAGACGCCCGGCGGCCCGCCGCCGTATAACATCCTGGACTGCCAGGGGATTCCCAGCAAAGAACTCGCCGACGATCTCCGCAATTGGGCCGGCAACTATCTTCAGAACCCAGTCGTTGACCAGACGGGCCTCACCGGAGCTTACGATTTCGAGATCAAGTGGACGGGCCGTGGGCAGCTTGCCCGCGCAGGGGCTGACGGTATCACCATCTTCGATGCCGTGGACAAACTTGGTCTCAAGCTCGAAGCAAAGACCGCGCCACTGCCTGTCATATTCGTCGACTCCGTCAACGAGAAGCCGACACCCAATGCCGCCGGCCTTGAAAAGGCCCTCGCGCCTCCGCCCGCGGAGTTCGAGGTTGCCATCCTCAGGCCAAGCGCGCCGGACACTCCCAACGGCATCAGCGGCCAGATCGACGGGAGCCACATCAATCTGCGCGGCGCAACCATGCAGTGGTTTGTCACCTGGGCATGGGACCTCTCCGATGAGATGGTTGCCGACGCTCCCAAGTGGTTCACCCAGGACCGCTGGGACCTGACCGCCAAGCTCGCGCACGATCCTGCAGCCAGTGATGCCAAGGGCAACCCGGAGGTGAATCTCGATCAACTGCAGGCCATGATCAAGAAGCTGCTCGCCGACCGCTTTGATCTGAAAGTTCATAGTGAAGTGCGCCCCGCCGACGCCTACACTCTGCTCGCCGCCAATCCGCACATGCAGAAGGCCGACCCCGACAACCGCACCGGCTGTCACGAAGGCCCGGGACCCGACGGCAAAGACCCGCGCATCGCCAGTCCCATCCTCAAT
>Ga0105249_10004228_pt1 | contig 12414 bp, 11 predicted proteins | sample KBSS44metaG_FD_81522 | JGI IMG/M metagenome (GOLD analysis project Ga0105249, IMG submission 81522) | Switchgrass rhizosphere microbial communities from Kellogg Biological Station, Michigan, USA - KBS S4-4 metaG | ecosystem: Host-associated > Plants > Roots > Rhizosphere > Soil | place... | reverse complement strand
GGGCAATGAAACCAACACATCCCGCCCAAAGGGATTCGTGGGCACATCCGCGCCGACAAAAACTCCACGAACATTGCTGTACTCAGCGCCGCTGACGTCTGCGCTTCGCACAGTTCGTGCGAGGTTCATGTCGAAATCTGCAGAGATCTGCGGATTGAAGATGTAGCTTCCGCGCATGCTCGCGGAGTAGACGGTTGCGCCGGGGCGAAGACTCGAACGCGCGCCTCCAGCACTTTGGGCCGAGTCCGCGAGCCCGAGGCTGTATTTGCCGACGGTCGACCTCAGCATGTCCACGCTGTCCGTCCTCGAGTCATATCCCTGCGGAAGATAGGCATAGCTCGCGGAAGTGCCATCGAACAGCGGAGAGGAATCGATCGAGCGCACATTCGTGCGGGCGCTGACCGGCGGCAGCGGAAACGCCAACGCGAGATCGGGATTGTTATGTGCGATTCGCTCACGCCCGGGCGTCATGAAGTCCCACTCACGCGAGCTGATCGAGGACTGGTTGGAATAGTAAGCCCACATCGACAGCCGGCCCCGTCCACCCAAAAACGACGACACGCGTCCTGCGAACATGCGCTGAACGCTTGCATTGATTCCGTCGAACTTCTCCGCATCGACGCTCACGCGACTGCCGATCTCATCCGAGCGCATCACGACGTTGATCACGCCACCCGTGGCGCCGCCGCCATAGCGCCCGGAAGCGGTGTTTGCCAACACCTCCACGCGCTCTATGGCACTCAGGGGGATGACCGATAGATCGGGTTGCATTTGATCGCCGCCATAGGACAGGCCGGCCATGCGATGTCCATCGATCAGGACAAGCGTATGGCGAGATCCGAGGCCGTTCAGGTCAAGCTGATCGTCCGCTCCGATCACGTCCGCCTGTGCGCCGCTGATCGGAGCGCTCAACGATGGGAGCCTGGAAGCGAGGTAAGAGCTCAGGTCGAGTGCCTGACTGCGCTCGATATCGTGACGATCGAGAACGATGTAGGGCTCGGCATCGTCCTTCTTGCGCTGGATGTCCGCGTCATGCGATTTCGAGCCGACAATCAGGATTTCAGGCTGCTGAACGAACTGCGCCGTAGTCTGATCTGGAGGCGCGGGTGGAGGTTCTGCCGGAAATCGCAGGCTCAACTGCAATCCGTCAACTTTCCATTCCACGGGCTTTCCCCGCAGCAATCGCCCGACGGCCTGCGCCAGCGGGTAGCGCCCCTTCACCGCGTTGGCGGTGATACCTTGGCTGCTCGGATGATTCGTAGGGCAGACGAACACAACGCCCGTTTGGTCACTGAGGCGCAGGAGCGCTTCGCAGATAGGCAGTGCCTCGATATCGATCGTGAATTCAGACTGAGCCGTACCTTCGGCCGCCCGTAACTCGGAGGGCGCGATCAGAGTCGCAGTCAGTGCGGTGATCGCCACAGCGGCCGCAAAACGCGCGGCGGCATGTGCGACCTGTTTCAGGGGAGTGTCGTGCATCTCGGATGACGCACGATTCGTTTCACATACAGCTCTTGAGCCGGCTGCGCGTGCAATGACTATTGCATGCGCGGAGCTACCGACATGACGGGATGTCATGAGAGTCGCCTCCTCGTCGATTTCTCACGTCCCTGATCGTGAAATCCTTCGCCTATCAGAACACTCTACAAGCGGGCGTGCTCAACATTATTCCGTTACTCCTGGCTAACATTTTTTAGTTGTCTGTGGTTTCAACAAACCACCCTCGCCAGACGTCATGGTGGGTAACTGGGGAGCAGATCATCCGGTGCGCAAGATGACATCTCAACGTAAGCACGGGTCCGGTGAGCATGCCTGGTGAACAGAAGCAGAACGACGCGCGACGTCGAATGGTCGCTCAGTTGCAGCAGAAGCATGGCCGCGCGGTGTACGGGTACATCTCGAGTCGCGTGCACGATCCTGCGATCGCCAAGGACCTCACGCAGAAGGTCTTCGAACGCAGCCTGAAGATCAAGACCGTTCATATCCGAACACCGTTGGCTTTTCTCTGCACGATCGCGTTCAACCTTATCGCGGACATGTTTCGGCAGGGCGAGCGCTGGCCCACGTTAAGCATCGACTCGATCGATGAGACCGCGGCAATTGCACCCGAGCTTCAGCTCGATCGGACAGCGCAAGTAGATGACGCGATCGATTTTCACAACGCCATGAATGCGCTGGCCAGGACGCACGCTACCGAGCATGCAGTCGTCGAGCAGCTGATGGAAGGCGCATCGGGGCACGAGATCGAGGAAGAGCTTCAAATCGACCACAACGCCGTGGAGTACCGCAAGCGCGTGGCCATAGCGCGCCTGCAGGAACTTCTACGAACAACACCAAATGAAGAGGCCAATGAGGAGGGCCAACCATGACATCAGAAGATACTGATCAGGCAAGCCTCGCATCGCGGGCTCTGCAGTTGACGCTCGCTCTCGAGCGCAATCCGACCCCGCAGATGATCATGCACGTGCACGAGTGGCGCCAGCAATCAGCTGAGCACAAGCGTGTGTTCGCGGCGGTTGCAGAGATCGTGAACGACCTTCGGCATCCGGCCCCACCTGCGCACGCAGCCACATCTTCGGCATCCGAAGCGGCTACGCCAGAACGACCACTGCCCGAATCAGCGGAATCGATACCACGCAAGCGGCGTCGCTTCGCGATGCCTCTGTGGGCCCGCGCGGCGGCGACGATAGTCGTCGCGTCTGCAGGCATCCTTGCTTACTTCTATGTTAGACGCCCCATCGAGTACCACACTTCCGTTGACCCGCAAGAATTCACGCTGAGAAGCGGCTACAAGGCCCATCTCTTTCCGAACGCATACTTCGAGGAGAAGCGTGCGTTCTCAAATGGCTGCGCGTCGCGCCTCATCGGCGGCAGCGTATCCGTGGATGTGCCGGCCGACGCCCCTCAGCCGTTTTGCGTCCAGTCCGGGAATTCACGAATCGAAACCCTGGGTTCGCGGTTCAACGTGCTCTATCTGAAGGGCCACACGAGCGTTTATCTCGAAGACGGCAATGCCAAGCTGAGTCTCAAGGGCGAATCCGTGGTGCTCGGACCCGAGCAGTTCACGCAAGCCTCCGATGATGGCGGCATCGCCCCCGTGACTGCAGTTCGTGTTGCCGAGGGCGCACGCCCTTACCGCGTGCTCCACAAGTTCAACAATGCAACGCTGCCGGACATCGTCGATCACTTCAATGCGATCAATGGCTCAGTTCGCCTGAGCGTGCACGGAACTGCCGTGTTTAGGCGCTTCACTTGCGCAGTCGACCTCACGAACCCCGAAGTGCTGCTCAGGCTTCTGGGCACCGACACAACCCTCAACATCACGCGCCAGGACGGACTCGTCACGATCACCGCACGGTGATCAAAGGTACGGATCATGAAACTCTCTTCTCTCACCGCCAGACACCCTGCCCTCGTCGTTCTGCTCGTGGCCTCAGTCGTGCTCAGGAGCAATCTCGCGCCAGCGTCGGACGGTAGGAATGACGCTATCCGGCTCGCCGACGGACACGTGATCTTCCTGGGTGCCACGCTTGCAGATGCCATTCCAATTTTCAATGTCCGCAACCGATACCAGCTGGTGATCGTCGATCCGCAGATCGCCAGGGAGAGGATCGGTGGCAGCTTCAATGTGAACGAACCGGAGCGCTTCGCGCGTGCGCTGGAGAAGATCTTCGGCATTGGCGTGATGATGGATGGCGAAACAATTCGACTATCCAGAAAACGAAGCAGCACAGCGCAGGTCGCGAAAACCTGCGACACAGCTGGCCGCACACAATGCGTTCATGGAGAAAGATGATGAGCAGACTTGTCGATTCAGCCCAGGTTGCCGATCTCAACAGCGCGCGGAACGCGAATTCATCCAACAATGACTACCTCACGCGCGTTTCCGAATACATTCCGGGCGAGGTGCTGGTCCCGTATGTCGCGATGATGGGCATCATCATGTCGATGGACGATGGGGATTCGCTCAAGACGATCCTCGCGTGGAGTGCGTTCGGCCTCGGAGCGATCTTTACGCCGCTGTATCTGTGCTTCTTCAAGGCGACTCGCAAACCCAATGTCCTTCACATCACGCTGTCGTGCGTCGCCTTCGCGCTGTGGAGCTACGCGCTCGGCGGGCCGTTCGCGATCTCGAAGATGTATCGTGCGGACGTAGGATCGCTTCTGCTCATCGCATTCACCCTCGTGTCCGGCAGAAGCGGAAGGTAGGCACTTGCCGGTCGTGACGGGACTTCGCGATGCGGGACGTGGTGACCGAGCGCCCGTTCCTCGAGTTCAACGACGAGGACATCTGGATCATCTCGTCCAGCCTGCTGAATTGAGCGATTGCTACTTCACAAAGCCCTCTGCGTTTACGTTCAGCACAGTATTGGCGACAGGTCTATCGTCATTCCCGGCAGGGCTTTGATGTCTAAGTGAGAGATCGTATAAAGCACGAATGCTCCGCTATACGTCGCATCAGATGGGCAGCGGAATGCATGGATGCCACCGGCCGCGACGTGCGGATTCAGCCACAATCTACTTCCCGCTCGCCACCGGCGTCGTTGACGTGGCGACGACCTGCCATGTACCGCCCTTGCGGGACCATACGTGGAGGCTGTAATGCGCGTCAGCGCCCTTCGTCCCATGCGTCATGATGGCTGTGTCCGGATTGATGAAGGTCACCTTGTAATCGGTCGGCTCATACCGCGCACCCGCGGCCTCCGGCTTCATGTCAGCTAGCTCACCTGCCTTTCCCCTCACGCCGCCATCGGTGACCGAGATGACCTTGTCCGCGAGTAACTTCGCCGCCACCGTCGTCTCACCTTTGACGCCGGATTCGCCCCACTGCTTGTCGAGAGCAATGAGCGCGTCTGTGTCGTCGGCCGCGTAGGCGCTCGCCGTGAACAGGCTGAGAAGTGTGGCAACAGCAACTAGAGTGGACTTCATTTTGATACTCCCTCGATTAGTTCGACACTGTCACACTAGCCCTGCAACTAGGTCTGTACGGCAGCACACATGCGTCGAGAGGGCTGCCGCGGTCTCATGCGCCGCTCTGTCAGCCGACCTGGCATGCCTCCGTGCCGCCTCGTTACTTCCGCCGCTCAGCTCAACGGCGGTGTACAGGTTGGATCGGGCGGCAGGAGCATTCGCGTTGGTTTCGTTGAGAAATGGGTCGCTCTGCGAGCCGACTATCAGCCGTTGCCCACCTTCGCCGGCTTGCGCTTTGCCAAGAGCAGCGTCGCTCGGTCAGCATCCCTGGCAATTACTGAAGAATGGAAAAACCGGTGATTAGCTTCGAAGATTGTCAGCGCAGAGCGAAATGCGGCCACGGCTTCTTCGAGCCGTACTGTGACACCGTCTTGTTCACCGAGGATGAGAAGCGCTTTGCCGAGGTTGCTTTGGGTCACCGCCCACGCGAGCGGATCGCGCTCGCGAGCTCGCTCTTCCAGCGCCAGGCGAAATGCAACAACAGCTTCCTCGAGTCGCGGCCTGCTGCTTACTCGTGCTCCGAGGATCAAAAGCGCAGTGCCCAGGTTGTCCTGGATCATCGCCCAGTCGAGCGGCACGCGCTCACGAGTGCACTCCTGCAGCGCCAGGCGATATGCAACGACCGCGTCCTTCAGTCGCGCCGTGCTGCCACTACGCTCGTCGAGGGTACGGAGGGCATTGCCCAAGCTGTTTTGGGTCGCGGCCCAATCGAGCGGGACGCGCTCGCGAGTCCGCTCCTGTAGCGCCAAGCGATGTGCAGCGATAGCTTCCTCGAGCCGCGCTGTGCCGCTCTCGCGTTCGCCCAGACTCCTAAGCGCGCCGCCCAAGTTGCTTTGGCTCGCGGCCCAATCGAGCGGGACACGCTCGCGAGTCCGCTCCTGCAACGCCAATCGATATGCAGCGACGGCTTCTTTGAGTCGCGCTGTACCGGATTCGCGTGCGCCAAGTGTGAAAAGCGCATTGCCCAGATTGCTCTGAGTCGCCGCCCAATCCAGCGGTGTGGCTTCGCGAGTTCGCTCCTCGAGGGCCAAGCGATATGCAGCGACGGCGTCCTCCAGCCGCGTCGTGCCGCTATCGCGTTCGCCAAGGATTCGAAGCGCATTGCCGAGGTTGTTCTGGGTCGCCGCCCAAGCGAGCGGGGCGCGCTGGCGACTCCGCTCTTCTAATACCAGGCGATATGCAGCGACGGCTCCTTCGAGCCGGGCACTGCCGCTCTCGCGTTTGCCCAAGGTGACAAGCGCGTTGGCCAGGTTGTTCTGGGTCATTGCCCAGTCGATCGGGACGCGCTCGCGCGTTCGCTCTTCCAGAGCCAAGCGATACACAGCAACTGCTTCCTCGAGCCTTGCCGTGCCACTCTCGCGCGAGCCGAGCCTCCAAAGCGCATTGCCCAGGCTGTTCTGGCTCGCCGCCCAGTCCAGCGGGAGGCGCTCGCGAGTGAATTCCTGTAGAGCCAAACGAAATGCAACGACCGCTTCCTCGAGTCGCACTGTTCTGCTGTCTCGTTCACCGAGGGCGAAAAGCGTGTTGCCCAGACTTTTCTGGGTCATCGCCCACGCGAGCGGGACGGTGTCGCGTGTTCGCACTTCGAGCGCCGACCGCAATACACCGAGGGCCTCTTCGAGTCGCGTCGTTCCATTCTCGCGTGTGCCGAGGGTTGAAAGCGCGGTTCCTAGATTGCTCTGTGTCATCGCCCAGTCGAGCGGGAAACTGTCGCGCGTTCGTACTTGTAGAGCCAAGCGCAACACAGCGACGGCTTCCTCCAGATGCGTCTTGCCGCTCTCGCGTTCACCAAGCGCGACAAGCACTTGGCCCAGGTTGTTCTGGGTCGTCGCCCAGTCGAGCGGGACGCGCTCTCGAGTGAGCTCCTGTAGAGCCGAGCGAAATGCAGCGCCCGCTTCCTCGAGCCGCACCGTGCCGCTCTCGTGTTGACCGAGGATGGAAAGCGCAACGCCCAGATTGCTCTGGATCGCGGCCCAGGCGAGCGGGGCGCGCGCGCGAGTCTGCTCGCCTAATGCCAGTCGATAGTCGGCAACTGCTTCTTCGAGGAGTTGATTTTCTCCTCGCTGAGCCCCGGCGGTAGTCAGCGCGTCTCCAAGAACTACTCGTGTGTTAGCGAGCGATTCCGCGCTCCATCCCGGATGAGAGCTCACTTCAAGCAGATTGCGGACGCGCGCAATGAACGGGATCAACGAGGCAGCAACATAGCGCTCTTCTGTGCCGTGAAACTGGGCATCCTGCGTCGCAATTACCAGCCTCAGAACATTCGACAAGTCGTCCCAGAACAATTGCGGGAGACGATATCGCGTGCCGGTTTCAATTGTGTACTGGGTTGATCGCTGGATACGATCATTCGCCACAGTGAGATACAGATCGGGCTTCGACTCTCCTCCGTAGCGAAGGACGGAGCCCCAGATCAGCACGTCGGCATTGCTCTCCTTCAAATACTTCTGCGCTGCTTGATGGCCGTTGCGCTCCTGCTCTGCCGGTACTATCCCGCTGACTGAGATGGCACGGGGAAGGCCAAGAACTTCCACTCCTTCAAAGTCGCGCAATAGCCTGACGATGAGCCGTTTGGTGTCACCGTTTTCCGTGTCGCCTTCGAGATCCGCGACAGCGACTGAAAAGTGTTTGGGATCCGCTTCAGGAACTGCGGCACGACCAAGGTATGTCACCCCAGCAGATACAGCCGGCCAACTCCTGATGTCATTCCATTGACTCACGCCGTAGAAGATCCCTGCCAGAACCGTTAGCCCTACGAGACCCTTGATTCCGTAGCGCTTGAAGACGAGTCTGCGAAAATAGTCAACCACACTTGGAATTTCTTCCTCGTTCGACACGTTCACCCCCGTGTTCCGCCTTGTGTCTTCAAGAAGCGTTCGGAGCTGCGTTTGCACGCCCTCGAGTCTCAGGCTCATACATTTGAGACGGGTAGCGCACCATTCGCCGTCATTCGGGCTGCCCGCGCTGGGATCAGCCAAGCACCTGCGATAAATCCATCCTTGCTCGCCGAGCAGCCAGGAGCAGCCAGTCTGGCTCCAGAGTATGATCTTCGGACAAGAAGCCGGGACACTTGGAGCGCTCCCCATGAACGGCAAGACGGAAGAAGATCTGGAGTTCGAGAAACTCAAGCTGCTATTCGACTACACCAAATTTCACATCGGGGTCTATCTGACGCTCGGCGGGATCTTCGCTGGGTTCGTCGCCGCAGACGCTAAAACTCCTGGGCAGTTTCTCTTCAAGTTCGACAGATTTTGGCTGATGTTAGCTGTGGGATTTGTGGCGATAGCTGGGTTCGCTGGCGGCGTGCTCGTCAGCAGCATGTGTCATGCGACGAGCCTGAAAGAGTTCTGGAAGACATCCCTTGGCCCATTCCGAGGGACATGGTGGTCCGCCGAACGGTGGACGCACGTGGAGCACAGCGCCTTCTGGATCGCAGCCGCGTGCGCGCTGTACGCCTTTCTCTCCAGATAACAGTTCAGAACTGTATCGGCGTGGAGTAAATGAACTGCTGAGGGTTGAGGCTGTGTGAGAACGCGGCGGGGGGACGGTCGTACACGGATGGCGCTGTACTATGGCTCTGAAATTTCGGATCGCCAGTAAATGCCGTCATCGTCAGCCTGGGATGAGTCAGCCCGAGCGATGGTGGCATCACACATCGCCAGTGCAATCGTTCGCCGAGCTCGGTCGCTAGGGCTCGTACTGCCGCCGTTCCCACCTCAGCATTGGATAAGCACGTGAAGCCGTAGACCGACTCGACGCGCACCAGGATGAACGACTGGTCGACGCGACGGCCTTTAACGAGCCACACATATCCTTCGCCGTAGCGTGTGGCGATGAAGCGGGGTTTTCGTGCGTCGTCCCGAAGCTTGCGGCGCAGGCGATTGACGAGAAAATCGACGGACCGCTCACCCGCACCCTCGCAGTCCGGGTCGAGCGACCCCAGCAGTTGCGCGCGACTCACGAGCGTTCCGGGCCGCCGTGCCAGGGCACCGAGAACAGCCTGCTCCTGACGGGTGAATCGCATCGGGGGCACGTCGCCCCCCGCGCGCCACGGAGAAATCCGCGTCGAAGACCCATTCGTTGAACTGCAAATGCACGTGGCGCCTTCCCTGGTCGCTGCCGCGGATCCGATGCCGGGCTTCCTGCCCGCGGTCGCGCGACTCTAACAATGTTCAAACAATCATGGTTGAGGATCTCCCGGCGCCCGAGTCGAGGCGCATAAAAAGGAGACGAACATGTCCGGGGTAAATGTAGAAGCCAAGGTCAAGGGGAACGTCAACGAGTTTTACCGTCAAGTTGAAGGCGGCATCGGCAAGCTGATCGGCGGCGCTCGGGTCGACAGCGCGGTGATCTTCAACGACACGGAGAGCCCCGTAACGTTCTATGTCTACAACTATGTGGACAGCGTTTACTGGGTGTCGGCGCAGAAGTGTCTCGTGGCGCCGGGCACGTATGGGGTGGTCGCCGCATCGGGTGCTTTTTTCAAGATCCACCCGAATGACGACAAGGCACAGGAGTTCCTGGTGGCGCCGTCCAAGGCCTACGTCTATCGCGGGCCCGGGCATGTCGAGCCGATCGCGGCGACGAACTGACGCGCGAGGGCTTCACTCATGACTACCATTTACGAGGCCAGCCTCGTCGGCAACAAACTGCGCATCAAGGACAAGCCCATCGACAAGAAAAAGGCGATGTCGCGGGTTCGGCGTGGAGAGGACGTCTACACCACGAAGTCTCAGGCCCACACGCTCTCGATCGCCCTCAACGAGGGCGGCGGGGCATGGAAAGATGGACCGCATGTGGTCGGTGGCTACAAGCACACCACGATGGGTCGCATCAGTACTCTGGGCACATCTTCTATGGGGAGCCGTCCGGGTGAGGCATGGGAGAGGCGCCACGCGGAAAGCATGGCGCCTCTTCATTGAGACGCACTTCGGGTTCGCGTTTGCGAGAGTGCCTGGAGGCAGAAACCGGCACAGAACTTCGGGATCGTGGGAATCCGACCGGGGAGAAAAGCCGAGTGCTTCGTATCCGCAACCGAGCGGTGCTCGCGAAGCACAACGGCTATACGCTTGCGTAAGACGGGAGACGCCGATGATGTTCGCGGTGCGTTATCATTTGGTTCGCTCTGCGCCTGAGCGGCGCTCACTCACGCGGTGTCGGACTTGCGTCAAAGATGGAGCATGCGCTGATGGCCCTTCGCGAGCGCGCAAACTGGCTTTCCCAAGGTGGCGGCGAGAATTTCGGCCACCCATGCAAACGAGATGGCGTTAGAGGCCGTCTTTCTGTTGCCCGTGAACACACGCGAGATGCGTTACGGAGACCCGTTAGGTGAGCCCCGCTGGCTTTGATGAATTGAAGGAGTTAGATCCAGATATTGCTGACTACATCAGCAGGGATGAGCACTACGCTGCTCGTTTGTTGGTGGATTTGCCCCAACGCTTTTCACCTGCCGACGTATCCGTCCCGAACGAGGCACAGAGGATTTGGGAACTTGCAGGGGTCGTTTACAAGAATCTGAATCGGCCTCATCAGGCCTTAGCCATATTTTGGCGCCTCTACCAACACATGCTCGCTGGCGAACTCGGAGCACCGGTTCACAAGGGCGTGCCTTTAGTTTGGATCGCTGATTGCTTTACATTACTGGGCTTCCGCGCGCATGCAAAAAGATATCTCATGCTGACGCTGTGCGAGGATGCAATTCGGGGCGAAGGGCTGATAGCTCCCGGAACTGGTGGAGTCTATTTCCGTCTGGTTTGGCAGGGATTGCGCGAACAGGAATTCCACCGATACGCCCGTGAGTTTTGGGACCTCTACAGGTCCGCTTCTAAGCCCGCACGCTTCCCAGAAGCAATCTTGCAACGAGCGGACAACGCTTGGATGACAGAGCTGCCGTCGCCCGATGAAGCGTTGTTCTATCTTGCCAATGAGACTTACGTGCGCTTTCTCCTTAGCCGCCTTGGAGGCGGAGCAGGCGACAGCTTGGAAATCCTTGCGCACTATCTTCTTTCGTGCATGCCCGGATGTCGTGCTACTAGGCGCGTAGTGACGCATGTCACTGACTTTGACGTCGCCTGCTCTATGGAAGGATTCGATATCGACTTCCGATCAGAATTCGGTCGCTACTTCATTTGTGAATGCAAGGACTGGAGCGAGCCCGCTGACATTACCGCGATGGCTAAGTTCTGTCGCATGCTCGACTCTGTTAAGGCCCGATTTGGAATTCTTTTCTCGAGTAGAGGAATCTCCGGTAGCAAGACCACTTCGGATGCCGCACGGGAGCGGCTTAAAATCTTTCAGGACCGCGGTATCGTCATCGTCGTGCTAGATCGCTCAGACCTTGAGGGCATTGCGTCAGGCACGAGCCTTATCGCTCTCCTTCGCGAGCGTTACGAAGAGGTGCGCTTGGACTCTCCTCAAAAGGCCTAATCACCGACCGAGGGTATGAGCTGTCGAGGCACACCTCGTCGAGGTCGACGAAGTGACGTGGGACGTTTGCGCTCTATGCAGCCGATGGCCACCCAAACAGCGATTCATCCTGCGCCTCTTAAAATTCCTACGTTTCCTGAATGGCGTCTGACGTGCGCAACGTCCTTACCGCCTCAGTGAGATCAATCTCACCGCGACTCGCTGGCGAATCATCAAGGTACACCGCCCACGATAGCTTTTCGCCTTGCTCACCTTCTAAGTAGCCCTCCGGCACTAGCAGCATGTACTGGCCAACCTGCGCTACCATTCCCGGCATGAGCCGCCCACCGAAACCCGGGTGGAGTGTCGCTGCATGCAAGCGAGCAACTCGTAGCCCCGGTACTCTGCTGACGTCCTCGTGTGACTGGAAGCCTCCTCGAGGTTGAGCGTTATCTTTAGCGGTGACCAGCCAGCCGTCCCGAAGATCAAACTGAATGTGGATATCGTAGTCTCGGATCGTGCGCTCACAGTCATTGCGCAACCACACGGACATCAGAAATTCGTCGAAGCGCCATCGAGGACTCAACTTCGGGATCCCAGTTTCGCGAGTAAGCGTGTGTGACTCGGCGTTCGGTGGGGTCGGTGCATTGTCGCGCTGGGGTGTAGCTGAGCCTGCCGAAGCAGCACGGCGTGCCAATGCGCGCAATTCTTCGACACTCTTCGTGAAGTCTTCTGCTTGCTCGTCCAGTATGTCGCGGGAGGAGCGACGCTTGGCGAACTCTACGTAGACTTCTGCTGACAACGAAACGGCGCGATGTAGTAGCAAACGAATCTCGTGATCTCTAAGCTTTCTGAACTCCAGGTCCGACCGGGAGTAGTAGCAACGGTCCCTCGCTTGATGCGCTGTCCTTCCTGCAGGAATTTCCAAGACAAAGGCTACGCGGTCACTCCCAGCAGACGGCACAGGTACGCGACTGAATCGCACACGCAGAGGTGGCTCCACGTTTGATTCCACCAACCGCTGCAGGCGATCAGTCG
>Ga0105249_10004224_pt1 | contig 12417 bp, 11 predicted proteins | sample KBSS44metaG_FD_81522 | JGI IMG/M metagenome (GOLD analysis project Ga0105249, IMG submission 81522) | Switchgrass rhizosphere microbial communities from Kellogg Biological Station, Michigan, USA - KBS S4-4 metaG | ecosystem: Host-associated > Plants > Roots > Rhizosphere > Soil | place... | reverse complement strand
GCGCAGGTGAGCACCACCGTCACGGTGAAGGCCGTGGACCTGGCGGTGCCATCGATTACCGTGTTGACCGAGGACGGCCGGACGGTGACGCGGAAGGTCGAGGACAAGAAGAACCTCAACGGCGTCAAGGTCGGCGACAAGATCGCGATCACCTACACCGAAGCGCTGTTGATGAGCGTCGCACCTCAGAAGAAGTAAGGGGGACTCGGTTGAACGCAACGCTCGCACAGAGCTCCTCCCGGAGGTCTCTGCGGGCGATGCGTCCACCCGCTCAGGGCGTCGGGAGCTTCAGCGGTTTCATCAGGAACGTCGCCAGGACCGTCAGCTCGCTCCCCTGTGTGGCGGTGCGCGCGTAGGTCTCCCACTGATAGTTGACCTTCAGAAAGCCGTAGAGCGTGTTGCTTTTCGCCAGCGCCAGCTGCACTTCCGGGCCGAGCCCGAAGTCCTTGTTCTTGCCGCGGATGAGGATCTCGGGGAAGCCGTCGATCTGATCGCTGGTCAACTTGAACGACGCGAAGTAGTTGAGCCCCACGGTCAGCCCGCCTTTGAGGAAATCGGCGCCAATCCCTCCCTCGAGGTTCATCGCGTTGCCGACCTTCGTTTCGCTATCCTCCTTCTTCGATTGAAAGTCGAAGGTGGCCAGCGTGGCGGCATGGTACTGCTTCGATGCGGTCAAATAGACGGTGGTCCCCACCGCCAGTTCGTTGCCCCACATGCCGAAGCCGGTGTTGTTGCTCGCCCCGTCTTCGTAGCGCCCGGTCGGCACGAAGAGGCTGTAGCTGGCCGTGGCGTCCGCCCGCTTGAAATTCCACCCGAGGCTGAGCGGCTCGATCACCGAGTCGGTCAGGCCGGCGCCGGGGTTGGCGTCGATCTCGGTGCCCTGGATCCGATTGTTGGCGCCGACCGGAAAGAGCACCTGGAAGCCGTAGAACCCGCCGAGGACTTTCCGCTTCGTCACGACGCTGACGCCGACGCCGTAGGCGTGGCTCGTGAGATCGGCATCGCCCGGCAGCGTGTCGCCGTTCCGGTCGATCACCTTGTCGGTCTTGTAGACGTAGTACAGAGGCGCGACGAAATAGACGCCGGGCGGCGGCTGCGATCCGCTCTTGAGCCCGACGGTTCCCTTGATGTGCTGGGTATTCAACTGTGCGTTCGCTGGCGCGGCGGCGAAGAGGCACGCGAGTATCGCTCCCGTGAACATCCTCGCCGAAACATGACGCTTGAGCACGGCTGATCCTTTCTTGACGGTCCGCAGCGTTGAGCGTGGCGGCGCGGATCGCCTGTCACGACTCTCGGCCATCCGGAGAGGAACCGCTATGCAGTTTCGGCGCATCACGTTGAGTCGGATCGGTCAGCGGCCGTTCGACGCATCGAAGACGACCTGGTCGTACCACCAGAGCTTTTCGAACAGTGCCCGTGCGCGCGGCCGCGCGCCGTCGCCGCCCACGCCGTCGATGATCTCCGCGATGCTGCGACGTCCGTCGATGGCGTCGAACATCCGCTTCTCGTGCGCATCGACGGCCACGATCAGATCGTGGAACGGATGGCTCCTGTTCAACAGCACCGCTGCAGCGCCGGCAGGGAGGCGTTCCCGGATGCACAGCGTCGCGGGAAGGCGAATCGGCACATAGCGCGGCCAGCGATCGTCATCGAAGGCCACCTGTACCGCGTCCTCCTCCGGTTCGCGCGGATGGACGACAACGCTGTGGGACGACATCGTGCCCCGCCACAGCTCCAACGCCGCGAACTTCGCGCGCTCGGGGAGCGCGGCCAGCCGTTTCGCATGAGGCGTCGTCGCAATCGATCCGCATTGAGGCAGGTACGGTGCCTGCCAGTACCAGCGCCCCAGCGTCAAGCCATTGCGATCGAGGAAGTCGAACAACTGTGGCACCGAGTACGACCGGTCGCGCGGATTCAGCAGGGCATCGGCCAACGCGCCGGCGTTCGCGGCATCCCGTGACAGGCGAAGCAGCGCCGTCAACGGGTGATGCGGAGGCAGCGTTCCCAGCACTGCGGTGAGATCGTTGATTTCCCGCTCCGAGGTCCCGATGCCGAGGCTTCGACAGTATTCCTGAAGCATGTAGACGCCGGTTCGCCCGTACGGGGCATACACCATCAAGTAGAGCGCGCCGCCCGATGTCAGCATGGAGCCGAGCGCGCGAAGGCCGGCATCAGGGTCGGCAAGATGGTGCAGGACGCCGGTGCAGACAATGAGATCGAAGCGTCGATCCAGCGTGCCGGCCTCCTCGATCGGCAATTGCCGGGTCTCGAGATTGGTCAGGTTGTACTGGCGCTTCAGCTGATCGGTGTGATCGAGGCTCGTCGTGCTGACGTCAATGCCGACGATCCGGGCATCGGGCTGACAGAGCGCGTACTTCGCGGCTTGCCATGTGCCACAGCCGGCGATGAGGATACTCAGATCGGACCGGTAGCGTCTGCCGGGCCACATCAGGTGGTATTGGGCGCGATGACGATTCGGGTCCTGCCACTCGTCACGAGCCCGATCGAGGTTGTCGACGGCGGGCGGATACGGATGTCGGGTGTAGAAGTCGCGAATCGGATCCGGACTGGGCTCGGGCACGGTGCGACTTTTCGAAGCGTGAAGGCGGCTGCCCCCGGCAGCCGCCTTCGTCGTTTGTGAGGCGCGCGGCGCTACTTTACCCCGATGCCGGCGCCTGCGGCCATGGCGGCCTGCTGCTCCCGCGCCTTTTCCAGCGCCTGGTCGATGCTGAAACTGGCCGGCCGCTGCCGCGGCGGGAAGTTCTTGAACGTCTGGAGGAATTCCCCGACGATGACCTGCGCGGGCACGAACAGAAACGCCCGATCCGCCTTCCACTTGTCGTAGAACATCGACGCGTCCTCGGTGGCACGCTCGAAGGGGTCACTCCGGAGATTGTGGAGTTGCGGTCCGCGCATCTTGACCGGAGGTTCGAACCACACGCCTAAGCCCTTTGCGCGCTGCTCCACGAACGTGACCTTCCAATGGCCCACACGCAACGCAAACAGATCGCCGTCATCACTCCAGTAGAGGAATCCCTTGCGCGGATTCTCCTTCACCTCGCCCTTGAGGAAGGGCAGCAGGTTGTAGCCGTCGATGTGGACCTTGAAAGTCTTGCTGCCCGATTTGTAGCCAGTCTTCAGTTTCTCGACCGAGTCCGGCTCACCCGCGGCAGCGGCCAGCGTCGGCAGCATGTCGGTGTGGGAGAAGATTTCGTTCGACACCGTTCCCGCCTTGATGACGCCGGGCCAGCGAATCGCGCACGGGACGCGCCAGCCGCCTTCGTAGTTCGTGTCCTTCTCGCCGCGGAACGGCGTCGTGCCGCCGTCGGGCCAGCTCATCACCTCGGCGCCGTTGTCGGTCGAGTACATGACGATGGTGTTGTCGGCGATGCCGAGCTCGTCGAGCTTGTTCAGCAGCGTGCCGACGTGGCCGTCGTGCTCGACCATGCCGTCCGGGTAGGTGCCGAGACCGGTCACGCCCTCGGACTCTTTCTTGAGGTGCGTGAAGATGTGCATGCGAGTCGAGTTCCACCAGCAGAAGAAGGGCTTGTCGTCCTTGACCGCCTTCTCCATGAACTTGAGGCTGGCGTCGAGGAATTCCTCGTCGACCGTCTCCATCCGCTTGATCGTCAACGGACCGGTGTTCTCGATCTTCTGTGTGCCGTCGGCGTTCGCCCACGTGTGCAGGACGCCGCGCGGACCGTACTTCTTCTTGAACTCGGGGTCCTTCGGGTAGTCGGGATTCTCGGGCTCCTGCTCGGCGTTCAGGTGATAGAGGTTCCCGAAGAACTCGTCGAAGCCGTGCGCCGTCGGGAGGAACTCGTCGCGGTCGCCGAGGTGGTTCTTGCCGAACTGCCCGGTGACGTAGCCGAGCGGCTTCAGGACGTCGGCGATCGTCGGGTCTTCCGGTTGCAGCCCGAGATCGGCCCCCGGAAGGCCGACCTTGGTGAGGCCGGTGCGGATCGGCGACTGCCCGGTGATGAAGGCGGCGCGGCCGGCGGTGCAGCTTTGCTGGCCGTACCAGTCGGTGAAGTTGCAGCCCTCCTTGGCGATGCGGTCGATGTTCGGGGTGCGATACCCCATGATGCCGTTGTTGTTCGCGCTGATGTTGAACCAGCCGATGTCGTCGCCCCAGATGATCAGGATGTTCGGCTTGCCGCTCTTCGCCATGTCCCTGCTCCTCTCTTCGCGTAACCGGTGAGGCGTGACTGTTGTCGATCTGCCGCGGCGCCGCTATGCAGTTTCGGCGTACGCCGCGGCGGCGCATTACGCGCTGACTTTGTTCTCCCAAATCACCCCTCGGGGCAGCGTGCGTTCGAGCGGCCTGTATGGCGGCGTGTGCCGATGCATCGGCAAATTTGTAGATCTTGGTGGTTATCTAATGTCTTCGAGAGACACCATGGGCAGTCTTCGGTTGGCATAGCGTCTGCCTCTGAACGCCCCATGCGCGGGCGAGCCCTGGCGGTTTTTCTAATGGTGTGTGCCGGCATGATCGGGTCGCCCTGGCCCGCCACAGCGCTCGATGCCCAGGACCAGGTGCTGCCGTCGCGCGTCGTCGACATGGGCGGCATTCAGGCAGCCATGCCCGACGTCGTGCTGTGGGAGCAACGCGCACGCGAGTTGGAACGATGGGTCGACGACTATCGCCGCTGGAAGCAGTGGAACGAGCAGTGGCGCAACACGCGCGAACCGGGCTGGATGGGCACGCGCGATCGGCGGACCCGGCCCGATCCGCCATCCTGGCTGGCGGCCGAATGCCGTGATGCCGTCGTGCAGGACGACGGGATTCTTGCCGAGGCCTGTCGCCTGCTGACTGAGTGGAGCGAGGGCGAGGCCATCGCGCAGCTGCGGCAAGAGATTGCGGCGGCGAGGACGCAGAAGGAAGCGGTCCACAAGACGATGTGGTGGGAGCACGTGCACTTCGACGCGCTGTGGCCGATGATGCAGCTGCACGGCAACGTGTTCGGCGTGATCGGGATGCATGCGACCATCGAGGTTGCCGGCCGCTTCCAGGTCTTCGTGGCGCCCGGCGCGATCCTGTTGAACGTGCCGAAGGATCAATTCTCGCGCGAGTGGCGCCCGGCGACCGACTGGGGCATTGCGTATCGCGTGTCGGACTTCACGATGCCCGGCACCGGCAGGCGCGCCAGCCTCCATCTCAACCTCGCGCGGGCCTGGTTGATGGGCGGCCCCGGCAACCTCGCCAAGGCGAGCATCGATCTCGCCGGATTCTCCGTCACGATGTCGAAAAGGCGCTGAGTCCACGAGCGACCGACAACGATCAACGCGGAACTCGCGAACCCGCCGAAAGGCGTTTCCACCCCTCACGGTCCAGGCCGAAGGAATGGCTCTCTTCACACTGTAGAGATGCCGAATCTGCATAGGCTCCCCGAGGGGCGCTGTGCCTATCCTGACCCCCATGGACATGCACCAATTTGCCCAGACCGCAGTGGCGGTCGCCACGCAGCTCGGAGTGAAGATCGCCGGCGCGCTCGCGCTGTGGCTGGCCGGCCGATGGCTGATTCAGTTCACGGTCCGCCTGGTCCATCGCGCGCTGCAGCGCGAGTCCATCGATGCCACCCTGTCCCAGTACGTGGAGACCGCGCTCTCCGTGGTGCTGACCGTCGCCCTCATCATCACGATGCTCGGGTTCTTCGGCGTCCAGACCACGACCTTCGCCGCGCTGGTGGCCGCGGCCGGCGTCGCCATCGGCGTCGCGTGGAGCGGCCTGCTCGCCAACTTTGCCGCGGGCGCGTTCCTCGTCGTCCTTCGCCCGTTCAAGGTCGGCGACGAGGTGATGGCCGGCGGGGTGACCGGGAAGGTCGAATCGGTCGGTCTGTTCGGGACGATCATCAATTCGCCGGACAACGTGCGGACGATCGTCGGCAACAACAAGATCTTCTCCGACACGATCTACAACTATTCGGCGAATCCCCATCGGCGCGTCGATCTCGTCGCGACGATCGACAATGCCGTGGAGCCCGACCGGGCCATCCGCCTGCTGCGCCAGCGGCTGACGCAAGTCCCTCATGTGCTGCCGGCGCCGCCGCCGGAAATCGACGTCCTGCAATTCACGCCGTCCGGTCCGATCCTCTGTGTCCGGCCGTACTGTCATCAGCAGAACTACGCACAGGTCTACTTCGACACCAATCGCATGATCCGCGACGCGATCGTCGAAGCCGAGTCGGTCGTCAAGGCGCATGGGCCCGGAATCGGCACGCCCGGGGCGACCGTCTGAATCGATCGTGGACGGGTCAGATGCACAGGCGATTGCTTCTCGGCGATCGGCTGCCGGATCTGCATAGCCCGGCCGATTGACGGACGCTACGCTCGTTCTCAGGTCAAGGTCGCCCAGTCAACGGTGACTGAAAAGAGAAAAGAGGGGAGCGTCAGATGCAGAAGCATCGCGTGATGTTTATCGGTCGGGTTGTCATGGTGGCGGCGGTCGCGGCCGCAGGGTCGATCGTCGCGCGCGCGCAGGATAGCCCTCGCGTCGAAGTCGCCTTTGAAACTGGCTACACTTCCAGCGAAGGCATCAAGGCGTCGCAGCCTCGTATCATAGGCGGACAGGTCTACAACGATTTGGATATCACGAGCGGCGGAAACTTCGGGCTTACCTTCGGCGTGTTCGTGACGCCCAACGCCGAGATCGAGTTCCTCTGGAACCGGCAGTTCAGCACGTTCAACGCGAACAACCCCTCGCCGGAGGTCGAGCTCGCCGATGTCAACGTCGACAACTTCCACGGCAACTTCGTCTACAACTGGTCCGACGGGGCCGCCAAGTTGCGCCCGTTCATGTTCATCGGCCTCGGCGCCACGCATTACGCGCCCGGCGAGCCGGCCCTTCTCCCGAGCCAGAACCCGGGTGCGGTCTCGATCGACAGCGCGACGAAGTTCTCTTGGTCGCTGGGCGGCGGCGTGAAGGTCTATCCCGCCTCGCACGTCGGCCTTCGTCTGAGCGCGCGCTGGACGCCGACCTACATCAAGTCGGACGCCGGCGGCATCTGGTGCGATCCGTTCTATCCGACGTGCTGGGTCCTGTCGGATCCGGACTACTCGAACCAGTTCGCGCTGAACGGCGGCGTGACGTTGCGGTTTTAGAGCGGTTTCCGTTGCGTGGGGCGCGGGGCTGAAAGCCCCGCGCCACAGGATTCTGAACACCGCACTCGTGTCCCGCTCGCGTGCCGCTGATGTAGTCCAGACGCTGACCCTCCTCGCCCGCTGGCGCAGAAGCAGCGCAGACCCCGTGTTTTTCAGCCTCGAACCTGTGTGGTTTGACAGTTCTCCGCACCGCGGCTCCAGCCGATGATGCGCAACTCAGATGAAGGTTGCGCCAGCCGCCGTTCACAGGAAGACAATCGAAGACGTCGATGCGATGGCGGCCGCCATCGCCGACGGCCTGGAGGCCGAGTACGTGCAGCTCGAGGCCGGGCCGTTCGTCGCGCAGTGGACCGTCGTCTCACTGCGTGGGATGGTGCTGCAGTTCGCCCGCGAAGACGTCGCCGTCGTGCGCCGCCTGCGCATCCCCGCCGGAACCTACGCGTTCGTCGTGCCGCTCGCCGTGGCGGAATCGGCGCGCTGGAATGGCCGCGCCATCCAGGGCAACGAGCTGATCGTCTGCGGACCCGGAACGGAGTGTCATGCGTGCGATCCGGGCGGCACGGAGTTCGCGATCATCAGCGTGGGTGAGAGGAGCACGGCGGCCGCGCTCGCGCGCGCCTGCCTGAACGCCGGAACCGCCGACTGCGCGGTGCTGCCGCGCGCCCGCGACGCCCGGCGGTTGCAGCACCGGCTCGGCGCGGCCCTGGCCTCGGTGTCGTCGCCGGTTGCGATCGATGCGGCGGCCGTACGAACAGAGGTCGGCGGCCTGCTCGAGGCGTGTCTCGAGAACGCCGTGCCGGGCGACCGGCGTGTCGAGGCGTCGTTGTGCCGGAGCCGGATCGTCATGCGGGCAGAGGCGTTCTTCCGCTGTCATGTCGGCGAGCCGGTGTCGATCGCGCAGCTCTCGTCGATTGCGGGGGTCAGCGAGCGCAGCCTGCGCAACGCGTTCAACGACATCTACACGACCAGCCCGAAACGCTATCTCCGGCTCTGGCAGCTGCATCAGGTCCGCCGCGCCCTTCGCTCGCCCGACGGGAGAGAGGCGACCGTCACGGACGTTGCGACGTGCCACGGCTTCTACGAGCTGGGGCGCTTTGCCGGGGAGTACAAAGCGCTCTTCGGCGAGGTGCCCTCGCAGACCCTGCACCGGGCCCGGGCCGAGAGCGAGATGCGCGCCCTCGGCGCGGCGTAGCGGTCGCCTCTTATCGGATCGGGGCGGGCCGCCCCAGCACAGGCTTGAGAAAACGAGGCTGGGCGCCGAGGGCGTCCGCGACGGCGGGGAGGAGCGCGTGGAACATGTCGCGCTTCAACACGTACCCGGCGGCCCCGACGCGGCGGGCGGCGTCGACAAACTCTTCATCCTCGTGAATCGTGAGGAAGACGACGCGAGGAGGCTGCGCTGTTGCCGCGAGCGCGGCGGCAGCCTCGAGACCGGTCATGACCGGCATCGAGACATCGAACACGGCCAGGTCGGGCTTGAGTCTTTCAATGGCCTCGATGGCCGCGCGCCCGTCCCTGACCATGGCGACGATCTCGAACTCGGCTGAGAGCAGCGACGCCGCGCGCTCCAGCATGCTCGCATTGTCGTCAGCCAGTAGAATCCGCGCGCGACTCATGGGACGGCTATCGTAGGCCTAAAGGTTGAGCGTTGCCACAGATGATTTACAGACATTCATCGGGAACGTGCAGCTGTCGTTCACACAATGTGATTCTTGATCGCGAACTGTATTAGCTCTGCTGTAGTTCGGATCCGCAGCTGCTCCATGATCCGGTACTTGTGAAATGCGACGGTGCGAGGTGCGATATTCAGGATGCTCGCCACCTCCTTCATCGAATGTCCTTCCGCAACAAGCTGCACGATTTCCCGTTGACGGATCGTCAGGGCCGGCCGTCCGTCGCCACCCTCCATCATCGATCCGACCAGACCTTCAGCGACCAGCGGGGTGATGTAGGACCGCCGCTTCATGACTTCGCGGATCGCGGTGCCGAGCTCCGACGCCGCTGACCGCTTCAGCAGGTACCCCGATGCGCCGGCGCGAAACGCCTCGGCCGCGAGATCGGGATCCTCGTTCATGGTGAGGATGATGATGCGCGTCTCCGGCTGCGCCTGCTTGATCTGGCGCGTGGCGTCGATGCCGTTCAAGAGCGGCATGGACACGTCGACGACGACCACGTCGGGCCGGAGGGTTGCCACCGCCGCGACGAGCGCCCGGCCGTCCGACACCGCGCCGACCACGTCGAACTCGTCGATCAGCAGCTTCTCGAACGCCTCGAGCAGCAGCGTGTGATCGTCGGCGAGGAGGACTCGGGGCCGGTTCATGGCCCCCGGATTGTCACACGATGTGGTGTTTGATGGCGAACTGAATGAGCTCGGCGGTCGTCTTGATTTGCAGCTGCTCCATAATCCTGTACTTGTGGAACGCGACCGTGCGCGTGGCGATGCTCAGGATGGCGGCGACTTCCTTCATCGAGTGTCCCTCGGCGAGGAGCTGAATCACCTCGCGCTGGCGGGCCGTGAGCTGCTTCGCCGGGCGTTGGGAGTCGGCGCCGTGCATCATGGATCCGACCAGGCCTTCGGTGACGAGCGGCGTCACGTAGGATCGGCGCTGGACGACTTCCCGAATCGCCGTCAGCAGTTCCGAGGCCGCGGACCGCTTCAGCAGATAGCCGGAGGCGCCGGCGCGAAATGCCTCGGCGGCCAGGTCGGGGTCCTCATTCATCGTCAGGAACACGATTCGCGTCTCGGGCAAGAGCTGCTTGATTTGACGCGCCGCGTCCAGGCCGTTGAGCAGCGGCATCGCGACGTCGACGACCACGACGTCCGGCCGGAGTTTCAGGGCCGCGGCAATCAACGCGCGCCCGTCGCCGACCATACCGACCACATCGCAGTCCTCCTCGAGCAGCTTTTGAAACGCCTCGAGCAGGAGGGTGTGGTCGTCGGCGAGCAGGACACTCGGTCGGCTCATGCCGTGTCTTCCGGATGGGTTATCGAGGATCACACGTGCCGGGGCGCGTCGTCATGGCGTCAGAGTGAGCATAGGCGCGCCATTCGGGGCTTTCTATGCAGATTCGGCAGAGCTGAGCGCCACCTTACAATTTTGTAGCACCAGAGAATTTTTCCTTATCAGCCACGGCCCTGGTAAGCGAGAATCTTTCCCCAGAACAGATGCGTCCAAGCAACCGCCTTTGATCGCACCCTGGTCCGGCAGGATGCCGGCACTCACCATGTCCGCGATGTCGCCCAGGCGGCGATTCTCGACGACGTTCACCATCGCGGCGATCCTGTGCGCAGTTTCGGTGTGCCTCGCCGCGGCCAGCAGCGCTGAATTCCCGAACCCGGCTGCCCGCGTATCCGGCGTCGTCCGCTCCGCCGTAGCCGCCGCCGTGATCGCGGCCCAGGGGCTGCTGATCGGCGCGCTGCTCCTGCAGCGGGCGCGGCGGCGGCGGGCCGAGCTGGCGTTGCGGCACAGCGAGGCCAGGCAGGCGGCCACGCTCAAGGCGATGCCGGACCTGATGTTCCTGATCGGCAAGGACGGCGTGTACCTCGATTATCACGCCAAGGATCCTGCCCTCCTGTTCGTCCCGCCCGATCAGTTCATCGGAAAACGGATCGCGGACGTCATGCCCCCGCCTCTGGCGGCGCGATTCATGAGCGAGCTGGCGCGCACGCGAGATGGCAGCGAGCCAGGCGTCATCGAATACTCGCTGCCGATCGACGGTGAGGAACGGCACTACGAGACGCGGCTGGTCGCGTGCGAGAGCGACACGATTCTGACCATCGTCCGCGACATCACCCTCCGGAAGCGCACGGAAGCGGCGCTCGGCCAGCGCGAACTGGAGCTGCGGCAGACGAACGAGCGGAACCGGCATCTGGCCGGCCGGCTCATCGCCAGCCAGGAGGCCGAACGGCAGCGGATCGCCCGCGAGTTGCACGATGATTTGAGCCAGAAGCTCGCGCTCCTCAAGTTCGACCTCGAGCAGCTCAGGTCGACACATGCCGCGACCGTCACCGAGATCGACGCCCGCGTGCAGATGATCTCGGAACAAACGACAGAAATTGCCGGCGAAGTGCGCCGGCTGTCTCACCGGCTGCATCCGGCCAGGCTCCAGGCGCTCGGGCTCGTCGCGGCGGTCGACGCGGTGTGCCGGGATGCCGGCCGCCAGCACGGGATCGCCGTGGAGTTCACGCACAACGAGATCCCGCGGCAGGTCGATCCTGAGCTGGCGTTGTGCGTCTACCGCATCACGCAGGAGGCGCTTCAAAACGTCGTCAAACACAGCGGCGCGACGCGCGCCTGTGTCGGCCTTCGCTACGACCGCGGGGACCTCACGCTGCAGGTCGAGGACAGCGGATCGGGCTTCGCCCGTCCGGACCCGGGGCACGCGGGCCTCGGGCTGGTGAGCATGCGTGAGCGCGTGACCTTCCTCAAAGGCACCATCGCCATTGACTCTGTTCCAGGCAAGGGGACACGCATCGAGGTGTGCGTGCCGTGCCCGGAGGAGCTCCAGCGTGCGCGGCGACCGGCTGCCGAATCCGCCTAGATCGGCGCGCCTGCCTGTCACTTTTGACAGTTGTTACTTTCACCAGATGACCTTAGAAACGGCATCAGGCTCCCCAGTGCAAAATAGCGCGGCGTTCATCCATCGACGGATGGGGAAGACCGGCTGCCCCCGGCTCGGCCTCTTGTTGGCCTTGGCCTTCCTATTGGTGTCACCGCTCGCCGCCCCGTTGTGTGCCCAGACGGCCGCGCCGAAGCGGATCGTGACCTTGTACTGGTATGGCAAGGACTTCTGGTCCAATGTGGTCTTCGAGAAGGCCATGCAGGACCGGCTCCGGGCGGCTCCAGCCGGCAGCGTCGAGTACTACGCCGAGTACCTGGAGAACAATCGGTTCCCGGGCGAGGCCCAGGCGCGCATGCTGCGCGACTATCTCGTCCGAAAGTACGCCGATCGCCGCATCGACGTGGTGGTCGCCGTCGGCCCCGCGGCCTTGAACTTTCTCCTGGCCGACCGCCCGGACCTGTTCCCCGACACGCCGATCGTGTTCCACACCGTGACCCGGCCCGAGTTCGGCGATCGACCGCCGGCGCGGAACGTGACCGGGGTGATTTCCGATGACGTCTACCGGAAGACGCTCGACCTGGCGCTCGACCTGCACCCCGAGACGGAACGGGTGCTGGTCATCGCGTCGAGTCCCGAAGGCGACAAGCGCAATGAACGCCTGTTCAGGCGCGGGATTGCGGGCTTGAAGAAGCGGGTCACCTTCACCTATCTGAGCGACCTGCCGCTCGACCAGTTGCTGGCCGCGGTGAAGGC
>Ga0105249_10004216_pt1 | contig 12425 bp, 8 predicted proteins | sample KBSS44metaG_FD_81522 | JGI IMG/M metagenome (GOLD analysis project Ga0105249, IMG submission 81522) | Switchgrass rhizosphere microbial communities from Kellogg Biological Station, Michigan, USA - KBS S4-4 metaG | ecosystem: Host-associated > Plants > Roots > Rhizosphere > Soil | place... | reverse complement strand
GCCTCGCCCGCGGGACAGAGCCAGATACTCCCGGGTTCGAGCGTCACTCGCTGGAAGCCATGCGCTCGACGCACCTCGAGCTCGAGAGGCGCCGAGTCAGTGTTCAGCGCGATATAACGGCAGCGTCTCCACCCACACCGCGTCGAGGGTCGTCATGCCTCCGCCCACGGCAGGATTCTTCAACGAATCCGGACGCTTTGTCCAAGACTGGGGCGCGATTTGCCGTCAACCTTCGAACACCACCCAGGCGCCGCTATTGTAACGTCGTGCGCTACGTGTTGACGCGGCCCGACGTCGACTCGGATCGCGTCGGCGTGGTAGGCGTGTGCATGGGCGGCGGCTACGCCGTTTCGGTCGCCGCGCGCGACAAGCGGGTGAAGGCCGTGGCGAGCGTCGCCGGCGGCTACGACATCGGCGGCACGTTTCAGCGATTCCTCGGCGTTGACGGCTTCGCGGCGTACTACCGGACGATCAACGACCTCGTGCAGCGCGAGTACGAGACCGGCGGCGACGTGCAGTATGTCCCGACGATCGCGCACGCGCTCTCCGCGGAGGTGCCGGTGGCGGCCATGCCGAACGACGAGGCGTACAGCTACTACGATCGCACGCACCGCGACCATGCGCCGGCGTGGTCGCCGAAGATGACCGCGGCCTCGTTCGGCCCGTACTTCATCTACAACGCCGTCGCGCCCGCACCACTCGTCGCTCCGACTCCGCTGCTGATCGTCCACGGCACGCGAGACCTTTTTCTGCTGCCGGAGTATGCACAGGCGGCCTACGACGCCGCGGTCGGTCCGAAGCAGCTCGTGTGGATCGAGACGCACAATCACATCGAGCTCTACGATCAGGATCCGTACGTGTCGCAGGCGGTGAGCGTGGTCGTCGGGTTCCTCGATACACATCTCTCGCCGGGACGGGGCGCGGTCGCGTCCGTGGTCGCGCCGATCGCGTGAGGCCTCGGCTCGGTTGGTGCTTCCTCCGGCCGTCACATGTACGACTTGTCCGCCCACACGAGTCGGCTCTCGACGTTCCGGGGATCGAGCGCGTCCCGCTGATAGGCGTTGTTCCCCCAGGTGACCCTCACGTTCGTGGGTTTCTGCGCGCGGATCGGACACACACGGTGTGCGCCGAATGCGCCGAACGTGTTGCCCACGATCGTTGCCAGCTGCGGCTCGACGCCTAACAACGCGATGCGCGGGATTCGCTGTTTCCCGCCGCCGATCCGACAGCCGGTCACGCTCAGCGGACCGGCGTGCCGCAGGACGATACAGTCACCATCCTGATGCAGCTGATCGGCTTCGTAGCGTACGCCGATGAGCGACACCGGCTGCGACGCCGTCGTTGGTCCGTCGGTGACGAGCAATCGGCCACAGGCCTCGAACCCGACGCCTTCGATGACGACGGGATCGCCGACCCGGGAGAGGACGACGCCGACCTGACACACCGCGGCCGTGCCGCTGATCCACGTGAATGACGAGCTCGCGACAACCGCGGCGCGGACTGACTCGGCGCGACACTGCGTGAGCAGATGCTCCTTCGACTGTTGGCCGGAGAACACCCACGCGGCGTCGGTACAGCCATGTACCGAGCACGAGTCCCACCGGCCGTGCTCATTGTTCTCGTCGATCGCACCGGTGTAGTCGAAGCCGCGACGCGCGCGGGCGTTGCCGAAGATCCGGACGTCGCGGAACTGGTGCAGCGTGCTCGTGATGACACCTGCCCCGCGCTTCGTCCGCCGGACCAGGAACACGGCGGTACACGGCGTCTCGCACACGACATCGATGTGCTCGATCACGGACTCCCGGCAGTTTTCGAGCGAGAAGACCGGATCCGTCGCCGGTCCGCGCCACACGAACCGCGGCCTTCTGCCATCGCCACGCCTGGCAATCGTGAGGCACGCGTCGAGATCACGCAGACGTACGGTGTGGTAGAGCTCGATCGTCTCCGGGTCGGCATGGAAGATCACTGGACTGGTCACACGAATCCCCTCGACAAGACCCGCCGCGCCGCGTTACGACGCGCGAGGCAGCACCAGTGTGAACGTCGAGCCTTCGCCCTCGACACTGCTCGCCCGCAGATCCCCACCCATGCCCCGCGCCAGGTCGCGGCTGATCGCGAGCCCCAATCCCGACCCCTCGACCGTGTTCGTCAGCTTCCGGTGCACCTGCACGAACGGGTCGAAGATCAACTCGATCTTGTCCTCCGGGATCCCGATCCCCGTATCCGAGATCCGCAGGCACACGCGATCGGCCTCGCCATCGTCTGCGAGCTGATCCGACTCGGGGATATCGACCGTGATCCGCCCGCCCGGCGCAGTGAACTTCACGGCGTTCGAGAGCAGGTTGAGTAATACCTGCTGCAGCTTCTCCCAGTCTGCGCGCACCGCGGCGCGAGGGTCGACATGCACCTCGTACGACAGCTTCCTCGCGCTCAGCTGCGAGTCGATCATGGGCGACACCGCCGCGACGGCGTCGATCAGCCTCACCTTGCGAGGCGTGTACTCCACACGACCGGCTTCCAGCTTCGCGAAGTTCAACACGTCGTTGATCAGCGCGAGCAGGTGTTTCCCGCTCCGCTGAATCCTGCTGAGCGCCTCACGCTGGTCCGGTGTGACCGGACCGTGAACACCCATGTCGATCAGGTCCGCGTGTCCGCCGATCGCGTTGAGTGGCGTCCTGAGCTCATGGCTCATCACGGCGAGGAACTCGCTCTTGGTTCGGTTCGCTACCTCCGCCTGCTCGCGCGCCTGCTCGGCTTCGCGCCGTACACGCACGTGCGCCGAGATGTCGCGGGAGTAGCACACCACCCCGTAGCCGCCTTCGGGCAGCGTGATGCGGTTGATCTGCCATTCGTAGTATTCGATCACTCCGAGATCGCGCCGTCGCGCGATCCGCTCGGGCACGAAGTACGCCTCTCCTGTCTCGAGCGTGTGGCGAAACAGCCCGACGATCTCGTCGGCGTACTCCGCCGACCACAGGATGTGCAGGACGTCACTGAAGTCGCGGCCAATGAGGTCGGGGATGTCTCCGAAGTTCGGCAGCGCGACGGGGTTGACTTCCCTGATGCGAAAGCCGTCGTCGATCAGGTAGACGCCTAACGGCGCCTCGTTGAGCAGCGTCTCGAACTGTGCCGTGCGCCGGCGCAGCGCGAGCTCGGCCTCGTGCCGCTGCCGCCCGAGCCGCAGGTGCACGCCCACGCGCGCAACCAGCTCCTGCGCCAGGAATGGCTTCACGAGATAGTCGTCGGCGCCGGATGTCGCGCCCTCGACGCGGGACTCTTCTCCGGCGCGCGCGGTCAGCACGACGACCGGCACGTTCGCCGTACGGGGATCGCTCCGCAACTCGCGCAGAAGCGCGAAGCCGTCGAGCCCGGGCATCATGACGTCAGTGAGCACGAGGTCGGGCATACGCGTGCGCGCCGTCTCGAGGGCCGTGAGGCCATCCGTCACGGCGTCGACCGTCCACCCCTGCGACCGCAGCAGCCGCGCCACGTAGTCGCGCAGATCGGCGTTGTCATCCACCAGGAGAATTCGCGAGGTCGCCGCATCCGGCTGGGCGGTGTTACCCGTCAGGAACTCGAGCTTCGAGCTCGGGACCGTCATCTCCTCTGCCGCAGCCGGCTCCGGCGCCACTGACGGGAGCCACCGGAGCGCCTCCTCGACCCAGGCCGCGGCCCCCAGGGCAGTGGACGCTCGTCCCGGTGTCGCGCCGGAAGTGACGAGCTGCTCGCGTGGCAGATGGCTCGTGCCTAACGGGATACGAACGGAGAACGTCGTCCCGGCCCCTTCCCGGCTCGTTACATCGATCTGCCCGCCATGGATCCGCACGAGCTGCCGCACGAGCGCGAGCCCGATCCCGGTGCCTTCGTGCGTGCGGGACAGCGCGTTAGGCACGCGGTGGAACCGCTCGAACAGGCGCGGAAGCTGGTCGTCGGAAATCCCCACCCCGGTGTCGCGCACCTCGAGCACCGCGTTTCCGCCTTCCGTTCGGAGCGTCGCGGTGATCGTCCCCTCGAACGTGTGCTTGAACGCGTTCGAGACGAGGTTCAGCACGATCTTCTCCCACATCGCGCGGTCCACCCATACCGGCTCGGGCAGGTCTTCGACAATGATCTCGAGACCGAGCCCCGCGCGGTCCGTTGCGGACCGAAACGTCGACACCAGCTCCGCGGTATGGCTCGCGAGCGGCGTCGGCTCGAAGACCGCTTCAACCCGACCCGCTTCGATGCGCGAGAAATCGAGCAGCGTGTTGACGAGGCGAAGGAGTCGAAGCGCGTTCCGATGCGCAGCGGTCAGGTCGTCGCGGACGGCCGGCGCGATGTCCTCCTTCCGCCGCAGCGTCTCCTCGAGCGGTCCGAGCAACAGCGTCAGCGGCGTCCGAAACTCGTGGCTCACGTTCGCGAAGAACGCCGTCTTCGCGCGATCGAGCTCCGCGAGCGCCTCGGCGCGCTGCCGCTCCTCCTCGTAGGCACGCGCGTTCGCGATCGCCGTCGCGACCTGCGCGGTCATGAGGTCGAGGAACGTACGGTATCGCGCGTCGAACGCGAGCCGTGAGCTGAGGCCCGCGACGAGAGCCCCGGCGAAGTGATTCGGCCTGTTCGACGGAATGGGGAGCACTGCGGCAGCGCGCGGCGGATCGGACCACGGCCCGGCCGGCACCCGCTCGAATCGCGACCCGAGATCGTCGAGCGTCTGAGCCGCTCCCGTGCGAATCGCGGCGGTCAGTGCGTCGCGAAGTCCGGTGTCGCCCGCCGGTGAGGGCCCGTCAGTCAGCGCGACGACGTACGGGCTGATCGGTTCGCCCAGTGCGACGCCCGCCGCACCGGCGAGCCGAGCCCGCGTTCCATCGCCTTCGGTCAGATAGAGCAGCGCGAACGGGACGTCGTGCGCGTGCGTCGAGAGAATCTGCGCCGCGATGGCACACGCCTCTTCGGCTGTCTTCCCTTCGGCGGAGCGTGCACCGAGGTCGCGGAGCGTCGAGGTCCGCCGCTCGCCGACCACCTTCTCCGTGATCTCGTGCACCGTCGCCAGCACGCCGCCGATGCCGCGCGGCGCGGCCTCGTCAGGGACGGGGCTGTAGGCGATCGTGAAGTGCGTCTCCTCGACGAAGCCGTGGCGATTGATCTCGAGGGGGATGTCCTCCATCCATGTCGATGGACCGCCGTTGAATGGCGTGTCGATGAGCGGCTGGAGCACGTGCCAGATCTCGTGCCAGACCTCCCTGACGGGCTGCCCCAGCGACGCCGGATGTTTTCTCCCGAGAATCGGGCGATATGCGTCGTTGTAGATCGACGCGTACTCGGGCCCCCACCACAACAGAAGGGGAAAGCGATTCGCGAGGAGAAAGCGGACCATCATCCGCAGACTCTGCGGCCACGTCTCGACGGGGCCGAGCGGAGTCCGGGACCAGTCGAGGGAGCGCATGAGCGTGCCCATCTCGCCGCCGCCGACGAACACCGATCCGTGAGCGTCGCCGGTCGCGGTTGAGGGCCCGGTTCCCGATTCGTTAGGCATCGCGTCGTCGGCGCGACTCTTCCCCGGCGGCCCCATCGATTGGACGCTACTCATCTTTGCATCTCATATGCTAGAGAGAATACCGAACGCGCCAGGCGCCTGCAAACGCTGAGTCCGGCGTCCCTGGCGGTGTTGGCGACGAGGATCGGATTGCCATCGGGGATCGACAGGCGCCAGCATCGAACGTCCCCGCCGGCACGGTGAAATGCTCCTCGCCTTCGACGCTGAGCTCAATGGGGACGAATATGTCGCGCGATACGACGGCCGCCTAACGAGGCGGCGCTACCGGACCAAGTGGCCGAGACGGGCACCGCCATGAGTGCGAGCGGGGGAATGACGCGCCTGCAATGGGGGTTTCGTAACAGCGGGGGCCATGGGTGGTGTTGTTGGCGCTCGACGCGAGGTAGAATCGGCGTCATGGCGACCACTGGTGTGTACGCCGCACTCGCGTGCGCGGTCATCTCTGCCGCAGCGCCCGCGCTCCAAGGCCAGCGTCCCACTCCGGCGATCGGCGAGCTCGATCACACGGTATGGACCATCCGGGATGGCGCTCCGAGCAGCGTATACGCCCTCGCACAGTCCGCAGACGGCATGTTGTGGATCGGCGCCACGACAGGACTGTACCAGTTCGACGGCGTGAGGTTCGAGCCCTTCGAGCCGCCAGCTGGTGTCGCCTTGCCATCGCTGACCGTCTCCGCGCTGCTCGCCCTCCCGGATGGCAAGCTGTGGATCGGATACACTCGGGGCGGCGCGAGTGTGCTCGCGAGCGGCCGGCTCGTGAGCTACGGCGAGGCCGACGGAATGCCCTCGGGCGGGGTCACAGCGCTCGCCGTCGATTCGACGGGGGACATCTGGGCCGCAACCACCACTGGTCTTGGACGGTTCCGCAACGGCCGCTGGCAGCGCATCGGTCCGGAGAGCGGCTACCCGGGCGGCATGACCTCCGATCTGCTTGTCGACCGGCGAGGCACACTGTGGGCGCCCGCGACTCGCGGCGTCTTCGTCCTGACGCGTGGCGATGCCCGATTCACGGCGCACGCCCCATCACTCGATCCGGCCGGCAACGGTGGCGGTATGCCGCGCGAGGCACCGGACGGCTCCGTGTGGGGTGCATCGGTGACGTTAGGTCTCACGCGCCTCTCCGATTCGGCCGGCGGGTCGACCGCGATGCGACCCGAGGCAGAGCATGTGCGCGAAGCGCGGGGACTGTTCATCGACCGGCACTCGAGCGCCTGGCTGATGGAGAGCGTTGGCCTCGTTCGCGTGCCACTCGCAACGCGATCGGATCCTGGCCAGCAGAGCGGAACGCATCAGCCGCTCCCCGTGACGCGAGTGCCCTTGGCGGGCGGCGCGATTCCGACCGCACTGCTCGAGGACCGCGAGGGAAACGTGTGGGTGGGCACCAACCGTGGGCTCAATCGATTCCGCGAAACCAAGCTGACACCAGTGATCTTTCCCGGGCCCATCAGCTACCCGGCGCTCGCTGCAGGCGAGCGAGGGTCCGTTTGGGTCGGAAGCTTCTCGAAGTACCCGCTCTTCTCGGTCGGTGATAGCGTCGCCGTGCATCGGGGAGGCCCCAACGACATCTCGTGTGCGTACCGTGATCCGAGTGGTGGCGTGTGGGTCGGCGGCCAGGCCGGTCTGTGGTACGCGCCGCCAGACGGTTCATCGTTAGGCGCTCGTTTCTCGCGGATTCCGCTGCCGGCCGAAACCGGGACGGGCGACATGCAGGCGATCGCTCACGGCCTCGACGGGGACCTCTGGGTCTCGGTCCGCGGCCCCGAAACCAGAGGCGTGTTCCGACGGCGTGGCGGAGTATGGTCACCGATCCCCGCGCCGCCGGGAATGTCAGACCAGATTGCGCTGACCATCGTCACCGACAGTGCAGGCAGAACCCGGCTCGGGTACCCTCAGAATCGCGTGGTGCTCGTGACCGGTGATTCGACCCGCATCTACTCGGAGGCGGATGGGCTCCAGGTAGGCGCTGTGACCGCCATGTTCGTGCGAGGCTCTCGCGTGTGGGTCGGCGGCGAATCCGGTCTGATGGTTCTGGAGAGCGAGCGTTTCCGACCGATCGACGCGACCGTTCGGCTCCGCGCCATCACCGGAATCGTCGAGACCGTGAACGGCGATCTCTGGCTCAACGGCGCCGGCGGCGTCACCCACATCGAGTCTGGCGAGCTCCGTCGTGCGCTCGACGATCCTGGATACCGCGCGCGTGCCGAGCAGTTCGACTACCACGACGGTCTCGACGGGCAGCCGCCGCAAGTGCGCCCGGTCCCCACGGCGATCGAGGGCACCGACGGACGCCTGTGGTTCACGACCGAGAGCGGCGTCGCGTGGCTCGATCCGACGAACATCAAGCGGAACAGGCTCCCGCCGCCCGTTCAGATTCGTGCCGTGAGTGCCGGAGGTCGGCGATACGGTCCCGTCGGCCGTATTGCGCTTCCTGCGGGCACCGCCGATCTGCAGATCGCTTACACGGCGTCGAGTCTCACGATGCCGGATCGCGTCAGGTTCCGCTACCGGCTCGCTGGTACCGATACGGCGTGGCAGGAGCCTGGCGGCCGGCGCGAGGCGTATTACACGAACCTCGAGCCCGGGTCGTATCGCTTTCACGTCATTGCTGCCAACGAGGACGACGTCTGGAACGAGTCCGGCGCGAGCATCGAATTCGATATTCCGCCCACGTTCACACAGACCAAGGCGTTCATCGTGTTGGTGGTGGGCGTCGCTGTGATCGCCGCGTTGCTGCTCGCATACTGGCGTCAGCGGCAGATGGCTCGCGCCCTCCGGGTACAGTTCGACGCCACGCTCGCCGAGCGCGCACGAGTCGCCCGAGAGCTGCACGACACACTGCTCGGCGACATGGCGGGCGTGGCGATGCAGCTGAATGCCGGCGCACGGCGTGCCGAGGCGTCCGGCGCCGCCAACGCAGCGATCGTCGAGTTGCTGTCGACGCTGAGCACACAGGTGCAGCGCTCCCTCGTCGAGGCGAGACGCTCCGTGACCGCCATGCGGTCGGCGCCTGACGAGGAGCCTCCGCTGCACGAACAGCTTGCCGGCGCGGCGCAGCGGACGTTCGCCGAGACAGGAATCGCCGCCCACGTCGAGCACGCGGGAGCACCACGCCCGTACCCGCCTAACGTGGAAGTCGAGATCCTCGGCATCGCGACCGAGGCCATGGCGAACGCGCGCCAGCACGCTGGGTGCAAAACGGTTACGGTCACCTGCAGTTACGCGCCCCGAGCGCTGCAGGTGCGCGTGCGCGATGACGGCCGGGGATTCGATCCGGCGCAAGCGACCCCGACCGGCCATTGGGGACTCGTCGGGATGCGTGAACGGGCGACGTCGATCGGCGCCAAACTTTCCGTCACAAGCTCAGCGACAGCCGGGACCGAGGTGGTCCTCGTCGTGCCAGGGGGACCCGGCCGATGGACCTGGTGGAACAAGTCGGTTCCGGCCAACGAGGACTGACGAACGGCCTCCGGGTGTCATCCCGAGCGTAGCGAAGCGAAACGAGGGATCTTGTTTGCGATCCTCGTAGCCGTTCATGTCACGAGAACCGGACGGAAGATCCCTCGCTTCGCTACGCTTCGCTCGGGATGACAGCCCCCCAAATGGGGAGTCGCAGGACCCGTCATCTCGGCGATGTTCTCTCTCGTCCGGCACCGTACGTTCCCTCACACCACTTCACTGAGGGAATCATGGCGTCTCATGCTTGGGAACCAGAGTCGGCAGCGGCGCAGCCGACTATCGTCCTCGTCCACGGCGGATTCGTGGACGGCTCGGGATGGCAGGGGGTCTACAATATCCTGCGCAAGGATGGCTACGCTGTTCGCGTCGTCCAGAACCCGACGACCTCGCTCGCCGACGACGTGGCTGCAACACGCCGAGTCGTGGACGCACAGGAGGGACCGGTGGTCCTCGTCGGGCATTCGTACGGCGGCGTCGTCGTTACCGAGGCAGGCAACAATCCGAAGGTCGCGGGCCTTGTCTACATCGCGGCGTTCGCGCCCGACAAGGGTGAATCCGTTTCCTCGCTCATCAAGGATCCGCCTCCGGGCGCACCGGTCCCGCCCATTCTTCCGCCGCAGGATGGCTTCCTGCTCCTCGATCGGGCAAAGTTCGCGGCATCGTTCGCGGCCGACGTCGACGCCGAGACCGCGCAATTCATGTCCGAGTCGCAGGTACCGTGGGGGGTCGAGGCGCTGGCAGGTGCAGTCACGGAACCCGCGTGGCGAACGAAGCCCAGCTGGTATCTCGTTGCCGCGGATGACAGGATGATTCCTCCGCCGGCGCAACGCGCCATGGCGCAGCGCGCGGGATCGACGGTGACCGAGACCGGTGGAAGCCATGCGATCTACGTCTCGAAGCCGGCCCCCGTGGCCGCGATCATCGCCCAGGCGACGAACGCGCTGATGGCCGCCGCGAAGTAGACCTGACGAGCAACCACGATGGGCGACCCGACGGCGACTGACGGCGTTCGAATCCGCGTGCTCACGGCCGATGATCACCCCATCGTTCGTGCGGGGATCGCGGCGATGATCGCGAACGAGCCCGACATCGACATCGTGGCCGAGGGGCGCGACGGCGCGGAAGCCGTTGCGCTCTTCGAGGCCCACCGTCCCGACGTTGTGCTCATGGATCTTCGGATGCCGAGGGTCGACGGGGTGGCGGCGATCCTCGCGATTCGCGCCATCGAGCCTAACGCGCGAGTGATCGCCCTCACGACGTATGACGGCGACGCCGACATTCACCGGGCCCTGAGTGCGGGCGCGGGCGCGTACCTGATCAAGGACACGATGGTCGAGCAGCTCGTTGCCGCCATCCGCTTGGCGGCTTCCGGAAAGCGAGTCATTCCTCCGGACGTTGCGACGAGACTCGCCGAATTCACTCCGCGAGCGGATCTCAGTGCCCGCGAGCAGGAAGTGTTACGGCACGTCGCCAATGGACTCGGGAACAAGGAGATCGCGCAGGCGCTCGGTCGCTCGGCCGACACGGTGAAGGCTCACCTCGAGAGCATTTTCGAGAAGCTCGGTGCCCGGGACCGCACGCACGCCGTGACGATCGCCCTGCAGCGCGGGATCATCCATCTCGATGAGTGAGTCGCGCGCGCGTGAGGGACTGGCGTCGGCTACACGCCCACGTCGAGCGACCCCCCAATCGCGATCCAGCGTACACAGTCCCGGATCTCCGGCTCGGACTCGGCGAAGGCACGCTCGATCTCCGATCGATCCTGCTGAAAGTGCGACCACCCCTCGTAGTGGATCGGCACGACGGTGTGAGGCCGCAAGAGGCGCGTGATCCCGACGGCGTCGGTCGCCGTCATCGTGTCGCGCAGTGGACCTGTGATCGGAAACCGCACGCCACCGAGATGGAGGATCTCCGTCCCGACCCGTAGGCGCCCGGCGACATGCCTCACGCCGGCGAACATGACGGTATCGCCCGAGATCCAGAAGGTACCGCGGCGCTGCCCAGCCCACTCGAGGCTGAAGCCGATGACGTCGCCGACGATGAGATGCGTCCCGGGCGGCCCGTGCCGGCACGGCGTCGCGGTGATCGCGATCGACGGCCGGCCCGGCGAGTCGAGCTGGGTGGTAGCCCACGGCGCGAGGCCGCGGGCATTGCCGCCGAGTCGGGCCGCGCCGGTGCGAGTGGTGATGACGGACCGCGCCAAGGGGAGGAGTGCGCGCCCGGCGTCGTCGAGGTTGTCGGCATGGTGGTCGTGCGAGAGCAGCACGGCGTCGATCGAACCAACATCGCGCGCGGCGATCGCCGGACCCGCCACCTTCCGCGAACGGAACCGGACGAGCTCACCGGCGAGTACCTAACGTGTCGCCGTCTCCCAGATCACCGCGTGGCGCTCGGCCCACTCGAGCGCGTAGTCAGCCACCTCCTCCCAACCCTGCTGTGCAGGCATGAGGTGCGCGCGCCCGGGGTACTCCTTCAGCTCGGTAATCGCCTTCGACTTGTAGTGCTTCGCGTTCGACTTCTGGACCGCCGGCGGCATGAGGTGATCCTCGGCACCCGAGAGGAACAGCAGCGGCGCGCGCTTGTCGTTGTGATAATCGACCCACGCATCCTGATGACCCGGCTGAAAGTTCGCGAGCACGCTGCCCCACAGGATCGCGCCCGATGCCGGCACGTGATACCGCTCGTACAGGGCGCGCGACTCGTCATCGCTGAACGTATTCGCGAACGCGTAGTGCCACTGCTCGAGATTGAACGCGATGGCCTTGTGCCGGTTCGACAGACTGCTGAACGCCGGGGCCGTGGACTTGAGCTGTGTCAGCGGAGCCACGAGCACGCCTTCGGTCGGCGCCGAGTTGATGGCGACGCCCGCCGCGCCGTACCCGTGGTCGAGCATGATCTGCGTGAACGCGCCGCCGGCAGAGTGGCCGATGATGATCGGCGGCGTGTCGAGCTCGCGGATGACCGACTCGAAGCGCTCGATGATCTTCGGGATCGTCAACGCTTCGACCGGCGATGGGTCGGCGTTGAGTGCCTCGACTTCCACGTCGAACCCGGGATACGCGGGCGCGAGCACGCGGTATCCGCGCGCCTGGTACCGCGCGATCCAGTGTTCCCAGGAGCGCGGCGTCACCCAGAATCCGTGGACGAGAACGATCGTGTCGGGTTTTGTCCGGTGCGTCATGAATTGGCCGTCGTTAGGTGTAGCTGATCCGACATCCCCACTTCCTTGCCAAAGATCGCTCAGGAGGTCGTGATAAAGAAGTCGATCCACTTGGCCCACCCCTTCTCCGTTTTCCACACGTACGTGTACGCGTCCGTCGCCGAGTTGTAGCTCAGGCCGCTCTGACCAGCCGTTTCGGTCGGCGCGATCTCGTTGTCGACTGTTCCGCCGGGGCACGTGATCGACCTCGACAGGGGATAGCCCGGTGCAAAGATC
>Ga0105249_10004214_pt1 | contig 12429 bp, 10 predicted proteins | sample KBSS44metaG_FD_81522 | JGI IMG/M metagenome (GOLD analysis project Ga0105249, IMG submission 81522) | Switchgrass rhizosphere microbial communities from Kellogg Biological Station, Michigan, USA - KBS S4-4 metaG | ecosystem: Host-associated > Plants > Roots > Rhizosphere > Soil | place... | reverse complement strand
CGCGACCGGCGCCGGCCTCGGCCTGGCGATCGTCGAGAAGGCGCTGGCGCGGATGGGCGGCGCGTTCGAGATCACCAATGCGACCGAGGGCGGGCTGCTCGCCCACATCCGGCTGAAGCGCGCCTAGCGGCGGGAACAGCGTCGGCCCGACGCTCGTCCAATGTCTGAGGGCGAGGCATGCGCCTTGCCCCGAACCCCCTGCGTCGTTCCCGACGCGGCAAAGGACAGGACATGGAACCCATCCTCATGGTCCGCACCGCGGCCGTCCTCCTGACCCTCACCGCGCTCGGCGGCCTGGCCATGGCCGGCATCCGCTTCGCGGGCGACAAGCAGCCGCCGGCGTGGCTGGCGATGCTGCACGGCCTGCTCGCGTCCGCGGCGGTGACCCTCCTGATCTACGCTCAGGCGACGGTCGGCCTTCCCGGGATCGCCTTGGGCGCGCTGATCCTCTTCGTTTTCGCGGCCCTGGGCGGCGCCTACCTCAATCTCAACTACCAGTGGAAGCAGGTGCTGCTTCCCAAGGGCCTCGTCGTCGGCCATGCGCTGATCGCGGTGATCGGCTTCGTGATGCTGCTGGTCGCGGCGCTGCGATAGCCCGGTTGCCGCGCACCGCCGCGGCGGCAGAATGCAAGACCGCGGCCGATCGACGGCCCTGTCGGACGGAGGTGTGCGGTGATCTCGACAACGCTGGCTCGTTTCGTCCGTGTCGTTGCCGTCGCGGCCGCGCTCGTCTCCGGCGCGGCCTCGGCCGCGGACGTCCAGGTCATGATTTCCGCCGGCTTCTACGGTGCATATTCCGAGCTCGGGCCGGCCTTCGAGCGGGCGACCGGGCACCGCCTCGTCACGACGCGGGGGCCGTCGCTGGGCGACTCGCCGGAAGCCATCCCGACCCGCCTTGCCCGCGGCGAAACCGCCGACGTCGTCATCCTCGACGACAGCGCGGCCGACGAGCTCGTGCGCCGCGGCCTGGCGCGCGCCGAGAGCAAGGTCGAGCTCGCGCGCACCGAGATCGGCATGGTGGTCAAGGCCGGCGCGGGCAAGCCCGACATCGCCAGCGTCGACGCCTTCCGCGCTGCCTTGCTGGCGGCGAAATCGATCGCCTACTCGGACAGCAGCAGTGGAACCTACTTGGTCACGACACTGTTCGGCAAGCTCGGCGTCGCCGACCAGGTCGCCGGCAAGAGCCGCAAGGTGCGCGGCCCGCCCTCGGGCGAGCCGGTCGCGGCGGTGGTGGCACGCGGCGAGGCCGAGATCGGCTTCCAGCAGGTCGCCGAGTTGATCCATGTCCCCGGCGTCGATTTCGTCGGCACGATCCCGGCCGAGCTCCAGCCGAAGGTCTTCTATTCGGGCGTGGTGACGGCGATGACGCGCCAGCCGGAGGCGGCGCAAGCGCTGCTGCGCTTCCTGGCCTCGCCGGAGTCGGCCGCAACGATCGCCAAGACCGGCCTCTCGCCCGTCGCGCGACGCTAGCGCCTGTCGCGACACTCAGGCGTCGGCGGGCCGTGCAGCCCTCATCCGCCCTTCCAGATCAGGCACACGGCACGCGCTTCCATCGCCTCGCCGTGGCCGACCGGGCCCATCTTCTCCGCGGTTTTCGCCTTGATGCTGACCTGATCGATCGCGACGGCGAGCGCGCCGGCGACGCGTTGGCGCATCGCCGCGATGTGCGGCGCGAGGCGCGGCGCCTGCGCGATCACGGTGGCGTCCACGTTGCCGATCTGCCAGCCCGCGCCGCGGACGCGCCGCGTCGCCTCCGCGAGCAGCGCGAGCGAATCGGCGCCCTGGTACTGCATGTCGGTGTCGGGAAAGTGATGGCCGATGTCGCCGAGCGCAGCGGCGCCGAACAGCGCGTCGGTAATGGCGTGGCAGAGCGCGTCGGCATCCGAGTGGCCGGCGAGGCCGTGCGTGTGCGCGATCTCGACGCCGCCGAGGATGAGCTTCCTGCCTTCGACGAGCGCGTGCGTGTCCCAGCCTTCGCCGACGCGCCAGAGCGGCCCGCGCGGTCTCATGCGGCGACGCGCCGCGACAGGAGCGCCTCGGCGATCGCGAAGTCGTCGGGGTGCGTGACCTTGATGTTCTCCGGCGAGCCGGTGACGAGCTTCGGCCTGAGGCCGACCGCCTCGACCGCCGACGCCTCGTCGGTCGCCTCGGGACTGCGCGCCAGCGCATCGGCGAGCACGCCGAACCTGAACATCTGCGGCGTCTGCGCCTGCCAGATGTGCTCGCGCGGCAGCGTCGCGACGGCACGATCGCCTTCTGCCCGCTTGAGCGTGTCGCCGGCCGGCAGCGCGAGCAGGCCGCCGATGCCGTCGTTGCGGCAGGCGTCGACGAGCGCCTCGATCCATTCGGTGCGAATCAGGCAGCGTGCGGCGTCGTGGACGAGCACCCAGTCGTTGGCGGTCGCACCGAGCCCGGCCAGCTTGGCGAGTCCGCCGGCGACGGTGGCGCCGCGCGTCGTGCCGCCGCAGCGGGCGAGCGCGAGGCGGGGGTCGACCGGCAGGCCCGCCAGGCCTTCGTAGTGCTGGTCTTCGGGCGAAACGACGACGAGGATCCGGCTCAGCCGCGGCACCGCCACCAGTGCCGCCAGCGTGTGGGCGACGAGGGGCCGGCCGGCGATCTCGACGTATTGCTTGGCGATCGGCGCGCCGGCGCGAACGCCGCTGCCCGCGCATGGAACGAGCGCGTACAGGCGGCGGATGTTGGGAGCGGGAGTCGGCATCGGCGCTCGATCGATCGATCGCGGCGGGCCGAAGGATAAGCCGCGCGTCCGCGTTCGAGGAGCGCGCCACCTAAAATCGCCGCTTTGCTTTCATGCGGCATGCGACTTCCTGCCGCCTTCATGCTCCTCCCCGACATCGCCCCCGGCAAGCGCTTTGCGCTGCCCCGCCCGCCCGGTTCGGCCGACGCCCTCCTGCTCGCCCGCTTCGCCGAGAAGGAGCGCGCCCGCGCCAAGGTCATCGCGATCTTTACCGCCGAGCCCGCCGACGCGCAGCGGCTCGCCGATGAGATCCCGTTCTTCGCGCCGGCGCTTCGCGTCGCCGTCTTTCCCGACTGGGAGACGCTGCCCTACGACACCTTCTCGCCGCACGAGGACCTGATCTCGGAGCGGCTCGCGACGCTCTGGCGAATCCGGCGCGGCGACGTCGACGTCGTCCTGATGCCGGCGACGACGGCGCTCGTTCGCCTCGCGCCGCCGGCGTTCATGGCCGGCTACACGTTCCACTTCACGACCAGGCAGCGCCTCGACGAGGCGGCGCTGAAGGCGCAGCTCACGCTCGCCGGCTACACCCACGTCAGCCAGGTCGTCTCGCCCGGCGAGTACGCCGTGCGCGGCGGCCTGATCGACCTGTTCCCGATGGGCTCGGCGGTGCCGTACCGCGTCGACCTGTTCGGCGACGAGATCGACTCGATCCGCACCTTCGATCCGGACACGCAGCGAAGCCTCTACCCGGTGCCCGAGGTCCGGCTCCTGCCCGGCCGCGAGTTCCCGATGGACGAGCCGTCGCGGAACGCCTTTCGGGCGCGCTGGCGCGAGCGCTTCGAAGGCGACCCGACCAGGGTGCGCCTCTACAAGGACATCGGCGCCGGCATCGCGACGGCGGGGATCGAGTTCTACCTGCCGCTCTTCTTCGACGAGACGGCGACCGTCTTCGACTACCTCGGCGCCGACGCGACGCTCGCGCTCCACGGCGAGATCGACGAGGCGCTGCAGCGCTTCTGGACCGACACCCGCGAGCGCCATCGCTTCTTCCAGCACGATCGCGAGCGGCCGATCCTGGCGCCCGAAGCGCTGTTCCTGAAGCCCGAGGAGTTCTTCACCGCCTGCGCCGCGCACGCGCTGCTGACGCTGCGCGGCAAGGGCGACGACGCGGAGCCTTGGGCGACCGTCCTGCCCGACCTCAGCGTCGACCGCGGCGCACCCGAGCCGCTCAAGCGCCTCCAAGTGCACATCGCGGCGACGCCGCATCGCGTCCTCATCGTCGCCGAGAGCGAAGGCCGGCGCGAAAGCCTGCTCGAGCTGCTGCGCGACAGCCGCATCGACCCGCCGAGCGTGGCGACGCTGGCCGAGTTCGAAGCGGGCGACGAGCGCTTCGCGATCGCCGTCGCGCCGCTCGCGCAAGGTTTCGCGGCGCGTCCCGAAGGCGCCGCCGTCGACGACGCGCGAACGATCGAGTTCGTCACCGAAACCGAGCTGTTCGCGATGGCGCCCGGCGCGCGCCGGCGGCGCCGCCAGGAGCAGACGAGCGACGTCAACGCGCTGATCAAGGACCTCTCCGAGCTCAACGTCGGCGACCCGGTCGTCCACGTCAACCACGGCATCGGCCGCTACCTCGGCCTGACGACGATCGCGCTCGGCGGCGACGACGCGGAAGCCGGCGAGTTCCTCCAGCTCGAGTACGCCGACAAGGCGACGCTCTACGTACCGGTCGCGCAGCTCCACCTGATCGCCCGCTACACGGGAGTCAGCGCCGAGGAAGCGCCGCTGCACAAGCTCGGCTCGGGCCAGTGGGACAAGGCGCGCCGGAAGGCCGCCGAGCAGGTGCGCGACACCGCCGCCGAGCTGCTCAACCTGTACGCGCGCCGCGCCGCGCGCGAGGGCTTCGCGTTCCGCTTCCAGCCGCACGACTACGAGGCGTTCGCGGCGAGCTTCGGCTTCGACGAGACCCCCGACCAGCACGCGGCGATCCACGCCGTCATCCAGGACATGGTTTCGCCGCGGCCGATGGACCGGCTCGTCTGCGGCGACGTCGGCTTCGGCAAGACCGAGGTCGCGCTGCGCGCCGCCTTCGTCGCCGTCACCGGCGGCAAGCAGGTCGCGATCCTGGCGCCGACGACGCTGCTCGCCGAGCAGCATCACCAGAACATCGCCGACCGCTTCGGCAAGTGGCCGATCAAGGTGGCCGAGCTGTCGCGCTTCCGCTCGCCGAAGGAAGTCAAGGCGGCGCTCGAAGGGCTCGCCGACGGCACGGTCGACATCGTCGTCGGCACGCACAAGCTGCTCTCGGCCGACGTCAAGTTCAAGCGCCTCGGCCTGCTCGTGATCGACGAGGAGCATCGCTTCGGCGTTCGCCACAAGGAACAGATGAAGGCGCTGCGCGCCGAGGTCGACGTGCTGACGCTGACAGCGACGCCGATCCCGCGCACGCTCGGCATGGCGCTCGAAGGCCTGCGCGACCTGTCGGTGATCGCGACGGCGCCGGAGCGGCGCCTGGCGATCAAGACCTTCGTCCGGGCCGAAGGATCGAGCACGATCCGCGAGGCGGTGCTGCGCGAGCTCAAGCGCGGCGGCCAGGTCTACTTCCTCCACAACGACGTGCAGACGATCGAGCACCGGAGGGAAACCTTGCATGCGCTCGTTCCGGAGGCTCGGATCGCCGTCGCCCACGGACAGATGCCCGAGCGCGAGCTCGAACGGGTGATGCGCGACTTCGTCGCCCAGCGCCACAACGTCCTGCTCTGCTCGACGATCATCGAGACCGGGATCGATGTGCCGAGCGCGAACACGATCGTCATCAGCCGCGCCGACAAGTTCGGCCTGGCGCAACTGCACCAGCTGCGCGGCCGCGTCGGCCGATCGCATCACCAGGCCTACGCCTACCTCATGGTCCCCGACATCGAGGGGCTGTCGAAGGCGGCGGCGCAGCGGCTCGAGGCGATCCAGCAGATGGAAGAGCTCGGCTCGGGCTTCTACCTCGCGATGCACGACCTCGAGATCCGCGGTGCCGGCGAGGTGCTCGGCGAGAACCAGAGCGGCAACATGATGGAGGTGGGCTTCCAGCTCTACAACGACATGCTCGCCGAGGCGGTGCGGTCGCTGAAGAACGGACGCGAGCCCGACCTGCTGGCTCCCCTCTCGGCGGTGACCGAGATCAACCTGCACACGCCTGCGCTCCTGCCCGACGCGTACTGCGGCGACGTCCACATCCGGCTGTCACTCTACAAGCGGCTCGCCAGCGCGAGCAAGGCCGAGCAGATCGACGCGCTGCTCGAGGAGATCACCGACCGCTTCGGCAAGCTGCCCGCGCAGGCGCAGGCGCTGTTCGACGTGCACCGCCTGCGCGTGCTGGCCAAGACCTATGGCGTCGCCAAGATCGACGCCGGCGAGGCCGTGACGACGATCACCTTCGCGCCGAATCCGCCGATCGACCCCCTGCGCATCATCGAGCTGGTGCAGAAGAACCGCTTCGTCAAGCTCGCCGGCAACGACAAGCTGCGCATCGAGGTCGGCGCGAAGTCGGTGCCGGAGCGCGTCCGCCTCGTCCGCGACATGCTGCGATCGCTGGGCGCGCCGAAGGTGCTGGAAGCGGCATGAGCGAAGCGCCCGGCGGCGGTAAACGCGAGGTCGCGCCGGGGCTCGTCGTTCGCGGCTTCGCGCCGCCGCTTCGCCTCGCCGACTTCGCGCTGGTCGCGTTCGACATGGACTCGACGCTGATCGCGATCGAATGCGTCGACGAGATCGCCGACGTCGCGGGCAAGAAGACCGAGGTCTCGGCCATCACCGAGGCGTCGATGCGCGGCGAGATCGCCGACTACAAGGAGAGCCTGCGCCGGCGCGTCGCGCTGCTGGCAGGCGTACCCGCGTCGGCGCTGCAGCGCGTCTACGACGAGCGGCTGCGCTTCAATCCCGGCGCGGAGCAGCTCGTTGCCGCGTGCAAGGCGGCCGGACTGAAAACGCTGCTCGTCTCCGGCGGATTCACCTTCTTCACCGACCGCGTCCGCGACCGGCTCGGCTTCGACTTCACGCGCAGCAACGTGCTCGAGATCTCGGGCGGCGTCCTCACCGGCCGCATGGTCGACCAGCCGTGGGGCGATATCTGCGACGGCGCGGAGAAGCGCAAGATGCTGCTCGAGACCTGCGCAGCGCTCGCGATCTCACCGGCACGGGCGATCGCCGTCGGCGACGGCGCCAACGACCTGCCGATGATGGCCGCCGCCGGCCTCTCGGTCGCGTACCACGCCAAGCCGAAGGTGCGCGAGGCGGCGATGGTGGCGATCGACGACGGCGGGCTCGACCGCCTGCTCGAGGTCGTCACCGCCTGAGTCGCGCCTCGGCGTTGCGTCGGATCGCCGCCAGCGTCGTGCGACTCGTGATCACGTCGGCGTCGAGCTTGAGATGGATCAGCGCCGGGCGCCCGGCCGCGAGCGCAGCACGCAGCGCCGGCTCGAACGCCGCCGTCGTGTCGACGCGCTCGCCCGCCCACCAGCCGTAGGCGCGCGCCAACGCGGCGAAGTCGGGATTGCCGAGGTCCGATCCCGAAACGCGTCCCGGGTACTCGCGCTCCTGGTGCATGCGGATCGTGCCGTAGCTGCCGTTGTCGACGACGATGCTGAGCAGCTTGCCGGCGCCCTTCCCGGCGCCATGCGCGATTGCGGTCGCGAGCTCCTGGCCGTTCATGAGGAAGTCGCCGTCGCCGGCGAGGTTGACGACGGTGCGATGCGGCTCGAGCAGCGCCGCCGCGACGGCGGCCGGGACGCCGTAGCCCATCGCCCCCGACGTCGGCGCCAGCTGGCTGCGGCCGGCGTGGCGCAGGCCCGCGTAGCGATGGAAGCGATGCAGCCAGCCGCTGAAGTTGCCGGCGCCGTTGGTGAAGATCGTGTCTTCGGGAACGTGCGCGTCGATCGTGCGCACGACCTCGGCCATGTCGAGTGGCGCGACCGGTGTCGGCACGAGGTTGGCCTCGTAGTCGGCGCGCGCCGATGCGGTCCAGGCGGACCAGCGGATCGTCGCCGGCACGTCGAGCGTCGCCAGCGCAGGTGCCGCGCAGGCCATCGACGCGTTGATCGCGAGGCCGGGTGCATAGACGCGACCGAGCTCCTCGGCGCCGGCGTGGACGTGGACGAGCTGCTGGCGCGCCTTCGGCGGCACGAGCAGCTCGTAGCCGCCGGTCGTCATCTCGCCGAGGCGTGGTCCGATCGCGACGATCAGGTCGGCGTCGCGAACACGCGCCGCGAGTTTCGGATTGATGCCGATGCCGACGTCGCCGGCGTAGTTCGGATGGCGGTTGTCGAAGACGTCCTGGAAGCGGAAGGCGCAGCCGACCGGCAGCTGCCAGCGCTCGGCGAATCTCTCCAGCGCAGCACACGCCTCCGCGGTCCAGCCGCTGCCGCCGGCGATGACGAAAGGACGCTCGGCCGCGGCCAGCCGGTCGCGCAAGCTCGCCAGCGCCTCCGGCGCCGGGGCCGCGAGCGCCGGCTCGACGCGATCGAGCACCGCCGCCGAGGTTGCCGTCGCGAGCATGTCCTCGGGCAGCACGAGCACGACCGGACCGGGGCGCCCCTGCAAGGCCACGTGGAACGCGCGCGCGACGTATTCCGGCAGACGATCGGCGTCGTGCACTTCGCCGACCCACTTGGCGAAGCCGAGCGTCCCGGGTCCGAACATCTGCCGGTAGTCGACCTCCTGGAACGCCTCGCGGTCGCGCTGGCTGCTCGCGACCTGGCCGATGAAGAGCACCATCGGCGTCGAGTCCTGGAACGCGGTGTGCACGCCGATCGCCGCGTTGCTCGCGCCCGGGCCGCGCGTCACGAAGCACAGGCCTGGCCGACCGGTGAGCTTGCCCTGCGCCTCGGCCATGTAGCTCGCCCCGCCCTCGTGGCGGCAGGCGATGAAGCGGATGCGGTCGCGATGCTCGTAGAAGCCGTCGAGTGCGGCGAGGAAGCTTTCGCCCGGAACGCCGAAGACGGTGCTCGCGCCTTGCGCGATCAACGCCTCGACGAGGGCGTGCCCGGCGGGGCGGAGGGGCGCGGAAGTGGTCATGGCGGCAGGCAGGCGACGAAACCGCGAGGATACGAGCGGCCGCGGCGCTGTCCTCGGCAATCCGTTCGCTCAGGGTTCGCCCGAATGCCCTTAATTCACCGCTTGGTGAATTATCTCGTCATGGCTTCCCGCTCCAGCGCCGTCGTCGAGATCCGCTCGCGCGACGCCGACCGAACCCGCGAGGAGATCCTGCGCGCGGCGATGGCCGAGTTCGCGGGCCACGGCTTCGGCGGCGCGCGCATGGGTGCGATCGCCGATCGCAGCGGCGTCGACAAGAAGCTCATCTACTACTACTTCGCCGGCAAGGACGAGCTCTTCCTCGCCGTCCTCGAGCAGACCTACGCCGACATCCGCGCCGCCGAGCACGAGCTCCATCTCGAAGCGAGCGATCCGCTCGAGGCGATCCGCAGCCTGGTCGTCTTCACCTGGCGCTACTACCTCGCCCACCCGGAATTCCTCGCCCTCCTCAACAGCGAGAACATGCATCGCGCCGGCCACCTCAAGCGCTCGCGCCGGATCCGGCAGATGAACTCGCCGCTGATCGAAGTGCTCGCCGACGTCCTCGTCCGCGGCGAACAGAGCGGCGAGCTGCGCGCCGGCATCGACCCGATGCAGCTCTACATCTCGATCGCCGGGCTCGCCTACTTCTATCTCTCGAACAACCACACGCTCGCCGCGATCTTCGGGCGCGAGCTGATGACGCCGGCGGCGCAGGCCGCCCGGCTCGAGCACATGTGCGGCGTGATCGTCGGCTACGTTGCTGCGCCGGTGGCGCCGGCGGCGCTGCCGCGCCGCGCCTCGATTCGACTTTCCCCCGACAACACCCTCAGGAGACAACGATGACACGCCTTCGCCTTCGCCGCATCGCACTCGCCGCGATCCTTGCCGTCGCCAGCAGCGGTGCGCTCGCCCAGAACTGGAAGCCGGTGCGGCCGATCAACCTGATCGTGCCCTGGGCGGCGGGCGGCTCGACCGACCAGATCACGCGCGTGACCGCTGCCGAACTCGAGAAAGCGCTCGGCCAGACGATCGTCGTCGTCAACCAGCCGGGCGCCTCGGGATCGATCGGCAGCAAGAGCGCGTACGACGCGCCGCGCGACGGCTACACCTGGACCGCGGGCGCCGCCCAGGACCTCGGCACCTACCAGACGCTCGGCTCGCTGAACGCGAACATCAAGGACTGGAACCTGTTCCTGACCGTCGCCAACATCCAGGTGATCGGCGTCAATCCTTCGACGCCGTACCAGAACCCGAAGCAGCTGCTCGACGCGATGAAGGCCAAGCCGAACGCGATTCCGGTCGCGACCGCGGGCGTCACGTCGGCCGGCCACAACGCGATGGAGCTGATCGCCAAAGCCACCGGCGTCACCTACCGCCACGTCACCTACGACGGCGGCAACCCGGCGGTCGTCGCCACCGTCGCCGGCGAGGCCGAGGTGACGACGCAGCTCGCGGTCGAGCAGGCCGACATGATCCGCGGCAAGCGCCTGCGTCCGCTCGCGACGGTGAGCGACAAGCCGCTCGAGCTCGAGGGCTACGGCTCGATCCCGCCGCTGTCGCAGACCCTGCCCGGCTTCACCGCGCCGGCCAACTACTTCGGCATCTTCATCCCGAAGGGCGTTCCCGACGAAGTCGTCAAGACGCTCGAGAAGATCTGGGCCGAGAACATCAGCAAGAGCGAGGCGATCAAGAAGTACGCGACGAGCCGCGGCGCGCTGTTCGCGCCGTCCTCGGGCGAGGCCGCGCAGAAGGCGGTGTTCCCGGCGATCCAGGCCAACGCCTGGCTGCTCTTCAACGGCGGCAAGGCGAAGGTGTCGCCGGACACGGTCGGCATCGCCAAGCCCTGAGCGGCTCGCGCTTGAACACGCCATGTCGATGAGCGGCGACGTCGCCTACGCGGATCTTCCGCCCGAGGAGGCGCGCGCCGTCGCCGCGAGCGAGCTGCGCGGCGGCCTGGCGTGGACGGTGTTCGGCATCGCGGTGCTGGCGCTGTCGTGGCGGATGGATCGGCTCGAGGCGCAGCACATCAACCCCTACACCGTGCCGGGCCTGTTGCCGGGGCTGCTCGGCATCGTCACGATCCTGCTCGGCGGCCTGCTCGCGCTGCGCAGCTGGCGCCGTGGCGGCCGCTTCGTTCGCGGCCCGCAGTTCGCGATCAGCGGCGAGTCGGCACGGCGGCTCGCTCTCGTCATCGGGCTGATCGTGGCCTACACCGTCGTCCTGCTGGGCCGCGGGCTGCCGTTCTGGCTCGGCGCCACGATCTACGTGACGGCGTCGATCGTCATGCTGCAGGCGCCGCAGCGCGCCGCCGAGGGGCGCCGGCTGTCGGCGCGCGAGGCCGTCGTCGCGCTCGCGATCGGGCTCGCCTCGGGCTGGATCATCACCTGGGTGTTCCAGGACGCGTTCCTGGTCCGCCTCCCCTAGGACTCGCGCGTGTTCTCCGGACTCGCCGACTTCGGCAACGCCTGGCTCGGGTTCATGAACCCGACGTCGATCGCGCTCGGCCTCGGCGGCGCGCTGCTCGGCATCATCGTCGGCATCCTGCCCGGCCTGTCGGCGACGCTCGTGATCGCGCTGCTGACGACGATCACGATCAAGCTGCCGGCGAACGACGCGATCCTCGTCCTCATCTGCTCGTACGTCGGTGCGCTGTACGGCGGCTCGCGCACCGCGATCCTGCTCAACATTCCGGGCACGGCGGCGAACGCCGCCTCGTGCGCCGATGGCTACGCGCTGGCGCAGCGCGGCGAGGCGGGGCGGGCGATCGGCATCGCCACCTCGGGCGCGTTCACCGGGACGCTGTTCGGCGTGCTGTGCCTCGCGGCGTTCACGCCGTCGCTCGCCGAAGTGGCGCTGGCCTTCGGCGCGTTCGAGTTCTTCTGGCTCGCCCTCTTCGGCGTGGCGCTGTCGGGATCGATCGTCGGCGACGATCCGATCAAGGGCTGGCTGATGGGCGCGCTCGGCCTGTTCGTCGCGCAGATCGGCCAGGAAGGCCTCTACGCGTACGACCGCTTCACCTTCGGCTGGGGCGAGCTGGCCGGCGGCATCTCGCTGATCCCGGCGCTGGTCGGCGCCTTCGGCCTCGCCGAGGTGCTGACCGCGCTCGCCGATCCGGTCGAGAAGAAGTTCGTCCAGGTCAAGGACTCGGCCCTGCCGCGCTTTCGCGAGGTCTTCCAGTACTGGCGCACGGTCCTTCGATCCGGCGTGATCGGCGTCCTCACCGGCCTCCTGCCCGGCGTGGGCGAGGACTCGGGCGCCTGGATGTCGTACGCCGCCGCGAAGGCGACGAGCAAGGAGAAGCACCTCTTCGGCAAGGGCTCGATCGATGGCCTCATGGCCGCCGAGACCGGCGACATGGCGTCGATCCCCGGTCACATCATCCCGTGCCTGGCGCTCGGTATCCCCGGCTCGGCGCCTTCTGCGGTGCTGATGGCGGCGATGATCATCCACGGCATCCAGCCCGGGCCGATGATGATGATCGCGCACCCCCACTTCGTCTACGAAGTGGTGGCGATGACGTCGCTGGCGACGGTGACGATCCTGATCTTCGGCCTCTTCCTCGTCAAGCCGCTGCTCGTCATCCTGAAGATCAGGCGCACGGTGCTGATGCCGATCATCTTCCTGCTCTGCACCGTCGGCGCGTTCGCGACGGCGTCGCGCCTGTTCGACGT
>Ga0105249_10004210_pt1 | contig 12434 bp, 9 predicted proteins | sample KBSS44metaG_FD_81522 | JGI IMG/M metagenome (GOLD analysis project Ga0105249, IMG submission 81522) | Switchgrass rhizosphere microbial communities from Kellogg Biological Station, Michigan, USA - KBS S4-4 metaG | ecosystem: Host-associated > Plants > Roots > Rhizosphere > Soil | place... | reverse complement strand
CAAAGGCGCCGTGGCGGCGTTGGTCGTTTGGCAGATAGCGCCGCTATCTGCCTGCGCTCCCGCCTTGCCACGGCGCCTTTGAGCCTCTGTCACGTCCATGCGATTAATAGGTCCTGACCCTAGAGTATCGAGGCTTCGCTCGGGACTAACGAGTCTTTTGCCTAAAATTCAAGATCAGCCCTTTAATTCCATCGCCCGCGCGAACACCGCGTCGAACATCCCGGCCGTCAGCCTGCCGGTGTTCTGATTGTAGCGCGAACAATGATAGCTATCGATCAGGATCAGGCCCGAAGGCATCCGGTGTTCAGCCAGATGCCCGAACCGGCATTTCGGCAGCTTGCCGCCCATCACATTCACCGCCGACTGGTGCGCGATCTGGCCGAGCGCGACGACGACCCGCAGGTTGCCAAGCGTCTCCATCGGCGATTCCAGAAATGGCCGGCACGTCCGGATTTCTTCAGGCGTCGGCTTGTTCTGCGGCGGGACGCAGCGCACCGCGTTGATGATGATCGCGCCGTCCAGCATGAGCCCGTCATCGGGCCGCGCGGCATAAGCGCCGCGCGCGAGACCATATTTCAGCAATGTCTCGTAGAGCAGCACCCCCGCGAAATCGCCGGTGAAGGGCCGGCCGGTGCGATTGGCGCCCTGCAAGCCGGGCGCCAGGCCGACGATGGCAAGCCAGGCATTCGGATCGCCAAAGCTGGCGACCGGCGCATTGTGCCAGTCCGGATGGATGACGCGCTGCTCCTCCCGGAAAGCGACGAGCCGCGGACAAAGTGGACAGTCGCGGCCGGGTTCAAGGGAATTTTGTTGGTCGAGGGTGGCGATCTGCATCGCGGGGAGATAGGCCGAGCGATATGGGCAAGACAAGCTATGTGATCGCTTTGGGATCGAACCGCCGTCATCACAAGCATGGGGCACCCGCGAAGATAATAAGCGCGGCTCTTGAAACGCTTGGGAAGCGCGGCGTCGAGGTCATTGATCGGGCGCCGGTATTTCATACGACGGCGGTGGGGCCGGCGGGGCGCCGCTTCGCCAACAGCGCAGCACTTCTTCGCTTCGGTAAGAACCCCTCGAAACTGCTCGAACTGCTCAAGACGGTCGAACGCGATTTCGGGCGACGGCGCGGGCGGCGCTGGGGACCGCGCGTGATCGATCTCGATATCATTCTGTGGTCGGGCGGGATGTGGATCGATCGCGATCTCGCCGTCCCGCACCCCGGCTTCCGGTCACGTCGGTTCGTCCTTGATCCGGTAAATGCCATCGCCGCTGACTGGCGAGACCCTGTAACGGACCTGCACGTCAGACATCTGAAATCGCGACTCTGGCGTACCAGGCCGGTTGACCGTCGCCAAAGCGCCGCCTAGGGAAAGCCGCCTGGTGCGGGTCCGTAGCTCAGTTGGTAGAGCAAGCGACTTTTAATCGAGAGGTCCCGGGTTCGAATCCCGGCGGACCCACCAGCTTGCTGAACTGGCGTCTTGGTCCGAACAGGCGAGCGACGGGGCGCACTTCCTAACTGCGAAAACCTGGTTACAAATGATCTGGAGTATGGCGGCGTAAGGGACAGGCGATGCGATTCTGGTTGGCTGGAATGCTCTTGGCGGTCGTTCCGCAATATGGCGGGCAGAACGCACAGGCAACGAACCCGGATTCGACCGTCGCTATCCTGAATCATAAGGTATGCGGCGGCGACACTATCGCCGCCCAAGCGCCTCAACTGCTTCAAGGCTATGGTTCGGGCGGCTTCACGATTGCGACTGGCAATCCTGCGGCGCAAGCGTTCTTCGACAACGGCATGCAGCTCGGTGCTGCCTTCGCGCACACGGCGTCGATCGCAGCTTTTCAGGAGGCGTCGCGGCTGGACCCTCAATGCGCCATGTGCATCTGGGGCGAAGCATGGGCGTCCGGCCCGACGATCAATTACGGTATCGAACGCGCCGATGCCGAAAAGCTGGCTGCGATGCTCGTCCGCGCAGAGAAGCTGGCAGCCGGCGGACCTGCAAAGGAGCGCGACCTCATCGCCGCGCTCAAGCTGCGCTACCAGACATCCGGCAAACCGGGATCGGCCAATCTGGCGTTCGCCAGGGCGATGGACGCGCTGGCGGCGGCCGCCCCGACCGACGATGCCTTGGCCACCCTGGCGGCAGACGCGTGGCTGATCACCGGATTTGACCAGAAGGACTGGCATCCCGACGTCAATCGGTCGATCGGCATGCTGCAGACCGTACTTGCCCGCGATCCCGACTATACGCCCGCCATCCACTTTTATATTCACGCGACCGAAGCCGCCGGCGTGCCGGAGCGCGCAACGCCTTTTGCTGATCGGCTGGCGAGGCTGGCGCCCAATGCCAGTCACCTCGTCCACATGCCGTCGCACACATATTACCGGATCGGGCGCTATCAGGATGCAGCGGACGCCAATGTCCGGGCTGTGGCGCTTGGCATCCAGAATGCGAAGCGGCTCGGCATGCCCTTGCCCGACGGCGTGTGGGATCTGCCCTATCACGCGCACAATGTTCATTTCGGGGTCGGCGGCGCGCTCATGTCCGGCGATGCCAAGAGCGCGCTGGCATTGAGTACGCCTCTCGTTACGATCGCCGCAAAGCGGGACAGGGGTGACGTTTTTCAGCAGATGGTCGCCGGCATGGGCTATTTCGCGGAGGGCCGTTTCGCGGAACCAGCAGCCGTACTTGCCCTGCCCGAACCCAAGCTCCCTTACATGAAGGCTTTCTGGCGCTATGCGCGGGGAGAGGCGCAGGCCCGTCTGGGCAATGCGTCCGCCGTGCGGACGGAAGCCTCGCTCATTCCCTGGACGATCCGGGAAGAGGCAAAGGATAGCGACAGGGCAGCCGGCATCAAGCTGGCCAGGATTGCGCGCCTTGTTCTGACGGGTCGGGCGGCAATGCTGGAAAACAGGCCGGCAGAGGCGCTGAAAGCATTCCGGAAAGCAGCGGCCTATCAGGAAGACAAGCGTCTTGAGGATTTCTCCGATCCGCCGCTGTGGTGGTATCCCGTCCGGCGCAGCATCGCCGAAGCGCGCCTGGCATCGGGCGACGCGGCCGGCGCGCTTGCGGACTCGAATGCTGCGCTGGCGATGCGCCCGCTCGATCCGGGGACCTTGTCAGTAAGAGCCCGCGCTCAGGCGGCGCTCAGCAATTCGGTGGCGGCTCGCGATGATCGACGCACAGCCTTTCGCACGTGGCGCGGGTCGGCAAGCGCTTTCTCTCCAGCGCTTATCTGAGCGTCACGACCGACAGACGATTCAGGACGGCAGCGGTTCCACCTCCAGCGACGCACAGAGTTCGACGGGCCACCCTGTTTTCGAATCTGCCCACCTGCGATCCTCTCGTATCGTCTTTCCGGCACTTTATTGCTTATTCTATTTACCTATCTGGATATTCATTCGGCCGCTTTGGCGGTATTGACGCCGCGCGCCAATGATCGCGCGGCAATGAAGCCGAATGCAGCGGCAGGCCCATTGTTGGCGCCGCCGCCAGGCGCCCGGCCGCGGAAGATCGAATTCATATCCAGCCCCGCTGCGTAAAGCCCTTCGATCACATGGCCTTCGCCGTCGAGAACCCGCGCCTCGCGATCGACCTTGAGGCCCAATGTCGTCGTCGAATCGCCGGGATAGATGCGCAATCCATAGAAGGGCGCCTGGGCGATCGGCCCCAGGCAGGCGTTCGGCTGGTGCGCGAAGTCGCCGAGATTGCGATCGCCCTGATAGCGTCCCTTGCCGAAATCCTCATCGACGCCCGTCTTTGCGAACAGGTTGTTGCGCTCGACGGTTTTTGCCAATCCATCGGCATCAATGCCCAGCTTGGCCGCGAGTGCCGGGATCGTGTCCGCCTCGACCAGATAGCCGGCGGCAAGGAGCTTCTTCAGTCCCATGCCGCCGGGGCGTATCTGCCCCAGCCCGTATTTCTTGATGAAATGGGCGTCGCATACGAACCACGACGGCACCGATTTCGATCGATGCATATCGCTCACCATGTCCATCGCCGCCTCGTTCGCGAACCGCGCGCCTGCGGCATTGACGGCAATACAGCCGGGCTTGGGGCGATCCGCGACCAGATGCGGGAACTTGATCACCGATCCATCAGGCTGCGGAACGAGCGAGACGACCACCCAGCCCCCGTTTTCAAAGTTTTCTTCTTCGAATTTGCCGCCTACCCGGCGTCCCATCGCAATGCCGTCTCCGGTATTGGCTTCAGGCGTCAGGGAATAATGCTGGTCAGCAAACGGAATATATTTGCGACGCATTTCGGGGTTGGACGAAAAGCCGCCCGATGCTAGCACTACGCCCCGCGATGCCGTCACCTCCACGCGCTTCCCTTCACGCTCGATCACCGCGCCGGCAATGCGTCCGTCCTCCTTCAGCAGATCGACAGCCGGCGCGCTCGTCCACATCTCGACACCGGCATCGAGCGCTGACTTCAACAAGCCAGCCGCGACTGCATTGCCCATCGTCAGCCGGGTGCCGCGGCCAAAACGCGCCTTATCCAGCAAGAATTTGGCGAACAGCCCCGCCATGCGCATCGCCGATTTCGGCGAGGTGGTGATCTGCCCCAGATGGGGCATGTCCGACATGCTGATCATGAAACCGCCGGGAGCATTGAACGTTTCGAGGGGCGTACGCAGTCGTCCGAGCGCCTTGCCGAGCTTCTTGCCGTCATAATCATACGGCATCAGGGATCGGCCGCCATCGGGCTTCGCGCCCGGCGCCTCGGGATACCAGTCGCCCATGCCCGGGATCGCCATCATGCGTACGTCCGTGTCCCGCTCGAACGCATCGAACAATGCGGGAGCAGCATCGAGAAAGGCCTCGATCAAATCGGGGTCGAGCGTGCCTTCGCAAACCGATTCCAGATATTCGAGAACTTCTTCGCGCGTGTCCGCGAGCCCGAGCCTGCTCGCGGCACCGGTCATCGGCAGCCACATGCCTCCGCCCGACCATGACAGGGTTCCTCCCAGCTTGTCGGCCTTTTCAACCAGGAGAACGTCCAGACCACCCCGCGCGGAAAACAAGGCTGCGGTGAGCCCGCCTGCCCCCGATCCGATAACGATCACATCCTTGTTGGGCCTTGTCACTGGAAGCATCCCCTTGCTGGTTTTTGTTCGTATCGGGATCGGACCATGCAACGCTGATCAATGCAAGGTGGTGAAATGCTACTGTCCGACAAAACATCGAATTTGCAGTCGCGGAATTTCCCAAAAATAGCTGCTATATGCTGACGTCAAATCGCCGTGAGCGGATTTCGATATTTGAAATCCTTTGCTCAAGAATTATGTTAAGAGAACGAGACATAACAGCGAATTTCGAGGTTGCCATGCACGTTCGTATTCTGGAAGCAGACTTTTCTTCCTTGCATCCGCATTGGGCGGAAAATCGCGAGTTTGCACAGCTCTATAACGCAGCATCTATTTGTCCGGCCTATCTGGAACCGTATCTCGTCAAGGTCGTAACAGCGGCGAAGAAGGCGCTTCCTGAAAAATACGAAAAACTTCATGAGGATGTGCGGGTTTTCACGCTACAAGAGATGCAGCATTGTAAGCAGCATATGCTGTTCAACAAAATGCTGCGCGCAGCATATCCAGAGATAGCGCCGCTCGAAAAAGCATATGAAGCCGATTACAATCGGTTCCTGAAAACGAAGTCGCTGCAGTTCAATGTCGCCTATTCCGAAGGTTTCGAAGCGATGAGTGCGATACCGACGACATGCTTCTTCGAGGAATTCGACGAATATTGGGCGGGATCAGATCCACGCGCCGAAGCGATGTGGAAATGGCACCTCGCCGAAGAATATGAGCATCGGGAAGTGATGCACGACCTTTACCGCGCGCTCTATGGCCGAGGGCCCCTTGCCTATCTGTACCGCATATGGGGCTTTTTCTTCGCAACCCGGCATATCTTGAAGAATATCAACGGGATCTCACGGGTGCTCCTCGCCAAGGATCGCGAGACGATGACAGCCGAGCAGATCGAAGCCTCGAAGGCGCGGGAGAAGAAGATCACCAGGCTCGCGTCCAAGCACGCGTTTCAGCATCTCAGGAAGATTCTTTCGCCCTTCTACGATCCCTCAATCCGCAAGCCGCCCAGAGGCGTCAGCGAAATCCTCGCCCGGCAGGACGCGCTCGTCCCGATTCCCGGCGGCCTGGCAGAACCCGCGCCGTCCTATGCCTGACGACGCGCATCGCAATACCATTACCGCACCGCCTCAAACGTAAATTTCGCGTTTATCCTCTTTGGCGACGGGGATTTAATTCTAATGCGCCATGTTAGCTTACGATTATCAGGAGTTTTGTGTCGTGAGCGTAATATCAACAGCCAACGTGACAGCGGTGCCGCCACCGACGCGTGCCGTCGTTGAGAAACCCGTAGTGGCCCCTGTCTCCGTACCCGCAGCCAGCATCAATGCCGGTGCCAATAATGGCGCGCCGGCGCATGCCAAGGCACCACAACCCGTCCTGTATCATGGCGGGATCGACGGAATGAACGCGACGAATTTGATTCTGGCGCTGCAAGCCAATGCTGTAAGCGGCTACAGCGCTCAGGCGATCGAAACGGGTGGCACGCCACCGCCTTCGATCATCGACGCGAAAGCCTGAACGAAATACCAGACCGGAATTGAGGGATTCCGGGCGACCTCCCGGCAATTTGACATTTACACCGGGGCGGTTTCGGATTTTCCGCTCATGGCGGACACGAGCCAGGCCACCAGAAACGTGGCAGGTACGGTAACCAGCGCTGGATAATCCGTGGGCACCAGAGGCTCCGCATTCCCCAACGCCTTCACCCAGAAGGCAGGGCTCGCCACGATCCCCAGCACGCTCGCGGCAAGCCCGAATACGCCTGCCGCAATGGCACCCGCCGCCGTCAGCCCGCGCCAGTAGATCGAAAGGATCAGCAGCGGAAACGTCGTACTCGCGGCCACCGTTTGCCCCATCACGATCAGGAAGGTGATGTTCTCTTTCTGGAACAGGATCGCGAGCAACGTCCCGATCGCGGATGTCAGTATCGCTGCCAGCCTGAATAACGCGACCTCATTTCTCTCCGAAAGAGCGGGACCGGTCCGCAAACCCAACACCAGATCGCGCGATGTCGCGGACGAGATCGAAATGGTCAGTCCAGCGACGACCGCCAGAATGGTTGAAAACGCGACGGCGCTCATGAGGCCGAACAATATTTCTCCGCCCAGCAGGCGCGTCAGGTGCATGGTGATCATATTCGTCCCGCCGATGATGCCGCCGGAAGGATCCCGCAGGCCGGGATCGGCACCGACGAACGCCACCGCCGCCGGACCGATCACCAGCAGCACCGTCGCCATGGCCAGCCCGATGATCGTCGCGCCGATCACGAGGGAGGTCCGCGCCGCCTTTTCATCGGGAACCGTGAAGAACCGTATCAGCAAATGAGGCATCCCCATCATGCCTGCGACTTGCGTAAGCGCCAACGAGATCGCTCCGAAAACACCGAGCTTCAACCCGCCGAACTCGAGCATATCGCGGCTGCGCGCACTGATCTCGGCGAGGTCGAACAACTGGCCGTAACCGCCGGCACGCGCGATGCAGAGCACGGCCAGCAATCCGATCATGAAAATCAGGATGACGGCCTTGATGATCTGAACCCAGGTCGCGGCAAGCATCCCTCCGAACGCGACGTAAATCGTCATCAGGGTGGCGACGACGGCCACCGCGAGGTTGAATTGGATACCGAATACGATCGAGATCAACGCGCCCGCGCCCACCAGCTGTGCCACCAGGTTGATCAGTGAAATGACGATCGTACAAAGACCGATCACCACGCGCATGCCCGGCGCGTGCAGGCGGTGAGTGACCACGTCGCCAAGCGTGTAACGGCCGAGCCGACGCAACGGGCCTACGATCAGGGTGAGCATCAGGAAGAGGCCCGCCAATGGCGTGATCAGATAAGGCGCCGCATCCATGCCGATCGCGAAAAACAGGCCGACGATGCCAAGAACCGTGCCTGCGGATAGAAAATCGCCCGCAATAGCGAGGCCATTTTGCGAAGCCGATATCTTGCCTTCCGCAGCATAAAACGAGGCGCGTCCACTATTGCGGCGCGCAGCCCAGAAGGTGATTGCGATGGTCACCGCGACGGTGACCAGGAAATAATGAATCTGGCTCACCGCTCGTCCGCCCCTTGCACGGGAATCCAGGCAGCGACGATGAACATCGCGAACCACAACATCGCAAGCCAGACGACCGCCGGGACATTGGCAACATCGTCAGAAAGCCATGCCGGAGCAAGATCGGGGCGCCCCTGGAGGAAAATCAGCGGACCGACCGCGATGATCGCAAAAGCTATTCTCAACCCGACGCGCATCCGCAACCTCCTGCTCAGACAACGGCCCGGATCGAAAGATCGCAAGGATTGGAAAACCAAAGCCGTCCATGTCATCAATGACCGGGCGCCATATTGCCTGCAACCCTTGGCGCGCAGAACATTGAACCGTTTTTAGTTTCCTGAATCAGAAGTTCGGGCGTTAAAATCTCCCATCCCTAGAAAGGGAGGGGGTAACGAAGCGAACATTGACGCCACCACGCTGGGCTCGGCAATATGCTATTCGGCCATCAGCTGCGTTATCAGGGCCGACCCGACTGAGCCTTGATCGTAATGCCGCTGCACGAATTCGCGTGCTTCCTTGCGAAGCGACGATGCGTTTGGCGCAGAAAAAAACGCTTCGATCGCCCCGGCAAAACCCTCCGCGCTGTTTTCCACGCGAATGACACCGCTTGGCGGAATCAACACCCCTTCTGCCCCTACTGATGTTGCAACCGAGGGCAGGCCTGCGGCCAGGCCTTCGATAAGTTTGATCTTGACGCCGCTGCCGAACAACAAGGGAGTAACGGCGACCGATGCCTCGGCATAAGCCGCGTCCAGATCATCCACGAAACCCTTGACCACGACCCCTTTCAGGGCTTCTCCACCAGCTGAGTTTCCGACCGCCCCTATGATGTGCAAACCGGCTTCTGGTCTTGCGGCAATTACGCGTGGCCATACATCCCTCAAAAACCAGCTCAGCCCGTCCCTGTTGGCGGAATTATCAGCCCCGACAAAAATGCAAATTGGTCGCCGCGGCTTTTCGATATCGGCGTTCGAAACCTGAGCGGTGACGGGCAGAGTGACAACTTTTACCGCTGGCGCCTTGGCGCGGACATAGTCCGTTTCCTGTTCCTTGATGGTCAGGCATATGTCCGCCTTTGCAAATGCGGCAATTTCATGCTCAATCATTGACAAATCAAAATCGACTTCCGCCCCGGCTTCAGCGAAACTTTTTGCTCTCAGCGCCAGGATATCATGAACCAGAATTACTCTCTTACTATTCGCGGGGGCATCATCGAGAAAATCCGCCGCATTGAAATAGTTTGCGACAATAATGTCCGGATCTATTTTACGAATAATCCTCCTGGCCCAGTTTTTACCTTCTTGTGACGGAAGGTCGAATTTGAGAGCATGTTCTTTTACTATTTTTTTCTTATGGATTTTTCGCAAAAATGCTTCCGCCCAATGCCGAATGTCAATTGAATAAAGATACCCTCCAAATTCGATGGCCTTAAACATTCGGTATGTATCGAAATGCTGTCTGTAATCTTTTACAAGTCGAAATCTTAACATATACGATGGCATCTGCTCACCAAAAAGTATCGAAACGCTAAACCCGACAGAACGCAGCGATTTAACGATACCAATCAGATATTCCGCAGCACCCGTCTTTTTTATAAGTGTGTTCCGGCTGGAAACGATGACCGCGCGTCGAAGTGGTTTCATCTCTTTTTCAATACTTCCGGCGGTATCCCGCGTTTTCAGACTTACTCCGCCGCCAGCAGCGTCTCCGCGCTGCCCAGATCGACCGACACCAGCCGGCTAATGCCTCGCTCCACCATTGTCACGCCAAACAAACGGTGCATGCGGCTCATCGTGACGGCATTGTGGGTCACGATCAGGTAGCGCGTGTCGGTCTCCTCCGTCATGCGATCGAGCAGATCGCAGAAGCGCTCGATATTGGCGTCGTCCAGCGGCGCATCGACCTCGTCCAGCACGCAGATCGGCGCCGGATTGGTAAGGAACAAGGCGAAGATCAGCGCAACGGCGGTCAGCGCCTGTTCACCGCCCGACAGCAAGGTGAGCGAAGCCAGTCGCTTTCCCGGCGGTTGCGCCATGATCTCAAGGCCCGCTTCCAGCGGATCATCGGAATCGATCAGGGCAAGATGCGCTTCGCCACCGGCGAACAGCGTCGTGAACAGCCGGCGAAAATGCTTGTCGACCGCTTCGAACGCAGCCATCAGCCGCGCCCGGCCCTCCCGATTCAGGCTGCCAATCGAACCGCGAAGCCGATTGATCGCAAGGCCAAGCTCTTCCCGCTCGGCTTGGCTCGCGGCGCGGGTCTCGTCCAGCTCGCGCAACTCGCTCTCGGCCACCAGATTGACCGGGCCTAGCCGTTCGCGGTCAGCGGTCAGCCGTTCGTAGCGGATCGATTCCGCGTTGGTCTCGCCAACCGATTCCACATCAAAGCCCGCCCTGGTGGGAAGAACCGGCGCGGGGCATTCGAAACGCTCGCCGGAAATGCGGCCCATCTCGATCCGACGCATCTCCTGATTTTCGAAGCGCGCCGTTGCCCCGGCCCTTTCCTCGCGCGCGCTTGCCAGCGCTTCGCCCGCCATCGATGCGGCCGCCTCCACCTCGCGCAATTGTCCTTCCCCGCTGCGCTCGGCTTCCGCTGCGATGCGCGCGCGTTCGCCGGCGGTCCGCACCTCTTCGGACAGTTCCGAAAGTTGGGCATCCAGCCGCTCCGGAGCGCCGGCCAAAGCCGACGCCTCATCCCCGGCTTCGCGGGCGCGGCGATCCATTTCCTCGATGCGCTTTGCAGCGTCGCCCGCGCGGGCGCGCCAGCTTCGTATTTCGCCTCGCGCGGTCTCGCGGCGGCGGCGGTCATTTTCGATGGCCTGCACGAGTGCGGCAGCAGCCGCACGCGCATCGGCCAGCGCGGAACGCGCCCGATCTCCCGAAGCCTTGAGCAACGAGACCTCGGCATCGACCATATCGCCGGGCGGCAGCGCCGCCAGCGCATCGCGCGATCGTTGCTGTTCCGTTTCCGCGTCCCGCTCTTCCGCCAGAACACGTTGCTGCCGTTCGGCCAGGCCAGCCATGTGGGCGGCGTGGCGCTCGATCGCGGCGTTGGCAGCGTCTTCCTCGCGCATCGCGCGGCGTATCGCGTTTTCCACCTCCGCGAGCGTGGCACGATGCCTTTCGATCGCGGCGCGCGCGGCTGCGGCGCCTTCGCCGGCGGCCTTCAAGGCGGCGTCGGCAGATGCTATTTCAGCCTCCGCGCCCGGTAACATCCGCTCAAGCTCGGCAAGCCTGTTGGCACGAACCAGCCTTTCCGCGGCCGCCGCGCCTGAGCCGGCAGACACAAAGCCGTCCCAACGCCGCAATACGCCATCGCGTGTTACCAGCCTTTGCCCCACGGCCAGCGCGATGCCATCGGAATCCCCTCTTACGACGCCGACCTGCGCCAGTCGCCGCGCCAGTTCCGGAGGCGCTTTCACATGGTCAAGCATAGGCTCCACGCCGGGCGGAAGTTTCGGATCGTCCGCTACCAGTGCCGCGCCCTGCCAGCGACGAGCGCCCTGACCACCAATCCCGGCGTCGAGATCATCACCGAGCGCCGCCGCCAGCGCATGTTCGTAGCCCGGATCGACCGCAATCCTCCCCAACACGCGGTTGTCCGCCGAGCCATCGACTGCATTCGCCTTGGCCAGCGCACGCATCTCCGAAACCAGCGCGGCATGGGCTGCGCGGGCGGAAGATCCCAGAGCCTCCGCCGCGTCGCGCGCCCTGGCCGCTGCATCCCTGCGACGTTCCGCATCCGCCAGCGACGCGGTTGACTGGGTGATCGCCCTCTCCGCCGCAGCCCGCACGGCAATAGCCTGATCGCGACTGACCTCATGCGCGGACGCATCGCCCAATCCCGCCAGTTCAGCCGTGATCCGCTGCGTTTCGCCGGCCGCGCGTTGCAAACGAAGCCGCGCCGCCGCAACCGCCGCTTCGGCAACACGCAGATCAGCCTGTTGCGCCGCCTGCGCCGCCAATGCCTGCGCCAGCGCGACTTCGCCCGCCCGCACGATTTCCGTCGCTTCGGCAACACGGGCGTCGACAGCACTGCGCTGGGCTTCCCCGCCGGCCAGCGAGGCCGCCAGGATCTTCTCTTCTTCGTCGAGCCGGGCGATCGCCTCCGTCGCATCGATGGCGAGTTGATCCTCACGCGATCGATCCTGCGGCATCGTTTCGCGCCGGACGGCAAGTTCCGCGATCCGCCGGTCCAGCGCGGCGCGCTCGCTTTGCAGCATCGCCAGCCGATGCGTGAGCGCGCTTTCCGCTTCGCGCGCCGCCTGCGCCTCGGCGCGCGCAT
>Ga0105249_10004208_pt1 | contig 12436 bp, 12 predicted proteins | sample KBSS44metaG_FD_81522 | JGI IMG/M metagenome (GOLD analysis project Ga0105249, IMG submission 81522) | Switchgrass rhizosphere microbial communities from Kellogg Biological Station, Michigan, USA - KBS S4-4 metaG | ecosystem: Host-associated > Plants > Roots > Rhizosphere > Soil | place... | reverse complement strand
GATCTGCACGAAAAGGAATCCGCGCTTCTGTTTTCGTCCGGCTATGTGTCAAACGAGACCGCGATCGCGACCATCGCGCGTTTGTTGCCGAATTGCCTGGTTCTTTCGGATGAAGCGAACCACAATTCCATGATCGAGGGTGTGCGGCGCTCGGGGCAAGATAAAGCGATTTTCCGGCACAACGACGTCGCTCATCTGGAAGATCTGCTGCGAACGGCAGGCAAGCGGCCGAAGCTCATCGTGTTCGAGAGTCTTTATTCCATGGATGGTGATGTCGCGCCCCTCACAGCGATCTGCGACCTTGCGAAGAAATACGATGCGATGACTTATCTTGACGAGGTGCATGCCGTCGGGCTCTACGGCAAGCGCGGCGGCGGAGTTGCTGCGCGCGAGGGGGTCATGCAGAAAATCGACGTGATCGAAGGCACGTTGGCGAAAGCCTTCGGTGTTGTCGGTGGGTATATCGCCGGCAACGCTACGGTGATCGATGCGGTGCGCTCCTATGCGCCGGGATTTATTTTCACGACGGCACTCCCGCCGCCGATCGCGGCCGCTGCTGCTGCTTCCGTCCGTCATCTCAAGAGCTCCGATGAGGAGCGTGAGCGGCATCAAACACAAGTCCGCAAGACCAGGACCGCTTTGATCAAGGCCGGCTTGCCATTGTTTCCATCGGAAACGCATATTCTTCCCGTAATGGTCGGCGAAGCGGGCATTTGCAAAACGGCAAGCGATCTCCTGCTCAGGGAGCACGGAATTTATTTGCAGCCGATCAACGAACCGACTGTGCCGAAAGGTACGGAGCGGCTGCGTGTGACGCCAACGCCGCTTCATGACGACGATTTGATTGCGAAACTCGCCGACTCGCTCACTGCGGTCTGGCGTCAGCTCGATCTCCCGTTCGCCGGAGAATCCGCGGAAGCAGCGGAATAAAATTCACTCTTTTTGGGTCTTGACCGCGACACAAAGGCCCTCAGAGTGACGCAACCTTTGATCTCGGCGGGAGAGAACGATGCGGGGCCGGCCCTTTGCAGGTTTGATGGCAGCGTTATTTTTGGCGAACCTGTCCATGACCGGAACGGTTTTTGCTGCGAGTTGCCGTACCACGGGAAGTTTCGATAGCTGGCTTGCCGAATTCAAGCGCGAAGCATTGGCGCAAGGTATTTCCCAGCGTGCGATCGCGGCCGCTTCACCCGGGTTGGTCTTTGACCAGCGCATTGTAAACATCGATCGCGGCCAGCGCGTCTTCAATCAGACCTTTCTCGAGTTTTCTGCACGAATGGTCCCCGCCTACCGCACTCAAAAGGGTGCGCAGCTCATCCAGCAGCATGCAGCCCTTTTTCAGCGTGTGCAGCAGCAGTATGGAGTGCCCGCTCCGGTCATCGTCGCGTTTTGGGGTTTGGAGAGCGACTTCGGCCTGAACATGGGCAAGGAGCAATCGCTCAAGGCGCTGACTTCACTCGCCTACGATTGTCGCCGCTCCGAATTGTTTCGCGGCCAGCTTTTCGACGCATTGCGCCTGATCGATCGTGGCGACGTGAGGCCGGAAGAAATGATCGGATCCTGGGCCGGAGAAATTGGACAGATTCAGATGATGCCGACGGAATACAACAAGTTCGCCATCGATTTCGACGGCGACGGCCATCGCAATCTGTTGAAGAGCGTGCCGGACGTAATCGGTTCGGCCGGAAACTACATTCAGAGTCTTGGCTGGGAAGGCGGGCAACCCTGGCTGCGCGAAGTGCGCGTCGGTACGAATGTTCCGTGGGATCAGGCGGACATCACGATCCAGCATCCGCATTCGCAATGGGCGCGCTGGGGCGTGACCGCAATCGACGGCAAGGCCCTCCCTGCGGAAGGTCCGCCAGCGTCGTTGATCCTGCCGATGGGACGCTTTGGCCCAGCGTTTCTGGCCTATCCGAATTTCCAAGTTTATTTGAAGTGGAATCAATCTCTCGTCTATTCGCTCACTGCGGCATATTACGCGACGCGACTGGCGGGTGCGCCGCCGATGCAAAAGGGCAGTGGTGCTCCGCCGCCTTTGGGTTTCGAACAAGCGAAAGAGTTGCAGCAATCGCTCAGGCGCTATGGATACAAGGGCGAGGTCGATGGCAAACTCGGCTTGGAAACCCGAGCGGCGATTAAGGCAGCGCAACTGAAGCTCGGCTTGCCTGCCGACTCGTATCCCACCGTGGAATTGTTGGAGCGGCTGCGCGGGGGCAGGTAGAAAAACCCGAAAATGGCGGGGAACCGATCAACGTCTCGCGCGTTATGGCGCCGGTACTCAATAACCGGGCGAGTTGCAGATGGAAGATTTTCAATTCACATCTTTTAAGGATGTAAAACCCAAGGGCAATGTGGCCCTCAATTTTGCGCTCGCCCTTTGCTTCAGCGGCCTTTTTCTCATGCTTGTCGGGACGGCGTGCTTTGCCGTCTTTCTGGCGGGGGGCGGAAAAGCGTTGGTCTCAAATTTGAGTTATCTTGTAATCGTCGCGCTGTACCTCGGATTGATTGTGATTGCGCTCGTCGGGGCCGTCTTCACACTGCAGCTTCCCGATTGGAAACATCCCCTACCAATTCCAGTACGTATCCCGCGTAAGGTGGCGGTGGTCAGCCCGGAGCGAAATTTCGGCCGGGAATTCGTCAACCGCGCGCTCATCTTTGACCGGCGGGTCCGCGGTTTTGTCGTTCGGTCCGCGAGCTCGGCTTTGATCCGGCTGAACGAAACGAGTCCACTAAGCACGCTATCCGAAGGCAGCCCCAAGCTGGCCAAGCAGCGGGTAGTTGCCGGACGATCCCGCCGCAAGAAATCACACTAAAAACTTCTTCGTTCAGTTTCGAAACCCAGACTTGGCTTCGTTCCGATATAGGATTATATTCCACTCTTCCCGTCCCGATACCGAGGGCGTTTCTCGAGGCGTCTTGAAGCGCGGGACGGGGAGGCGATCGCTCTGTGCGGTTCGCAGCCGGACAGGGCGGCCCAAGCTACGTGGTCCCGGCGGACCGGCTGTCCGTCACGGATGCCGGTTTCCCGAAGCCTTGCGCCTAGACCAGGGTGCAGTGGCGACGGAGAGCATCAAAGCGGTGGTTAGAAAGTCCGACCACCGGGGGTTACGCGGAGCAAGCCCAGAAACATCGCGCGCGGGACGCCGGATCAACCGGCGACTGCGGTGAGTAAAATATTCTCGTGTGTCTCTCTTCTCTGCACACGAGGCCGTAGGGACCGGAAGTCCCAGGCGTCTCGCGCGCCCTTGGAGGCGCGGAGTGACGATGCCTCGGGCGCGTAAGCGTAGCGCGAGAACGAACGCGCGCGGCTGTTTGAAAATTGAAGGAAATGGTAGCGAGGGAGGGACTCGAACCCTCGACACACGGATTATGATGCAGAGGTTGTTGCAGCAATTACAAAGGCTAAGTGAGACGAAAAGTGTCAAACCGCCTTCTGAGGATCAAATAGTTAGTCGGAATTTGTCAAGCCGAATTGCGCACAAATATGCTGGATTGGTGCGATCACGCTTCGGATGGCGCTGCGTGCTCAGTCGTAACCTTGCGGCGATAATTCGCCTCGTCGGCGCATTTCGCCACGTGTACTTCGCGATTGATTACTTGAAGGTTTGGTACGCCCCAATAGTTTAGTAACGTCGGCCACGGCGTGTCGCGTTGCTCCCGCCAGACGCGAAACAGCGGCATGTTATGGTCAACCTCAGCAGTCTTGAAAAGTCGACGCCCGGTCTGCGCACATCGTCTTAATTGTAGCCTTCGTAGCATCCGGTCATGCGTGCTTGGAGCAGTCCACAGCCGCCACGCTGCCACACAACCAGTGTGCCAGGCTGCGCGGGGGCTTGGGCCGGCATTCCACAAGTCTTTGTGCCATCCAAAGCGATAGACGGGCTGACCGCAAACGCAGCAGAAACCAGGGCCACGAGAGTATTTTGACTCGCGGTAGGGGGCGGGCGGGATCCGAAAGGACGCGGGCAGTCCTGCATCCAATCCTAATTGCCAAGTCCAGCCTTTCGGTGCGCCGCTGGCTGCTGCCAATGCGCGTGCGAGTCGGTCAGCGCGGACGATATGCGCACGCCAGTATGTATCGACCGCGAGTCTCGGCATAGTTGGTGTCCAACGCCGACTGGTCGCGTGCACAAGCACGGGTGTTGGGAAAATATCAGGCAAGGCTCGGGCAAGGCGGGCCATTGCGCGTCGATTATAAAATTCTCGTGTCTCCGACATTTTCATGGGTAGATCATGCCAGCAAGCAGTAAAGCTTTCGTCAGCGCGCGACGGTGGCATCAGTCAAACCTCCAAAAGAGAGGCTTTTGTAAATTGGAGATTGATGAATAAAAACAAGGGAAATTGGTAGCGAGGGAGGGATTCGAACCCCCCGACACACGGATTATGATGCCGAGGTTGTCACGGCAATTACAAAGGCTAAGTGAGGCGAAAAGTGTCAAACCGCCTTCTGAAGATCAAATAGTTAGCTGGAAATTGTCAAACTCATTTCTCAAGTCGCCGGTCAAGGGCATCAACTTGGTCTAAGTTTCCAATAGTTTCGCCTTTACCGGTAGTCCTTGTGAGTGCCCAATAACTTTTATAGATTATTGGAGTAAACTTAGATGCGCCGTGAATGTCAGATTCCTTCACCGCCTAAGGGAGTGCACCATGCAGAAGAAGGTGCCCGCACTATCGAGCGTTCTCGCGGCTTTCATTGCATCTGCTGCGACAAGCTCCGATGGCAAATCCATAACGGGATCAGAAGTGACTAAACCTTCCCGCTCAGAGAATCTCGTCGTGTCGGAAGCCGCGAAAGACGCTGTTACAACAAAATCCCAGAAATTGAAAAGCGCTGTCACTCCTCCTGCTAGAAATGCTGAAATGCAATTATGTGTAGGTGGAGTAAATAAATCTGCGCAACCCGTTAAACCCGCGACAGCTCTGATGTCGGCCTGTGCAGCTACCATGGGTATGTGCGGGCGACGCTAAATTTGCTGGCCGAAAAAGTTGCCGCGAGCTCTCGCACGTGGCGAGAAAAAGTTTTCTGCACGGACGTTTTGCGCACAAAGAGCGCGGCCCAACACGGCGAACCCAGATGGCTGAGCACCATATCCGTGAATTCCTTATCAAGATTACAAAGTACTATAATCTTCGATGTACGTATTGCAATGAATACAGCGAGTTACACCTCAACGAGCGCATGTCACTCAAGATAATTCGCGAATTTTTTCAAAAGATTGCTGACGGTGTAGGCCCAAGCCAATCGGATCAGATAATTTTCATTTGGCACGGCGGTGAGCCATTTCTCGTCCCGCTCGACTATTACGCCGCGATCGGTGAAATGCAGCGCGAGATATTCCAAGATAAGATTCCAATCGTGAACGGTGTGCAGACAAACCTGACGGTTCTCACTGATCGCCATATCAAATTTCTAAAATCGAAACAATTCTTCACGCGGCTTGGAATTTCTTTCGACCCCTATGGGGACCAGCGTGTAGATTTACGGGGTGAGCTTAGAACTGAGATCGTACTCAGCAACATCCAAAAACTCATCGATCATAAGATTGAATTCGGCGCAATAACTGTCCTCGCTCGCAACACGGCCCCTTACGCAAGACGAATATATCAATTTTATGATCGGCTCAAAGTTCGCTGCAAATTTGTTCCTTTTTACTTGAGTTCTTTTGATCAACAAATTTCAGATCATGCTCTCTCATACGAAGAGATCGTCAATTCTCTGAACGAAATTTTCGATGCTTGGATTTCCTCGCGGACCGCAACGCCGGTGGAACCTCTCGATGATTACCTTGACTATGCGATCGCTTATACCGCTGGACGGCGCGATTTTCGCTTTGATAGGGAAGCGAACGAATACAGCGTTATCGTCAATCTCGACGGTGGTGTGTGGGCTCCGAACGATACATATGTGGATGAATATAAATATGGCGATCTATCTCGTGAAGATTTAAACGAGATTTTCAATTCACGGAATCGGAGGATCGTAATCGAACAATCGCGAAAACGTCAGTCCGATCATTGCGGCCATTGTCGGTATTTCGGAGCTTGTCCCGGAAATTACGTTGCCGAAGCCTCACCACAGCAACAGGAATTGCTTGCAGTACAGGGTTGTCCGGTACAGGCAGTAGTGAATCACATTGTCGAGACGCTCGATCGCACGAAGCTCAGCGATTCAGTACTGATGTGTGCGAACTCCAATGCGTCAAGAAACATTTCTGTGGCCCATGCTGGGTAGATAGAAATGGTAGCGAGGGAGGGACTCGAACCCCCGACACACGGATTATGATGCCGAGGTTGTTGCAGCAATTTCAAAGGCTAAGTGAGACGAAAAGTGTCAAACCGCCTTCTGAAGATCAAATAGTTAGTCAGAATTTGTCAAACCGAGATACGGCAAGGACAGTCGCGCGACCAGTCGGCACGTCCGCTTTGTGCCAGAAGCGGACATCAAGGACACGCGGAGCAATTCAGATGGCTCTGACGACACCAAGCCAGAGGAATGCGAGCGACACCATTGTCAGTTGCATATCGGCAATGACGATCCGCCTGCCGTGTTTCATGTAGAATCGTTTGAAGCCGGCATATCGCGGTGAGAGCGACGTGAAAGCCGCGAGCGCGAAGCCCGCCGCGTTAACGCAGAAGATGACGAGCGCGAGGTTCAGTGCAGAATACTCGGACCGAGCGCCAGGAAACGCGATTGCGACGATGGCGGTGTATGCCAGCGCGAGAGCCGTGCCTACGGCTGCCGAAAAATACGTCTCCCAAATCCGCATGAGGCCCAGGCCATCGGCGGCCATAGCGATGATCGTTGATCCGAGAAGTAGAGATGCGGGCAGAAGAAAATACAGAATATAAGAGAGGCGACCCAGCCCGTTCGCTTCAAGGAGAGGCAGCAGCGCGAACCACGATAGAAAGACTGTGCGGTATTCGATCGTCGATGCAAGACTGAAATGGATGCGCGGTACCAGGTCGCCGCTCGCCCCCTTATGCGGCATATAGGAGATCAGGAACGCATTACCGACCCAGAAGAGGTAGGCCACTAGGAACATGACGATGACGGTGTCGAGAGAACTTCCGACGTCGCCGGGCCGTTCCCGCGCAAGCGTCACGATCAGCACGACCCCGGTGAAGGCGAAGCCGGCAAGACTGCCCATGATTCCGACGTGCATATTTGCCGTGTCTTTAAGCAACCATGGATAGCTATTGCGTTGATCGGAGCCGCGACGCTCGGCGGCGAGCACTGCCACTAACCCGATCGCGGCCGCGACGAGGAATCCCAGAACTGCCCACATATTGGAAAACCTTTGAAAAATCGCAACGCTGACCGCCCGGATTATCTTGTCACATGGCGGGCGCTACCTCAACATTGCAGGTGGAGAGAACCAAAATGCAGATTGATCTTTCTGAAGTTGTCGCAGAGATTCGGGCAGCATCCGAGCGATACGAGCAAGCGCTCGTTAGCAACGATGTAGCGACGCTCGACGAGATGTTCCGCAATGATCCGCGAACGGTCCGTTATGGCGCCACTGAAAACTTGTACGGCTATAAGGAGATCAAAGCATTCCGTGCCGTTCGTCCGTCTGTTGGCCTCGCACGAACACTATCGAAAACTGTAATCACCACGTTCGGCCGCGATTTTGCGATGGCCTCGACTCTATTCCACCGTTCTACGGCGCCTGGCAAGGTGGGGCGAATGACTCAAACTTGGGTCCGCTTCGATGAAGGCTGGCGCATCGTCGTTGGACATGTGAGCGTCATCAACGAGTGAGTGCCATCATCGTGATGCAGAAATTCAGAGGGGAAATGGTAGCGAGGGAGGGACTCGAACCCCCGACACACGGATTATGATGCCGAGGTTGTTGCAGCAATTACAAAGGCTAAGTGAGACGAAAAGTGTCAAACCGCCTTCTGAAGATCAAATAGTTAGTCAGAATTTGTCAAACCGATATACCGCAATGAAGGTCAGTCGCGCGACGGCGGACACATTCACTTGGAAATAATTATCTCCACCCGCCTATTTTGCGGCTCCCTCTGCCCGTCCGGCGTTGGCACCATAGTTTCTGATTTCCCCGCGGCAACCACAGTCATTGTAGATGCAGGTATTCCCTTTGACGCAAGAGCGGACTTGACGATATCAGCTCTCGCTTGTGAGAGCCGCTTGCTCGCCTCAGCGGATGGGGCCGTATCCGTATGCCCGACGATGCGAACGCTTGATGCGCCCGTGGCCTTGAATACGTTGACCGCCGCATCGATAATTTGTTCCGCAGGTTTTGTGATTTCAGTTCGTTGGTAATCGAAAAAAATCATGAGTCTCATCGGCAACGTGAGCTGCGCTTTTGTACCTTGAACACCACAACTCAAAACGGCGATAACTCCAAGGACCAAGGCCGCAAAACGCGACATCAAGATATTCCGCATCGTAATCCCCCAACTTCAATTGCGTCGCGTCACTTCTTCACTCCGAGCCGCCGCAATCCTGCTTTAGTGTCGGGATCGTTCGGATCTTTCTCAATAGCGATCAAGTAATCGGCGATAGCCAGATCCTTCTTGTTTAGCTTTTCGTAGCCGACGGCGCGAATAGAGTGCACTTCGGGATGATCGGGATCGAGCTCGAGCGTTTTTGTACAGTCTGCGATCGATTTTTCATACTTTTCCGTTCTGCCATACACGAGAGCTCGGTTGTAGTAGCCGTTTGGTGATTTCGGATCCAACTCTATGGATCGGTTGAAATCGGCGAGCGCAAGGTCGAACTTTTCCTGCATCGCGTAGGCGATGCCTCGTTCGTTATAGGCACTTGCGACATCGCCCGGATGCGGGCGCTTTAGGTAGCGCGTGCATGCTTCCGCCTTGAGTTCCGGATTTTTCGAGCCCTTGCAATCGTTTGCGTCGGACGCTCGCGACTGGCCGGAACACGCGCACAAGATAACAGCTGCGATCAGTATGGTCCGTCGTAGGGTATAGATCATTCGTTTTCCTTCGATACTGAAGCCGGTTTGATTTAGGCAAGCGAAGGTATGCCATGATATTGGCGCGGCGTCGCTATTTCTTAGTTCCTGCCTAGATCCGTCCTAAGACGTGGTGGCAGATGTCCACTTTGGGTCAAAAGCGGACATTTGATTTTAAACTGAGTGAATCCGCTTCTGGTGCTAACGGATATTGAATTGCCGGGCGAGTTTTTCGGTCATCGAATAAGCCACAATCGGAAATTCTGAATCATCACTGAGGAACGCAAACATTGGTCCAAAAGTGTCAAACCTCATGAGTCAAATTTCGCGATCGCGGAATTGATCAATACTTTCAGAGGGAAAATGGTAGCGAGGGAGGGACTCGAACCCCCGACACACGGATTATGATTCCGTTGCTCTAACCAACTGAGCTACCCCGCCATGCACGATGGCAGCGGGATATAAAGAGCCGCGTAAATCAGTGTCAAGCAAGCTAGCGGAGGCGTGTGTAGCGTATGAGCGAGAAATGCCCCATCGGCGGCATCGGCATACGCTCTACAAGCCGCACGCCGCCATGGCGCGAGGCCCAATTTGCGAGGCGCGACCACGGGAACTCTGGCCGCCAACCAAGCCGGCGCGCAATGGGTGCGAAACCCTGTTCGAAAACCTTGCGCGAGCCGCGATCCGCGCCGATGTGATTGACCATGATAATCTCGCCGCCGGGTTTTACCACGCGTGCGAATTCGTCGAGGGTGGCTTCGGGATCGGGGACCGCCGTAATCACATATTGCGCTACGACGGCGTCGAAAAACGCGTCGGGGAAACCGAGAAATTTCGCATCCATCACCGCGAGAGCCTCGACGTTGTCGAGCTTCAACCTCACCACGCGTTCCTTCGCCTTCTTCAACATCGGCGCGGAATAATCGACGCCGACAAGGCGAATGTCGCGCCGGTAGTCGGGCAGGGAAATGCCCGTGCCCACGCCGACGTCGAGGATACGGCCGCCGATTTTTTCCGCTGCGGCGATCGAGGCCTTGCGGCCGGCGTCAAACACCTTGCCAAAGACGAGGTCGTAGACGGGGGCCCATCGGGCGTAGGCTTTTTCGACGCTCGCTTCGTTGATGTCGTGCGGCATGGACCGGTTAGACGGCGGCACGGAGGGGTTCGCGGGCAGTCGCCATGGGTACAGTGGCGCGGATCACGCCGCCGCCGAGCACGCGGGCGCGAGGATCGAGACTCTCATAGAACACGCAGGCCTGGCCGGGGGCGACACCTTCTTCGCCACCGGTGATTTCGACCTCAATGTTTTCGCCGCCGGCATGAAGTATCGCGGGCTGCGGCGGACGGGTCGAACGCACGCGCACAAATACCGGCATGCGGCGTGCGGATTCAATCGAAGCATCGCCGAGCCAATTCACGTCGGAGAGCTGTATGTGTTGTGTCAGCAAGGCTTCGCGCGGCCCGACTACGACGCGCTTACGTGCGGGGTCGAGTCGGACAACATAAAGCGGCTCGGCGGAAGCGATGCCGAGGCCGCGGCGCTGGCCCACGGTGAAATGCACGATGCCGGGATGTTTGCCGAGCACGCGGCCGTCGAGATGGGCGATCTCACCGGGTTCGGCCGCGTTGGGCTTAAGGCGCTGGATTACATCGGTGTAGCGGCCGGAAGGCACAAAACAAATATCTTGACTGTCGTGCTTGTCGGCAATCGCAAGACCAGCCTCACGCGCTAGCGATCGCACCTCGCTCTTGGTCAGTTCGCCAAGCGGGAAACGCAAGAAATCCAATTCATCGGGGCTCGTCCCGTAGAGGAAGTAACTCTGATCGCGCTCGGTTTCGCGAGCACGATAGAGCCCCCGGCGCCCCGAAGGTAGGCCGCGGCTCGCTACATAATGTCCGGTCGCCATTACACGCGCGCCAAGGTCGCGGGCGGTCTGCATCAGATCGGTGAACTTGATGTGCCGGTTACAGGCGACGCACGGAATGGGCGTCTCGCCAGCGACATAGCTTGCAACGAATGGTTCGATCACGGCCTTGCGAAAGCGCTCCTCGTAGTCGAGCACATAATGCGGAATGCCGAGTGAGGCGGCGACGGCGCGGGCGTCATGAATGTCCTGGCCCGCGCAACACGCGCCCTTCCGCCGTGTCGCGTCGCCGTGATTGTAGAGCTGCAGCGTGACCCCCACGACATCGAAGCCCGCGCGTGCGAGGAGCGCCGCGACGACGGAAGAATCGACGCCACCGGACATGGCAACGACCACGCGCGTGTCGGCGGGACGTCCCGAGATATCGAGATTGACGCTCATTTAATCGCTCTGAAGTCCGAGTTGGGCGCGAGGGTTTTCAGCCGCGATGGTTATAGGGAAGCAATAGGGCGGTGCAAGCATAACCCGGCAAGCTTTGCCGAGCATGCCGATCCTGCCGCGCTTCCCTCTATCCGCCGCGAGGAAAATCGTTGATTTGCTTAGATTACGCGTAGGGCGCATTTGGCCCGGCAATTGCTCCGGAAAGGGCGGATCCATCTGTCCTCGTGAGGAAGTCGTGCCCAGCGTAGCCAACATTGTTTCAATCGAACCGCGTTCCAATCCGCCGCAGAAACAGCGCAGCGATGGAGAAGACTCGTTCTCGTCAATGTTGCAGACGAATGCGGACGACGATCAAAACGAACTGCCGCAGACTTCGCAGCCTGAGTCAGCCAAGGCTGATAGCCCTGAACGGCCATCTGATGCCCGTACCTATGGTCGGCGTGCACCCGAAGGTTATCCGCTGGAGGATGCCGCGCAAGCGAATGCCCCAAAATGCGACGAGGCTGACGGAGCACTGGTGAAGGACAGCGCAGCGAGTGCCGACGACACTTCGGCGGACACGAGCGATCAGCAAACCAGTCCGGATATTTTAGGGGAACAGACGTTAATTGTTGCGGCGCCCGTTGTTTCGATAATCGATCCAGGAGTTCAAATTTCGCCAGACATTACTCTTGGTCTGTCAATAGCAATCGCCGCGCCTGACATGCAGCTAGGAGTGAACGCCAGCGAAACAACGCCCTCGCAGGCTGCTACGCCCGGTGCTGCATTAGATGTCGCGCCCCCAGCCACAGCCGAAGCTACTGCCGCAACAGCGACTGTTAGTGGCTCGCTCCCGCTCATTCCAATGTTAGCAGGACTATCTGCGGATATTCCTGACCTGGCGAACGATCCGACTATCCAGATTGCTGTCGCCGCCGTATTGAAAAATGATGGGATAAAAATAGCAGCGGCAGAGTCAACGGGTGCCGTGCCGATGCAGAGCGAAACGGTCGAGACGGACAGTACGGATACGAGACCGAACATTTCATCCGCGCCCGAGATCATCGCTGCGATTGACCCCGAAAATTTTGGTGATGCGCCTAAAGCAGGGATCTCTGCCAATATTGTTGCGCGATTTGCCACCGGCCTTGTTTCGCAATCCGGTGTACCGGCGCATCAGGCTGGGACCGTGACGGTCGGCGAACTCAT
>Ga0105249_10004203_pt1 | contig 12446 bp, 10 predicted proteins | sample KBSS44metaG_FD_81522 | JGI IMG/M metagenome (GOLD analysis project Ga0105249, IMG submission 81522) | Switchgrass rhizosphere microbial communities from Kellogg Biological Station, Michigan, USA - KBS S4-4 metaG | ecosystem: Host-associated > Plants > Roots > Rhizosphere > Soil | place... | reverse complement strand
CGATGAGCGCCTCGGTGAATCGATTGCGGCGGTCGTCATGGTGAAGCCGAACATGCACTTGTCGCCGGACGAGGTTCGCGCGCACGTCGCCGCGCACCTCGCTCGATTCAAAGTGCCTGAACACGTATGGGTGCGCGCGGAGCAGCTGCCGCGCATCGCATCCGGCAAGATCTACAAGCGCGGGCTGCGCGACGAAGCGATCGCAAATCTGGAGTCGACCGGGCGCAAGGTGTCGGCATGAAGCGCAAGAAGGTCGCGATTCAGCTACCGGCGATCGCGAAAGCGGGCAACATCGCCGAGCGTTACGCACTCGAACTGGAGGCGCTCGATCGAGTTGCCGATCTCATCGAGGTGCCCGGCGCTACCGCCGCCGAGTTTCTCGCCGGTGCGTCGGACGCGGATGCGCTGATCACCTCGTGGGGCATTCAGATCGACAGCCAGATCATCTCCGGTCTGGAGCGCTGCGTGGTGATCGGTGTCGGCAGCGTGGGTGTCGACATGGTCGACGTCGATGCTGCGACCGCGGCCGGAATCGTCGTCACAAATGTACCGGACGTGTTCATCGAGGAAGTCGCCGATCACGCCCTGATGCTGCTGTTGGCCGCCGGCCGGCGTACCAAGCAGATGGACCAGATGGCCGGTTCTGGCGATTGGTTCAAGGGGCGGCCGCTGCTGTCGGTGGTCCCGCGCCTGATGGGACAGACGCTGGGACTCATCGCGTTCGGCAACGTCGCGCGTTGCGTGGCGCGTCGCGCCAAGGCGTTTGGTCTACACGTGATCGCGCACGATCCGTACGTCAGCGAGTTGTCGATCAGCGCCGAAGGCGTGGAGCCGGTTTCCTTCGCGGAACTACTCGAACGGTCGGACTATGTTTCGATGCACGCGCCGCTGAACGACGAGACGCGACACATGCTGTCCACGGCTGCGTTCGCGGCGATGAAGCGCACCGCCGTCGTGGTGAACACGGGACGTGGGCCGACCATCGACGAAGCGGCATTGATCAAAGCACTGCGCGCGGGCGAGATTGCCGCGGCAGGCCTCGACGTGCTCGAGCAGGAACCGCCCTCCCCCGACAATCCGTTGTTGCAGATGCCTAACGTCATCGTCACGCCGCACGTCGCATCAGCGACGTCGCGCATGCGGCCGGAAACGCGTCGCCGTGTCGGCAGAGAAGTGGCGTTGGTGTTGAAAGGCAAATGGCCGATGAGCTGCGTCAATCCGACCGTTCTCCCGCGCACCGATCTGGAACGCTGGCAGCCGTATCCGATGGATCGCGGTCCTAATCGCTGAGAGGCGCCTACGTTTCGCTGTCGGGCCGCACGCGACGGAATTGAACGAGCAACAGCACGTCGTAGAGTATTTTCAGCGCCCCGCCGATGATCAGGGGCCAGCCGAACGACGACAGCGCGAACAGATAGCCGGCGAACAAAGGGCTCACGGCCGCGGCCAGGCTGCGCGGAACGGCAGTCGCGCTCGCCGCCGCCGGCCGTTCTTCGGGCGTTACCACCGCCATCACGTAAGAGGTACGGGTGGGCACGTCCATCTGCTGCAGCAGTCCTCGAGCCAGTAACAATCCGATCGCAATCGGGAGATTCGGCGCGAACGGAAGCAGCATCAGGAAAAAATTCGCGGGCAGGTGCGTGAAGACCATCGTATTGATCAGCCCGAACCGCTTTGACACCGGCACCGCGATCAGAAACGAGACTGCTGAACAGATGCTCGCCCAGAAGAAGATCGCGGCCGCGGTCGACACCGACAAACCGAACCGCTGATACAGCCACAACGCCAGCATCGACTGCACGAAGAAGCCGGAACCGAACGAATCGAGCGCAAACAGCACCGTCAGCCGATATACGATGCCTTTCGAAGGACCCAGCGCAACAGGCGTGGCGGTTGGTGCCTCGACCGCGGGCGACAAGCGCGAATACAACGCCAACGCACCCAGCCCGATCAGGCCGTATGCAGCGAACATAGACTGCGTCGCATGGAGGTGGTTGACGCTCCAGACGCGCGCGAGCCACTCCGGGACCGAGGCCATGAGAACGCCGATTCCGCCCAACAGCGTGCCGACGAGGCTGTATCGCGCAAACAAAGCGGTTCGATCAGCCGCCGATACCGATTGCGCCAGCACGGTCTGCTCGAGGGGCAGAAACAAACTCACGTCACCTGCGGTTGGGTTGATCGTGCCGACGAACGCGACGATCACGAGCGGCCAGTAGTCGGTCGACACTACGAACGCGGCGCCGGTTGCGATCATTAACAGGCACGCGCTGCGCAGCATCGAACGCCGCTGATACTTGTGCGCAACGAGGCCGATCCAGAACGTCAGTAACGCGGAGCCGAGCAGCGTGCTCGTGATGATCGAACCGATCGCGACGGTGCCGAAGCCGAGTTCGAGCAGGTAGACCGGCAACAGCAGCGATACGAAACCGTCGGCAAACGCCCGCATCGCACGGGCGCCGAGAACCCAGCGCGCGTCGACGGTGGCGCCTGCGGGCAGGAGCCAGGTGGGCAACGTGGCGCGCGGGCCGCCTACGCGAGTTCTTCCAGGGAGATCTTGTCGGCGAGCTGTTCCAGCACGAATGCCAGCGGCAGTTTGGCGATCGACACCAGCTTGCCTTCCATGCGGTAACAGCGCACCCGTTGCGTCTCCGACTGATGCCGGGCTACGACGTAGCGGACCTCCCGAAGCTTGAATACCCGTCCGTGCAGGTCCCGATGAGTCATCTTGCCTTCCCCCGAAGTCAGATGCCTTGTCCTTTATTGAATAAATAACAGCAAGTTAGGGAACAATCAACAGAAACGTTTTAGCTTCGATGGGAGTCCGTCGAACGGCCCACTTCACCCGCAGACCCCGATCGCGCCGCACACGGTGCATCGATCGCAGCCGTCGACGCGAATCAACGCCATCGAACCGCACTCTTCACACCGACGTTCGCTCACGAACGCCGGCCGTGCGACCGCACCACGCACATCGCGCAAGCTCGGATCGCTGACGAGTCCCATCGGCGCGGTCGGAAACCCGTCGACGTCGAGGATGCCGAGCGTGGCAAATCGATGCAGCACCAGCGTTGCCACATACGCGACCGTGCTCGGATACACGCGCTGCTTCGCACCGCTCGGTAGCGGTTCCGGAATCGGCGCAAAGAAATCGCCCTTCGGCTCTGCGTAGGTGAGCAACTCGCGCAGCTTCTTCGCGATCCACGCCGGATCGATCACGCGCATGTCGAGCGACAGCGCCTTGCAGAGACCGTCGAGCGCTTTCGGATATTCGCCCGAAAGCCAGATCGAATACGGCCGGCGCTGCAACGTTGCGCCGTGCGCTATCTGCATTTCTTTCAAGCCGAGAATGAACTCATCGCCCGTTGCAGGGTTTGCGACGTCGACGGTCCACGACAACGTTCCGTCGACGCCGGTGCGTGGTTCCTCGCGCGTCATCAACGCGTCGAGTACCGGCGTAGAGTCGATCTTCGCAAACGCGCCGAGTTGTTCGCAGCGGTAGCGCACCAGAGTAGCCATTGCAGCAACCAGGCTGGGAACGCGCCGTAGTTCACCCGTTGGCGGCATCGGCAGATCAAATGATTCGTCGTCGGCTACGCATTCGTTCAAAACGTCGAGCTTGTGGCGCAGCCAGCCGCGATCGCGCGCATACATGTCGTAACTCAGATTGATGGCAAGCGCATTCAATCCGCGCGGTTGCTCGATGCCGTTCACCCACACCTCGAACGGATGCGCAGCGCCCGCTTCCTCGAAATGGCCGACGAACAACGCGAACTTCTGGCCGTGCGGATGCTTGACCATGTAGCAGTGCGCAGGATTGCCGTCTGCGAAGATCGGCCGTCGCGGCCAGCGCAAGCTGCTGAGCGCGGCCACGGACGGTGCCGGCAGTTCGATCCGCCGATCGACTTCGATCGAGTCGCGCGCCGCCGGGCCGGTCGACAGGATCGATCCGGTGACGGCATTCGGACGAAACGTGGCGAGGGATTTCGCGCCGAGTTCCCAGGCGGTCCGATACAGATCCTGGAACCCATCGAACGGATAGTCCGACGGAATGTTCACGGTTTTCGAGATCGCCGAATCGATGAACGGCTGCACCGCCGCGACCATTTTCGCGTGGTCGACCGCGGAGATGTCGAGCGCCGAAACGAACGCCGCCGGCAGCGCGACGTCCCCATGCGATTCCCGAAACCGACGGTAGGCGTGATCGTCTACCGTGAAGGATTCGAACTCGCCGTCGCGGCTGCGCTTGCGACGCTCATAAGTCCACGCGTACGCCGGCTCGATGCCGTTGCTCGCGTTGTCTGCGAACGCGAGACTGATCGTGCCCGTTGGCGCAATCGACAGCAGATGGCTGTTGCGAATTCCATATTTGCCAAGGTCGGAGCGAATCGCATCGGGGAGCCGTTGCACGAACTTCGAGGCGAGGTAGCGCTGATCGAACAACGGGAACGCGCCCTTCTCCGCAGCGAGTTTTATCGAAGCGCGATACGACTGGTCGCGCATCGCGGCGGCGATGCCTTGTGCCATGGTGCGTCCCGCGTCGGAGTCGTAACGCAGACCGAGCATGACGAGCGCATCCCCCAATCCCAGAAAACCAAGCCCGATGCGTCGCTTGGCGCGCGCTTCTTCCTGCTGTTTCGGTAGTGGCCACGGCGTGGCGTCCAGCACGTTGTCGAGCATGCGTACTGCGGTTGCGACGAGCGACGCGAAGCCGTCGAAGTCGAACCGCGCCCGCGGCGTGAACGCCGCGTCTACGCAACGCGTCAGATCGATGCTGCCGAGGCAACAGCATCCGTACGAAGGCAACGGTTGCTCCGCGCAGGGATTCGTCGCTTCGATGAGTTCGCAGTAGTAGAGGTTGTTGTCGGCATTGACGCGATCGATGAACAGAATGCCTGGCTCGCCGTGGTCATACGTGGATCGCATGATTTCGTCCCACAGCGCCCGCGCACTGACGCGTTGGTATACCCACATTCCGTCAGCGCGTTGATATACCGCGCCGGACATCAGTCGCGGTGACGGCGGCACCTTGTGTACGAGCTCGAATTCACCGTCGGCGATCAGCCGCTGCATGAAGTCGTTGGTGACCGCCACGCTCATGTTGAAGTTCACTAGCTCGCCGCGTTCGCCTTTCGCGCGCACGAACTCGAGCACGTCGGGATGGTCGATGCGAAGAATGCCCATTTGGGCGCCGCGGCGTGCGCCGGCCGATTCGACGGTCTCGCACGAGCGATCGAAGACGCGCATGTACGAAACCGGGCCGCTGGCTTCCGATTGCGTGGTCGCAACGAACGCACCGCGCGGTCGCAGGCGGGAGAAGTCATAGCCGACGCCACCGCCGCGCCGCATGGTTTCGGTGGCTTCCTGGAGCGCCACGTAGATGCCCGGCCTGCCGTCCTCATCGCTGTGGGAGATCGCAACGGCAATCGGCTGCACGAAGCAGTTGATCCACGTCGACTCGCGCGTGGTTCCGGCGGAGGAATTGATGCGTCCGCCCATAACCACACCGCGGATCTGCGCGTCGAGAAAGATCGGCTCCCAACGCGCAGGGTCCTGCTCCACCGACGAGAGCGCGCGGGCCACGCGCCGCTGTACGTCGATGGCTTCGGATTCGCCGGCGACACAGTACTTTTCCCGCAGCGCTTCGATGCAGATGCGCTGCGGTGTCATCATGCCGGGCGCAGTTTCGGAAAGCCGGGATGACGTAACGGATCGCCCGGTGATAGCGCTGCGGCAGCGCGCGCGAACACGCCGGCTTCCGGATCGTCGACCTGGCGTTGCTTGCCACTCATTCCGGGGCGCAGTGCGTATCGCGCGTCCACACCGAAGAAACGCAGCGAAAGCGTGCGTCGTCGCGTGCCGCGATGCGTAGCCGCGCCGCCGTGCAATACGCCCGGATGGAAGACGATGACGTCGCCGGGCTCCACGGCCCACGACATGATGTCCCAACGACTCCGCTCTGCCTCGATGTTCGGCAGTCTCGGCAGGCTGCCGTCGCCGTAGATCGGCGCGGTGTCGTCGTTCGGGTCAAATCGCGAACCGTCATACATCGTGCCGTGATGCGACCCGCGTACGAACTCGAGTGAATCGTTCTTCGCAACGGGGTCGAACGAAATCCACATCACCGCGATCTGCGATCCGTCGATCGGCAGATACGAAGAATCCTGGTGCCACGGCGTGCGTCTGTTCTCGCCGCCTTCCTTCAGGAACACCTGTTCGTACATGAACCAGACGTCGTCGCTGCCCCAAAGTGCAGCCGCGATGTCAGCCGCGTTCGATTTCTCGAGCAGTTCGCGGTACGCCGTCGGCGCCTTCGGATTTGCGAGATCCTGATAAAAGGTGCCCTCGCCGCCCCCGTAGCGGTTCGCGGCGGGGCTCGGGTGCGCCAGGCTCCAGTCGAACGCGGCTTGCGCGAGCGCAAGTGATGTGGCGTCGAGCGCGTTGCGCACGCACACGACGCCGTCTTCGCGCAATTCGCCGGCGAGTCTCTTGATGGCCTCAACGTTCAAAGCACCTGCCTCCTCAATAACGCAGCTCTTCGGTATCACCGACGAGAATTTTAGCCTGCCCGAGCTCTTTTGGCGGCGCGCCGTGCAGGCGGACGACATAGTTGCCCACCGGTAGCTCGATCGCTTCGCCGTTCACCGTGCCCGAGGCAATCGGTTTACCGTCGCGCAATACCTCGTAGGTCGGATTCAGCGTTGCGCGCACCGCCTGTTTGAGCTGCTCCGCGTTCTGCGCATCGAAGAACGCGCCGTTGCCGACCTGCGCCCACTGCGCAAACGTTTCCTTCAACCCGATCTCGTCGATTGCGAATCCGACGATGTTGACGCGAACGTCCATTCCGCCGGCGCGCAGTGCTTCGATTGCGGTCTTCGGGTTTCCTTCGCAGGTCTCTTCGCCGTCGGACATCAGGATCACCAGAATGGAGCCGTTGGTGCCCGCAAGGTCTTCCTGCACCTTCTGCAGCGATGCGGCGATCGGCGTTTTGGCGAGATTCATAGCGGTGATGGCTTTGATCTTCGCAATAGCTGCCGGCTTGTCGACTTTCGGCTGCTTGATCTCGAGATCGGTTCGACACGAGTCCGCTTCCTTGTGGCCGAATACGCGCAACGCAAAGGCGCTGTTGGGCGGTAGCGCGTCAGCGAGGCCGATCAGCGCACTCTTTGCGACTTCGATGCGGCGTTCACCGCCGACGTGCTGCAACATGCTCCCGGAGGCGTCGAGCACGAATTCGACGGCGTCGAAGCTGCCGGTCTGCGCCGCGTCGCTGACGACGCGCAACGTTCCAACGCCCGATCCCGGCGTTACGTGCAACGCCAGTTTGCCGAGCGCGCTGTACCCCTGGCCGGTCAGATATCGCAATTCGTAGTCACCGTTCTCTCGCGGTGCTTCGAGGCGAACCGGGTTGCCGCGTCGCGTGTATCCGTTGCTCGCGCCATACGTTTTTGCCGCGGCGTCGGGTTTCACCACGGTGATGAAGTCGCCTTCGTTGTCGGGACCCGTCCAACCGACCTCGAACACCGTTCCCGCGGCAACTTCCTTCGGTGCCGTGAGGCTCGCGGTGACCGAATCGATACGGATCGGCACGGAGGCCAGCACGCGATAACTGTTGCCCATGTGATACCGCACGAGATAGTCGCCGGCTTCCTCCGGCGCCTTGATCGATACCGGTTCTGCCTGTGCGCTCGCCTTTGCATATGCGTAGCCGCCGTATTTCTGGTCGGCGCTGCCGACCGGATCGATGCTGATGAAGTCCGCCTGGTTGCCCGGCCCGGTCCACTTGATTGCAACGCGGCTGCCAGCGGGCGCGCTTTCAGGACCGGACAGCGTTACCGATTCATCCACCACCTTTACCGGCGCGCTCCCAATGACGCGATAGCCACCCGCCATGTGGTACCGGACCACGTAGTCGCCGGGTGAATCGGGTGCGCGAATCTTTGCCGGGCTGCCTTGCGTCGCGTATGCGTAAGGTCCGTACGTCGTCTCGGGCGCGCCGGGTTTGTCGATCGAGATGAAATCGGACGGCTGCTTCGGTCCGGTCCAAGTGATCGCGAGGTCGCCCCCAACCCCAACCGTTGGCGCGGGTTCGAGGGTGGCTGTGACGTCGGTGACTTTCAACGGAGCGCTGGCGATGACGGCGTAGCCGCCGGCGAGGTGGTAGCGCACCACGTAATCGCCGGCGGTACTTGGTACCTGGATCGATACGGGGTTGCCCTGCGTGGGATAGGCATAGGGACCGTAACTGGTATCCGGCGTTCCCGGCTTGTCGATGCTGATGAAGTCGGCCGGCGCGCCCGGTCCCGTCCAGACGATCGACAGTGTCGCGCCTGCGGCTACTTCGGCGGGCACCTGAAGGCTTGCATCCGCTGCAAAGCCCGGCGCCGCCGAAACGTAACCCATCAGCAGAACCCACCAGCCAACCGACGTTCGCGCCATGTCGCTCCCCCGTTGTCGAGCAATCATGATTCAACCGCGCGACCGACGCCATGGACTGAACCGCGGTCTAGTAGAACGCCTCCAGGGCGTCACGTAGACTGCGCGCGTTTGGGTGAGCACCCGGAGCATTCGATGCGAGCAGGATCGTTGGCGATATCTCAAATGCTGGTCGTTCTGACGGCGGGTTGCTGGATTTCCACGGGCGCGGCGGAGGAAAGCGCTGCCGATCTGGCGCGCGCGTCGCAGAACCCGGTAGCGGACATGATCAGTCTGCCATTCCAGAACAACACCAACTTCAATATCGGACCGGACGACGACACGCAGAACGTGTTGAACATCCAACCCGTGTGGCCGGTGAGCCTGAACGACGACACGAATCTCATCACCCGCACGATCGTTCCGATCATTTCCCAGCCGAAGCTATTTCCGGGCGATGAACGCGAAAACGGTCTCGGCGACATTCAATTCACCGCGTTCTATTCGCCTAAGAAGCCGACATCCGGCGGCCTGATCTGGGGCGCGGGCCCGGTCATTCTCATGGACACCGCCACCGACAGAGTTCTCGGAACGGGCAAATGGTCCGTGGGTCCTTCGATCGTGCTTCTGAAGATGACGGGCGACTGGGTCATTGGTGCGCTGGCGCAAAACGTCTGGGATTTCGCCGGCGACAACGACCGCGAGAGCGTCAATCAATTCCTGATGCAACCGTTCATCAACTACAACTTCCCGCACATCGCGGGAAGATACCTGAGCTTCTCTCCGATCATCACGGCGAACTGGGAAGCCAGCAGCAAGGATACGTGGACGGTGCCTATTGGCGGTCAGATCGGACAGATCTTTCGATGGGGACGACAACCGATCAACGTCTCGGCCGGCGCTTACTACAACATCGAAAAGCCGCAGTTCGGATCCGACTGGTCGCTCCGGTTGCAGTGGACCTTCTTGTTCCCCAAAGGGCGCTAACGGCTGTAGAGAGGGGCGGATCGTTGCCTGACTACAGACAAGACGAACCGCCGGAACGGCACTTTCGCAGCGACCGCGTCGTTATGGCGCGTGGTCGCTGGTACGTCGTTACGCGCGAGCGCATCGACCTAGGTCCGTACGCCACGAAGGAGGCCGCCGAGAAAGCGGCGGACCAATTGGCCCAGGCGCTGGACGGCATCGACGATCCCGCCATCGCGCTGGCACTGATCAGCGAGCTCGTGCGGCGGCGCAATGCCGGATTGGAATGAAGACCACACTCGACCGCAATGACTGAACGATCATCCCCGCCCGGCCCCAGTGAACGCGCCGTGATCGCGTTCGTAACGAACCTGTTGGCGCTGCGACCCACACGAATCGCGCGCACGTATGCGTTTGGGACGAATGCCGTTTACGAAGTGGACGCGGGCGGTCAGCGGTTGATCCTGAAGGCTTCGATGAATCGCGACGCATTGCGTGCAGAAGCTTGGGCCTGTGCGCGGAGCGTCGAGGCAGGATTTCCAGCGCCCGAAATTCTGGCCGGCGTCGATGGGATCGGTGATGAAGGCATGAGCGCTTTCGTCATGCGACGCGTTTCCGGTGAGTCGATCACGCCGGGCCACGTAGCGTTTGGCGACCTCGGCGCCACGCTGCGACGTCTGCACGAAGTCGACCTCCCCGGATTCGGACCGCTGGCCGAGGTTGCGTGGAAGCAGCATGACGAGTTCACTTTGCCGCACGGATCCTGGCTGGGTTTCCTGAGGAGTATCTCAAGTGATACGCGTCGCCTGGCGGATCTCTGCGCGCTCGCTATGCCGGTCGCGGAAGCAGTCGAAGCCTCGCTCGAGACTCACGCTGAAGCGCTCTCCGCGGTGACGGGTTCACTCTGCCACGGCGATCTCAAAGCGAACCACATTTTCGTAGACGGAGATCGCCTCGTTGGTGTGATCGATTGGGGTGACGCAGTTGTCGGAGACCCTTTCTGGGAACTCGCGCGATACGCGCATCGCGGCGACGCCCCATCGCTATCGCTCCTAATGCGCGGATATGACCCTGAGGGATCGATGGCGGACGACGTCGGGTGGCGCATTCCGTTGTACAGCGTGATGTGGATGATGGTCGACGCGATCGTCGATCACCGACTGGGAAGTAGCGTCGACGGATTGCTCAAGGCGGCGATGCGTGACATCGCACGCGCAACGACCAGCGCGACGGACCCGAACGTCTGATCGCCGTCACGCGCTGAATCGTTGCCAGCCGCGCAGCGCCGTCACATGCTTCGTCCGTGAGAATCCTACCTCATCTCATGTTTACGACGGCACTCATCGGCGGATCAGCATGGACACGCAAAAAGCTCTGTTACTGTTCAATCAGGTCAGCTGCGTCGACACGGATCGCGACGCCGAGCATGACGCGGTGAACGCTTGTGAAGCGGGCATTGCCGCAAGAACGTATCCCGGAACTCGAGTGTTCGACCAACGTCGCTTCGCGGTCGGGCTCTCTGTCGGGATCGCGCCGTTCTGACGACATCAGCGGGCCTTCCTCGCACCTGCGTTGCATCGGGTTGGCGCTTGATATTTGTTCCAGCCACAACCCGAATTTATTGTTCCCCCCTTTGCCGATTGTCCATCTCGTGTGATTTGAGTTATCCAGAAACGTCGATGTGCCGTTCGCTCGTACTGACCGCAGGTCTACGTTCAGGCGGGCCGATTGGCCCAGTGGCGAGTAATCCAGCAATCCGTCGAAAGATGTAAACGCCAACAGCGGCGTTGTAAGCAATTCAGATAAGGTGGGTGCGCCTGCTTACAACTGTCAGCGCGAACCGCGCTTCCACGCCCCGTAAACTGTGCTTTCAAGGGACGGTCTGGGGAAATCTGATCATGCACGATCAGGGGCTGCGAGACATCGAAGCAGAACTGCATCGTTTTGAGCTAATCCGTGATGAATGGGAACGACGACTACAAGAGCTCACGCTGGCGTCGGGCCCTACTCACGACGAACGCACTGAGGCGAACACTATCGCGCGCGCGGTCTCGCTCTGGAGTTTGAAGATCCGTCGACTTCGACTGGAGTTGGGCAAGAGACGCGCTGGATAGGCAACGCTAGCGGACGCGCGATATCTTGTTGCATCACATACCAAGTGATTCGCACACGATTGGTGTGCCGATGACGCCCGAAAACGAAATCCGGCTCAAGACTGCTGTGCGTGCGATTGGACGTGCGGAGTGAACAAAAGAACTGCACCGACGTATTCGAGATCCAGCGCGACTGCAAGGAGATGTCGGCCAATCGGATCACGCGAGAGCTGCGCAAGTTTGAGATTTCCGTCGCCGACGATGGGGACGCCCACTGAACGCCATGGCCGGCGCCCGGTCTTCACGACGGATGCATGTTAGGCACCGTACGGACGGCAACCGAATCGGAGCGGGAACATCGAGTCGGCGCTATTGCTAACAGGAGGATTCGAGCCCTACGCAAGCCCCCGAACCATTCCAATGCAGTTTAGGCCGGGTCCAATCCCGGCCTTTTCTTGTTCCCAGACGAGCACAAAAGGAAAAACCCGCCACTGGGCGGGTCGTCTGCACCTCAGCGAGATCGGCTACGTGATACGTCTACGAAACCGCAACTAACCAAAGGGCGAGCAACCAGCACCGGCTAGATCCAGCGGCCGGGTCCGGAACAGTGGTTATCGGGGAAAGCGCGTAGGTCCATCTCGAGCTCGACTGAAGAACGGTCGAGACGGTACGCATCCCATTTCGGGTCGAGAGATTCGCGCGCTACGACGTCTCAGGCGCGACCATCAACTGGTGGTTTTGGACGGACTTTTGGTTCGGCGACCCCAGATCGCGCAGGAGGCACCCCCTATCCGCCGGTTTTCCGGGGCGCCCAGTTTCCGGTACCGATTGCGTTCGATTAGCTGAGGACCTTGGCTGCAGAGCGCCGCACCATTGAGCCCCTATTGACCTGCCCAGGGATTTTCGGACCAGTAGTCACTTGGGAACGGCACCCTGGTTGATGGATTCGTGGTGTTGTCGGAACTCGATCGG
>Ga0105249_10004201_pt1 | contig 12447 bp, 10 predicted proteins | sample KBSS44metaG_FD_81522 | JGI IMG/M metagenome (GOLD analysis project Ga0105249, IMG submission 81522) | Switchgrass rhizosphere microbial communities from Kellogg Biological Station, Michigan, USA - KBS S4-4 metaG | ecosystem: Host-associated > Plants > Roots > Rhizosphere > Soil | place... | reverse complement strand
TTGTGCCGCGCCATCACGGAACAGCTGCGCAGCGGCCTGTTGTTCGTGAGCCCGTGCGAGGACAATGCGGCCGTCGCGGAGCTTCTCGCCGCCAGGTTTGGATTGCCTCAGTGGCGCTTCACCAACTCAGGCACCGAAGCGACGATGGACGCGATCCGTCTGGCGCGTGGCGTTACCGGCAGGCCGCGCATTGTCAAGGTCGAAGGTGGGTATCACGGGCACCACGATTCGGTCCTGGTGTCGACGAAACCGTCTGCCGAGGCGGCTGGACCGGCGTCGGCGCCGAAGACAGTCGCGTCGACAGAAGGTTTGCCTCCCGGAGTTCTCGCCGACACGATCGTCGTCCCCTACAACGATCCCGAGGCGCTCGAGCGAGTGCTTTCGGCGCGGGACGTCGCGTGCTTCATTGTCGAGCCGGTGATGGAGAACATCGGCATCTGTCTGCCGGCTCCTGGATATCTGCAAGCGGTCCGGGAGCTCACGAGTCGCTATGGAACGCTGCTGCTGTTTGATGAAGTGAAGACCGGCATCACCGCCAGCTGGCACGGGGCCGCACATCGTCACGGCGTTCTGCCTGATTTGATCGCGGTCGGGAAATCGATCGGCGGAGGCGTGCCGCTGGGTGCGTTCGGCGGCGCGGAAGAGTGGATGGACGCGATCTCGACCGGGCGAGTCCTGCACGTCGGCACATATAACGGAAATCCACTTTGTATGGCGGCGGCGCGCGCTGTCCTCGGAGAGATCTGCACACCGGAGGAAACGGCGCGAGTGATCGAGAGAAACACACGATTCGTCGCCGATTGCCAGGCCCTGCTCGCAAACGTCGACGCCCCCGCGCATGTGGTTCAATGCGGCGCCAAAGGCTGCGTGACCTGGTCCCGCACACCGATCGGGAACTTCCGCGATTATCTCGCGACCGATTTCGATCTGGCGTTCGCGCAGTGGATCTATGGCGTCAACCGCGGCGTGCTGCTTCCCCCGGGCCTTGACGAGCAATGGCTCCTGTCAGTCGCACACACGGAGGAGGACATCACGCGCGCGCTGGACGTGTTAACGGGATTCCTCGATGAACTGGCCAACTCGTGACGTTCATCTCTTTTCGGCAAACTCAGCCGGAATAGCCTTGATCGGTCTGACCTGAATGTCGCGGTAGAAAATCTCCGCCCCTTCTGATTGAAGAATGATCGCTCCGGACATGACAGGTGTCGGCTGATCCGTGTCGATGCGCATCGGACCGTGCAGACGCATCACGACCTGACCGTTGACGATGTGGATGGCATCGTCGCGGAAGGCAATCAGCTCGACGGTGTTCCATTCGCCGTTCGGTTTTTCCGCATCCGGCTGCTTGATGCAACGGCCCGAAGACCCGTGACTCTGCGAGAAGAAAAACCATTCCCCCGTCGGATCGTAGTCGTAAAGCGGAGGGTTGGTGCCCTGGCGGACTTTCGATCGCACGCCGATCGTCGAGCCCACCGCATAGAGATCGCCGACATCCTTTTCCTGGATCTGAAGCTCGATCGAGCGCGCCCACGTGCGGCCCTGCGCGCCCGGTTCCGCATGCACGTGATACAGCAGTCCGCTGTCGCGGCGCGTCTCGGCACGATCGCGCGGCGGCCACTTCTTTTCTCCCCACTTGAACTGAAACTTCAGGTGGTAGTCGCTGAAGGATTCCTTCGTCCGCAGTTCACCGAACGCTTCACCAGAAATGCGAATCGCGGAACGGCCGTCCACGTCCTCGGCGACGGTAAATACTTTGAGTGGATCGCGACCCGATCCGATCGGCTCGAGGTATTTGCCATCGGCGTCCCGCTTCAACCCGGGAACGTCCGATGTCGGCGACGGCGCCTGCATCCAAGTGGTCCAGCCGTCGAGGTTCTTGCCGTTCCAGAGCGACTTCCATTCAGTTTGCTGAGGAGCGGCGCCGAGGCTGATGAGAGCGGCAACAATGAGGAGGCGTCGGAGTGTGGTCATGACGCGGGAAAGACTACTCCAACGGGTGCCTTGGGTGCCAGGAGTGCGAATGCAGGGCAGGGTCTGCCAAGGCGCGGTCTGAAGACCGCGCCCTAGATTCCATTCACTCCGCCCGGAGCGCCTCGACCGGATCAATCGATGTTGCGCGAAGAGCCGGGACATAGCTGGCAATCACCGCCGCACTCACGAGGCCCGCGCAGACGAGGACATAGGTCAATGGATCGCTTGGCTTTACGTCGAACAGCAGTGTCGAGAGGAAGCGAGTCAGGCCCGCCGCCGCTAGAAGGCCACAAACGATCCCGATCGCCGCGAGCCTGGCGCCATATGACACGAACATGCCGACGACCTGTTCCCTCGGCGCGCCGAGCGCGACGCGAATACCGATCTCGCGCGTGCGCTGCGAGACCGAGTACGACATGACGCCGTAGATACCGGCGATGCCAAGCAGCAGTGCCATCCCTCCGGCCAGCGCGAGCATCACCAGCGTGAACGATGTGCGCGCAAGCGAACGATCGTAGATGTCCCGAAGCGTGCGCACGCCAGCGAGTGGCAGGTTTGGATTGACCGACCACACCGCGCGGCTGATGTCGTCGATAAACCCCGCCGATCCCGTCCGCGAGCTGCGAATCACATAGGCGACTCCGCGACGGACCGACACGTCGTCACCCGAGAACTCGTCCATCAGCACTGGCCAAATCACCATCGTCGGCGCCTTCTGATCGAGGCCATCTACGCGCTCGTCGCTGACCACCCCCACCACCTCGCGCCACGGTGTCTTCAGATTGTCGCGAATCCGTTTGCCAATGGCGTCCTGTGGCGTCTTCCACAATTCGCGCGCGAGATTCTCCGAGACGAGCGCGACCTTGTGTTTCTCGTAGGTATCGCTCCAGGTGAGATCGCGGCCGGCAATCAGGCGATTGCCCATCGTCGAAAGAAGGCCAGGGGATACGAACTTGAACGAACGAAGAGGAGGTATTTGCCCTTCCTTATAGACGTGATCTTCGGCAAACACCGGGTCGTGCCAATTGCCTCCGTCCAATGGAATCACCGTCGTGAAAGCGACCGACGTCACGCCTGGAATTTCCGCCAGTCGATCGCGAATGTTCTGTTCCATTCGCACCACAGCCTCAGGCTCCTTCACCGCGGACTCAGGTATCGAGATGCGGAATGTCTGGACCTCCTGCGGCCGCAGAAACCCCGGATCGACATGACGCAACGCCTGAAACGTGCGGATCATCAGGCCGGAACTGACGAGGAGCACCAGCGCCAGCGCAACCTGAATGACGACGAGGACGCTCCGTGCGCGATGACGTTCGCCGCTGTCGCTGAGCGATCGACCTCCGGCGCGGAGCGCGGTTCCAAGCTGCGGTCCGGCGTACTTGAACACCGGAACCATCCCGAACAGCGCACTCGCGGCAAGCGCGACAATCGCGGTGAACAGCAGGACGGGCGCACCGATCGAGATCTCGTCGACCCGCGGGAGGTTCGCCGGGGCCATCGACTTCAGCACGGCCAGCGCACCATAGGCGAGCGCGAGCGCGAACAGACCGCCGGCCACGCCGAGTGCCAGACTTTCGATCAGCAACTCGCGCGCGATCCGCCCCCATCCCGCGCCCAGCGCCGCTCGAATTGACAACTCCTGCTGCCGTCCCTCGGCTCGTACGAGCAGCAGGTTGGCGACGTTCGCACAGGCAATCAGCAGGACGATACCAACCGTGCCCATGAGGACCCATAGGACCGCATTCAGTTCACCGACCAGACTTTGCTTCAGGGGCTGAACCAGCGGGCCGAGCCGTGCGTCCTCGAACATCGTCGCGCTGAATCCGGGAGGAGCCGGGAACGCCCGTATCGCGATCGGAATCATCCGAGCAACGTCGGCATTTGCCTGCGCGATCGTCGCTCCCGGCTTCAGGCGAGCGATTCCGCCAAAGTTGAATCGACCCAGAAGTATCTTGCTGCGATCGAACTGTATGGGAAGCACGACCGCGGGCCGCCGGTCGAGAAACCGGAAGTTCTCCGGCAGGACGCCGACGACTTCACGTGGACGTCCGTCGAGGGTAATCGTTCGACCGACGATCGAGCGATCGTCACCGAACCTGGAGCGCCAGTAGCCGTAGGTCAGCATGACGGTCAACGGCTGCTCTGATTTGCCGTCGGCCTCCGAGAACGCTCTCCCGACGAGCGGCTGCACTTTCAAGATCGACAACACGTTCGGTGTCACGTTCAGTGTTCCGATCTCTTCCGGCTCAGCGAGTCCCGTCACACTCGACGTATCGCTATTTACTAACCCGACATCCTCAAATGTTTTCGATTCCTCGCGGTAGGTGAAATACAGGAACGGCGCGGCGCCGGCGTTCTGCAGGTTCACTCCCGGCGCGGTGTGATCGACCGCCACGAGTTGGTCGGCCTGATAGAACGGCAACGGCCGCAGCAGGATGCCCTCGACGACGCTGAAGATCGCGGTATTGGCGCCGATGCCGATGCCGAGAGTGAGAACAGTGAGCGCGGTGAAGAGCGGTGTTCGAAGCAGCCGCCTCAGGATGTGTTTGAAGCCCATTTACCGCAATACGGAGGTTGTCGCAGAAGGTTCGGTCCGGGTGGGACTACACTCATCGGGTCATGGGATCAATCATGGTCGCGGGTTGGATCGCCTTCATCGCGTTCTGGTTCCTGCTGGTTTACGGATGGGCGGTCGACCAACTGTACCCGCCCACGATCACTGTCTTCCTTGTCCTCTGGTTGACGGCGCGATTCGGACTGCCCTACCTCCATGCCGATGACTTCTTCATTTCGTATGTCGCGATTCTGGATATCGCGCTCGTCTTCATCATTTTCAAGGCGGATGTTCCGCTGACGTGAGCGCGCCCGCTTGACACAAACAGCAGATATCTGCTCACAATTCGCCATGCGTCGCAAACCTGGTGCACTCCTCCCTGTCGAAGAGGCCATCCTCCGATCTGCGATTCGGCTCTGGCGCACCGGCAGTGCCGAGTTTCACGGATACGAGATTGCCAAGCATGTCGCTGAAGAATCGGACCGGCGATCGTTGACGGCTCACGGCACCCTGTATCGGGCGCTCTCCCGCCTTGAAACGATGGGACTGCTGCAGAGCCATTGGGAAGATCCGCAGATTGCGGCCAACGAGAACCGTCCCGGCCGGCGCCTGTATGTGCTCACAGGTAACGGAGCGACGGCGGCGCAGGAGGCGACGCGCGCCGTGGCCTCGCGCCGGCCTGTCAAGAGACGGAAACAACGGTAACGACGGCCGTCAGCGTTTCAACGTGGGTGCGGCGAAGTCGCGCTCCCCGACGGCTGTGGGGCACCTTCGATGCCGCCCGTTCGGGGCGGAAAGAAAAGGGGAAAAGCATCAAGTGATCACGCTCCTCGGAACTTTGCTCGACGCGGTAGCGGACTTCCTGTGCTCCTGGTTCGTGCGAATTCTCAGGTCCGACAAATGAGACGCAGCGTCGTCACACGACGGGCGTTCACGGTGCTGTTACTTGCAGCCCTCGTACCCCAACCGGCAAGTACCGTCACTTCACAGGAACAGTCCCCCACCTTCAAGAGTCAGGCGAGCTTCGTTCGAGTGGACGTCTATCCGACCCGCAACGGTACGCCGGTCGACAATCTCCGCGCCGAAGACTTCGAGGTACTCGAGGACGGCGCCCCGCAGACAATTGCCGCATTCGAGCACGTCGTCATCGGCACAGAGAACGGTGCGTCGCGCGCGGAGCCCAGCACAGCGGACCAATCGCGTCGAAGTGCGGCCAATCCGCGGAGCCGCTTGTTCGTGCTCTTTCTGGACTTGCCGCACGTGAGCCCCGAAGCCTCGCGCGATACCGCCGGACCGCTGATCAATCTTCTCGACCGGCTGCTGCAGCCTGAGGATCTCATCGGGGTGATGACACCGGCCATGCGACCATCCGACCTCGTGTTCGGACGCAAGACTGAGTTGCTTCAGTCGTCGCTCCGCGAGCGTGTGCCGTGGGGAAAGCGATTACAGACCGACAGCGAAAAGATCTATGCGGATTGTGCGTCCGTGGTTGCGCAGGACCGTGGTCGCGACATGGCGCTTCGCGCCAACGAACGCGCGACGCTCGAAGCGCTTCGAGAGCTGGTCGATCACTTACGGATCGTTCGCGACGAACGGAAGGCCATTCTGACCATCACCGAAGGCTGGCAGCTCTATCGCCCGACCGATGAGTTGATGAAGCTGGCTGGTGATCCCGGCACCGGCAAGACCGAGCTCGTACCGCACGGAAGTGCGTGCGAGCGGGAGCGCATCCGGCTGTCGTCGATCGACGACGAGCGGTTCTTCCGGGAGTTGATCGATGCATCGAATCGCGCGAACGCGTCGTTCTACGTCATCGACCCGCGCGGTGTTGCCGTATTCGACACCTCACTGGAACAGAAGAGCACGCGTGGAAAGCCCGTCGTTTCCGGCTCGGGAACCGAAGCTCGCATCATTAACATACCCGGCGAACCTGCGTCCGCCAGTATTGATCGGTTAGGGCGCCGGCAGGATGTTCTGCGCACGCTCGCCGCCAACACCGACGGCATCGTCGTGATGAATACCGATCTCGATCGGGGACTTCGTCGCATCTCGGACGATGGCCGGTCGTACTATCTGCTCGGGTATTACTCGACGAACTCGAAACTGGATGGGAAATTCAGAGCGCTGAAGGTTCGGATCAAACAACCCGGCATCGACGTGCGCGCGCGCCGCGGCTATCGTGCGGCGACGGAGGCGGAGATCACCTCTATGGCTCCATCTACCGCTGCACCGGCGTCTGCTGTTTCACTCGTTGCTGCGGCCATTGCGGCGCTCGGGACTATTCGCACGGATGCACGATTGTATGTTGCGGCGATCCCTGGAACGAAGGAAGGCCCGGTCGCAACCGTGTGGATCGCCGGAGAGCTGACGCGCGGCCTGACCAGTGCAACAGCGGCCAGTACGACAGCCGAGATCGAGGTGACCGCGCAAGGCACCAGCGCTACGTCGCAGGTGACGCTCGCTCCTGGAAATGGCGGGTTCGTGACGCCAGTGAAACTGCCGGCCAGAATGGCCGACGGTGCCCTGAGCGTGCGCGTGCATGTCGCCGGCACGCCTGATACCGATCGCGAAAGTACTCGGATCGATTTCGCCGCTGGCAGCGGTTCGCCGCTTCTGTTCCGGCGCGGACCGATGACGGGCAATCGACTGCAGCCGGCTTCATCGAAACGCTTCATGCGAACCGAACGGGTGCACCTCGAGATCCCTGTCGCCGCCACCGACGCTCTACGGGTCGCGCGACTCCTCGACAAGACGGGCCAACCGCTCGCACTGACGCTCGCTACGGGCGACCGTATTGACCCCGCAACCACGCAACGCTGGCTCACCGCGGATCTGATACTGGCACCGCTCGCGATGGGCGATTATGCGATCGAGACGACGATCGTGACTGCAGCGGGCGAGCACACAACCGTCTCCGCTTTCCGAATCGTCCCTTGATTGATCTTTTCCCTTTCCCTTTTACCTGATCTCGATCCTTCCGCCGCTTTCCCTCACTTCGTAGCATGGCTGATCGTGCGTCGACGGCCCGTTCAGGACGTGGCCATCTTCGAGGGCGAACTCCGATCCGTGCCATGGACACACAACCGAGCCGTCTTTCAGCGTGCCTTCAGACAGTGGACCACCGAGATGTGCGCAGGAGTGCGCGAGTGCACATACCCGTCCCTGCTGACGGACCAGCAAGACGTCGGCATCGCCGACGCGAACCTTCATCATCGAGTTGTCGGCCAGCTGAGCGCTGTTGGCAGCAGGCGTGAAGTCGTCGGTGCTCGGCTGATCGGCGTGCGTCACACCAATTCGCTGACCATAGACCAGATCGCCGCCCAGGTAGGCGGACGCGACGGCGATTCCGTAGCCCGTCCACGCGCAAGCCCTGCCGGTCGCGTTCGAATCGCTCCGTCGTTGCAGATACGCGGTCGCGACCAGCGATGTGGCGACGATGTTCAACAGTCCATGAACCAGTCCCGTACGCCGCGACTGTCCATCGGTTTCGCTCCAGTCGGTCAGGCCCGTGATCGCCGCGCCGAGTGCGCCGAGGAGGCCCACGCCGAACGCGAACGTTGCCGCTCGCCGCATTCCCGGATCACCGTCTCCCGAGCAGTCGAGCGCAAGGGCCGTCGTCCATGCACCGACCGGCACGTCGGTGAACACCGGGTGCAGCGGGTGGCCAAGCCATACTCCATGCAGCGCATTCTTGGCTTCGTTCCCAACCGATCCCGCGGATTCGTAGGCCTGCCGAATCCCTTTGCTCAGCGGCTCGGCAATGCGATCGAGAGCCGGCTGATCCGTCACACGCGTCAACGCATTGGTCGTTCCCACACGTCCTCCTTACATTTGCCGACGTGGACGTATCCATGCAGCGTGCCGAGTCCGTTGGTCGCGCAGCAGCTGATCCGTTCTGAGTCCCGCGGCTTCCGCCTTCAGGCGAAGCACCCGCACACTGCGCACACGATCTGAACCCTTGGTACATCTTGACGTGCGCTCGACGGGACGTTAGTGTGTCGGCCTCCGGGCTCACCGCCTCAGGACACCTCACATTCGCATAGGGAGGCTTCGCATGCGTTGTCGCGTCTTCGCAGCGGTTCTACTTCTGACTTTTTGCGTCACGACTGCATTCGCCCAGGATGCGCTCACTCGAGAGCAACGGGACTCGGATCTGACTCAGCTCGCCAGTCAGTACGCCAAGAACTATGGACCGTACGAATGGAAGCGCGATGTCCAGGGATTCGACTTGCTGCGCGTGACGCCGTGGCTGCAGCGCATCGCGCACTCGGACGATCTCGATTTCCAGGAAGCGTTGATCGAGTACGTCGCCTCGCTCAACGACGCGCATGACACGATCGCGTTCCCGACCACGTTCAGCGCATCGCTGCCGATGAGCGTGGACATCTACGACGGCAAGGTCCTCATTGATGCCATCAACCGCACGGCGTTGCCAATCGCGCAGTTCCCGTTCGGCATCGGCGACGAACTGGTCTCGATGGACGGCCGGCCGGTCCAGGACCTGATCCAGGCGTTCAGAAAATACGCGATCGCGGCGAACCCGCGCAGCACCGATCGCATCGCGGCTGGGCGCCTCGTCAACCGTAGTCAGCAGATCATGCCGCACATCGTGGAGCTGGGAAATTCGGCGACCGTCGTCATCAAACTCGCCAGCACCGGTGCGACCGGCACCTACACGATTCCATGGACAAAGATCGGAATCCCGATGCTGTCGCAGGGCCCAGTCCCCAGTCCGGTGAGAGGCAACGGGCGCATGTTCCTCTCGACCGACGGACGCGACATCAATGCCGACCTTCTCAGCGCGGCAGCGGCCACCTCGTCGGTTTTCAAGGTCGCCGACGGCGGGCCGTCCGACGACTCTTTGCCCGCGTATATGGATCCGGTGCGACCGCTGCTCAACGCCAGCGTGTCGAAGGACTACTACTCGGTGCTGAACTTCGGCAGCCGCATCCCGATCTTCACGTTGCCTGCTGGCTTCGTTGATATGAGCCTGCCCACTCCGACCGGGATCGTGAGGCCGGGGGAACCGGTGTTCTATCTCGTCGGAACCTTCACGACCGCTGCTGGAACCCGCGTCGGGTTCATTCGAATTCCATCGATGTCGCCGCCCAGCGCGGCGATCGCGCTGACCCAGTTGGATCGGGCCATGGCGCAGTTCGCGGCGACGACGGACGCGTTGATCGTGGATGTGACGAGGAACCCTGGCGGTCTCGTGTCGTTTGTCGAAGCCGTGTCACAACGTCTCATCCCGGCCCCGTTCCACGCGATCGGTTTTGAAATCCGCTCGACCGGCGCGTGGCTGTTCAGCTTTGCCGCGCAACTGACCAACGCGAGACTGAACCCGGCAACACCGCCGGCTGTCCTGGCGAATCTCGAGGCGAACTTCAACGAAGTGATGAGCGCGTTCAATGAAAACCGGGGCCGCACCGCGCCTGTGTCACTGAACTCGACGGGCAGCCTCCAGCTCCAGCCCGTTGCTGGCGCCTACACGAAACCGATTCTGATGTTGACCGATGAATTCTCCGCGTCAGGCGGTGACATGCTGCCGGCGATTTTCCAAACCAATCATCGCGGTCCCGTTTTCGGCTGGCGCACCATGGGAGCCGGCGGCAGCGTCGTCTTCTTCAACGGTCCGGCGTTCACCGAGAGCATTTTCCGCGTCACTGTGTCGTTGATGAACCGCGGCGAAGTGATCACGACGCCCGACTTCCCTCCTGCACCGTACGTCGAGAACATCGGCGTTCGTCCTGACATTGCCGTCGATTACATGACCCGAACGAATCTGATGACCGGGGGCGCGTCATTCGTGCAGGCGTTCGTCGCTGCGGTGGAGAATCTGGTGCATCCTCACTGACCGACAGCACTAGTGTCGATCGCGCGGGCGCTGGCGTCTCTGCAGCGCCTGCGCGATCCTCTTTCGCGCGGCGAGGCCGTCAAGAAGACGCGCGGCCTTGCCGGGTGGCGTTTGCGCCAGAATCACCTCCCAATCCGCGAGCACTCTTCGTAACTCGTCACGGAGGACAAGGAGATCCTCGATCTGGCGTTCGAGGATGTTGAGCCGCTCACCCACCATGACGCGAACATTTTGACAGGGAGCCCCGCCTCGATCCCGCACCGCCAGAACGCGACTCAAATCGTTCAGCGAGAATCCGACGACGAGAGCTCGCTGGATGAGCAAGACGCGTTCGATCGTCGCGGGCGAATAGCGGCGATGTCCGGACGCTGTTCGATGGACGCGCGGCAGCAGTCCTTTCCGTTCGTAGTGGCGCAGCGTGTCGGTGCTGACGCCGGTGGCACAGGCGGCCGCTTTCGCGGTAACCGTATCTGTCATCGTGATTGCACTGCGATCGAATCGCCCGTCTTATGTTCTTTGATCTGGAACATCAGAAACTCATGTACTGCCGCCACAGCTTGCGAGTCGGTGGTGATGATGTTCACGCGGCCACCGTCCGGAGTCTGGACGTATGTATAGCGGATGCGATCCTTGAGCGTCGCCATCGCTTTCGTGCCCGGGACAGTGGTCGATTCATGTACCAACATGGGAGCATCGAAACTGCCCTGTCCAAACATCATCGCAATGTGCGGCAGATGAGAACGGATCGCATCGCGGTTGGTCGTGTCAGCCGGGTCTTTCACGGTGACCTCGATCGCGCCGCCATCTCGATATAACGAAAAGTGATGTGTCGTCCGGCTTTGCTCGAATCCCATCACGCTCGCCCCGCGGTCGTGTGACGAGCCATGTTGCTGCTGTGCCGCAACAGGCACCGATGTCAACACCAGGACCGCCAGCCCACCGAAAATCTCAATACGATGCATAGTGACCTCCAGAGACAGCCTAGAGGGTGGAACGATTCCAGGATCAAGTATCTTCTTTCTCGTCGGGTTTTGATGAACAGCGAGCCAATCTGGACGTGTCAGCAATCGGTCGATGTCGACGTGCCGGTTGCGTTCGCGTGGCAATTCATGACTGATGTTCGCAACTGGAGCGATCCGCCGGCGGAGTTCGCGCTCGACGGCCCGTTTGCGGCCGGCACGCGCGGCACGACCAGGATGCCCGGGCAACCGGCGAATTCCTGGATGATCCGCGACATCGATCCAGGGCGCGCGTACACCATTGAGGCAGATTCGTTCTTCGAGAATGCATCGCTGATCGTTCAGTGGCGATTCGATCCGCTGACGGATCTTCGCACCAGATTGACGCAGCGTTTGCAGTTGTGCGGCGGGAACGCCGCTCGCTACGTGGACAATATCCGCGCCGCGTTTGAACCCAATCTCGAGCCCGGCATGCAGCGGATCGCGCGGATGATGATCGAGCGTTCTGCCGAAGCGCGGTGACTGCTTTTGCGCGGGCTCACGGCGTGTGCGCCGCTTGTCGGGAGCGCGCCGTCTGTTTTGAGAACAGCAGGTCACCTGTTATGATCGGGTGTTGCACGCCCCGTGACAAGAGCGCAGCGTGCACTCTCACTCGGGTCCCCATCGTCCAGAGGCCTAGGACATAGCCCTTTCAAGGCTAAGACGCGGGTTCGAATCCCGCTGGGGACGCCAGCTTTGCACGATGCCGAGTGAGGACTTCCGCGAGCAGCTATTCGATTCGACGCCCTTCAAACTTGAGGACGTGCGCCAGCCCGTTCGCCAGCATCTTCTCTCGACCATTACGTGGCTCGATGGATAAAAACAAGTGGTCGCGATCCGGCGCACCGCTCGCCCGAACGATCACGCCCGCTTCTCCCTCCGACCGTGGCAGATCGTGACTGGTCGGCACCAGCATGAGCGGCACTTTGGCGGACATTTGACGCCGCATGTCGTGGCTGACGCGATCGTAGGCTCGCTCCGCTTCGCGGACGATTGAATTCAGATCGGGTGCTTCCGTGTAGTAAATCTCAAAATGATCAGTCGATCGAACGTGCCACTCAGCGGTGGCC
>Ga0105249_10004200_pt1 | contig 12447 bp, 10 predicted proteins | sample KBSS44metaG_FD_81522 | JGI IMG/M metagenome (GOLD analysis project Ga0105249, IMG submission 81522) | Switchgrass rhizosphere microbial communities from Kellogg Biological Station, Michigan, USA - KBS S4-4 metaG | ecosystem: Host-associated > Plants > Roots > Rhizosphere > Soil | place... | reverse complement strand
TTATCATTTACCGCATCGATCAGTTGCAACGATTGAACACTCTGCCCATTATTAGTCACTGCAATTAATTTCTTTGATGGTGAAACTGCCATATTCAATGGCAAATCACCCAGAGGTAAGCTTTTACCAACCGGCGTAAGACTCCATCCATTTGGAAGTCCTACACTTTTTGATTCGATCTGTTGCAATGTTTGCGAAAAAGAATTACTGAAAATGATCAGCACAGGGATGAAAAGAAGTTTTCTCATAAAATTTTTCATTGATGGAAGATACGAAGCTCCGAAGAATACCCGTAAAGTGGTATTGAAAAGATATTAAGTCTGTTTTACCTTTTGTAAATGTCTTTGCCCGTAATTCATATATGGAAAAAGGCCCCTTTTGTTCGGTTCCTGCTTCCTTTAATTGCCGGAATTATTTTACAATGGCATTTGCAATTTCGGCCAGAAATTTTATGGTCTTCATTCTTCATTTCATTAATCGCTACTATTACATTTTTCTTTATCCCTTTTTTTGAGCGGTATAAACTTTCTTCTTTAAGCGGCTTGGCAGTTACTGTGTTGTTTATTGCGCTTGGCGGATTGCTGTCATGGTATAAAAATATTCAGCATGATAAAAACTGGTTTGGTAAAAAATATAAACCAGAAAGCACACTGGTTGTAACATTACTTGAGGATCCGGTCGAAAAAACAAAATCTTATAAAGCAAATGCATCCGTAGATTTTATTTTACAAAACAATTCCTGTATAAAAACGCAAGGAACTATAATTCTCTATTTTAAAAAAGACAGCACATTACTAAATCTTTATTATGGTTCCCAGTTAGTCATCTCAAAAGCATTACAGGAAATAAAAAATTCCGGTAATCCCGGAGGGTTCAATTATAAAAGATATTCATTGTTCCAGGGAATCACTCACCAGGCTTATCTGAAAGAAAATGAGTATGCAATTTTGCCAACAACCCAAAAAGCTTTCGTTCAGCAATTCATTAATACAAGCCGGTCAAAAGTGCTGAATATCCTTCGTACAAATATTAAAGGAGAAAGAGAATTGGGTTTGGCTGAAGCTCTATTGGTCGGCTATAAAGATGACCTTGATAGATCATTGGTGCAATCTTACAGCAATACAGGTGTGGTGCATATCATTGCCATATCGGGCATGCACCTTGCACTGATCTACTGGCTACTTGCATTGCTGCTAAAACCAATTTCAAAATTTAAAAAATGGCGATGGCTGAAACCTGTGATCGCCATTGCTGTGTTGTGGTTGTTTAGCCTGTTGACGGGAGCGTCTGCCTCTGTATTACGTGCTGCTGTGATGTTTACTTTTATTATGCTTGGCGAAAGTATTTCTAAAAAAACTTCTATTTACAACACGCTGGCTGCTTCTGCTTTTTTTCTGCTATGCTACAATCCTTTTTGGCTGTGGGATGTCGGCTTCCAGCTTTCCTATGCGGCGGTATTAAGTATTGTGATATTCATGAAACCGATTTACAATTTGTTTTACATTAAAAATAAAACATTGGATTTTTTTTGGAAATTGAATGCTGTTACGCTGGCAGCACAAATTATTACAACACCAATCAGCATTTATCATTTTCATCAGTTTCCAAATTACTTCCTGCTTACAAATATTGTGGCAGTACCCGTTTCGAGTATCATCCTTATTGGGGAGATCATTCTTGGCATTCTTTGGTTTATACCTCTTGTGGCAGCCGCAATAGGCAAAATTCTTGAATGGCTTATTTGGCTGATGAATACATGGATTGAAAGAATTGAAAGGTTGCCCTTTGCTTTGTGGGATGGGCTGCAAATTTCAATTCTTCAAACAATATTGTTATTGGGAGTGGCTGCAGGTTTTGGTTTTTGGTTAATGGAGAAAAGTAGATCGGGACTTAAATATGGTTTATTGGCATTGTTTGCTTTTGTTGCGTTACGAACTGTTTCATTTATTAGTGCAAACAACCGACAACAACTGATCGTTTATAACGTACCTCAAAAACGAGCCATTGATCTTATTGATGGAAGAAAATATTTGTTCGTTGGTGATTCTGATTTACTTGAAGACGACTTTATAAGAAACTTTCATATAAAACCATCAAGGGTTTTACATCGCATTGAGCCTGTAGCTGATTTTGAAAATTATCAACAGCAGGAAAACTTGATTATTTATAACCACAAAAAAATATTAACAATCGATCAGACAAAATATTTTTCGCCACTCGAAAATAAGATCCCGGTTGACCTTTTATTAATTTCAGGAAATCCAAAACTTTATTTTAATAAACTCGTGCAAACATTTTCAGTAAAACAGGTTGTGTTTGATGGCTCTTGTCCCGCATGGAAAATAAATTACTGGAAAAGGGATTGCGATTCATTGCATATTCCTTATCATGATGTGAGTGAAAAAGGTGCTTTTGTAATGAACCTCCGGTAGCTTACATTTGCGACTTCTCTGACGATTGCCCGCCCTTAATTTTTTAAAAAACTATGAACAAAAAAATTCAGTCTGCCCTCATCTCTGTTTTTTACAAAGATGGTCTTGAGCCTATTGTAAAACTGTTGTCCGAACTTGGTGTAACTATTTATTCTACCGGCGGTACACAAAGTTTTATTGAAAAACTGGGGATAAAAGTTATGCCTGTTGAAGATCTTACTACTTATCCATCAATTCTTGGTGGCAGAGTAAAAACTTTACACCCTTCTGTGTTCGGAGGAATACTTGGAAAAAGAGACGATGAAACACATGTGGCGGAAATGAAACAATACAATATTCCTGAAATTGATTTGGTGATCGTTGATCTCTATCCTTTTGAAGAAACCGTTGCTTCAACCACAGATGAAAAAGCAATTATTGAAAAGATAGACATCGGTGGTCCTTCAATGATCCGCGGCGCAGGAAAAAATCATAAGGATGTTGTTGTAATTGCAAACAAAGCAGACTATTCGTTACTTGAAAAAATAGTAAGAGAACAAAACGGAGAAACTTCATTAGAGCAACGTAGAATGTTTGCAATTAGAGCCTTTGATGTTTGTACGGCTTATGATACAGCTATTTCGAATTACTTTCATGGACTTTCTGTATCTACTCCATATAACAAAGAAGAAAAAGCTATGCGCTATGGTGAGAATCCCCATCAGAAAGCTGCATTCTTTGGAAATCTTAATGAACTATTTGATCAGTTAAACGGAAAAGAATTAAGTTATAATAATTTGGTTGATGTAGATGCAGCGGTACAATTAATCGGAGAGTTTCAAAGCTCCCCCTCAGCGGATGGGAGTTACACATTTGCTATCATCAAACATACCAATGTATGTGGCATGGCTCAACGCCCAACAGTAAAGGAAAGCTGGGATGCTGCTCTTGCCGGTGACCCCGAATCTGCTTTTGGCGGTGTATTGGTTTGTAATGGTGCAATTGATAAAGCAACTGCCGACGCCATCAATGAAATATTTTTTGAAGTATTAATTGCGCCTTCATTCAATGAAGATGCATTGACTGTATTGAAATCAAAGAAGAACAGGATACTGTTGCAAAGTAAATCAAAAAGTAAAAGTCAAAAGTCAGAGATGTACCGGTCATTGTTGAATGGCGTTTTAATACAGGAAACTGATAAAGGTAATTATGCTGAATGGAAAGAGGTCGGCGGCAGAGAAACAACAGCTATAGAGAAAGATGATCTGAAATTTGCAAATCTCATCTGCAAACACTTAAAAAGTAATGCCATTGCATTGGTAAAAAATAAACAGCTTATAGGAAAAGGTTGCGGGCAAACAAGCCGAATTGACTCTCTTCGTCAATCAATTGAAAAAGCAAAGCAGTTTAATTTTGATCTGCATGACGCCGTGCTGGCAAGTGATGCATTCTTCCCTTTTAATGATTGTGTAAAAATGAGTCATGCGGAAGGAATAGAAGCATTTATTCAGCCTGGAGGCTCTATTCGTGATAAAGATTCAATTGATTACTGTGTTGAAAATAAACTGGCGATGGTGATGACGGGGATGAGACATTTTAAACATTAAACCCCCAACCCCCCTAAAGGGGGCTTAAGGGAAGTTCTTTATAAAAGAAAATTTCAAAATACTTAAACCACAAAGTCTCCCTTTAGCGAGATTTAGAGGGTATGCCTTTATTCGACTTCAATAAAACTTTATCACAATCCACTGATGCTTTAAAAAGTTTATCGGCGCTGAATCCTTTGACTATTCATAAAAAAGGAACCAGAGCTAAGGCCATCTTTGCACTTGCATTAGTATGCATACTTTGGGGCACCACCTGGCTGGCAAGCAAACAAGGTGTAAAATATATTCCTGACGCATTGCAAATGGCCGCTGTTCGGCAATTACTCGGCGGCATTTGTTACGTTAGTTTCTTTATCTATAAAAGAATACCGTTTCCAAAAGGAAAAGAATGGATCCCAATAATTGTATTGAGCTTTCTGAATTTTATGATCAGTAATGGGCTTAGCACACTTGCCTTGCAATACAAAATATCAGCAGGTCTTGGCGCTATCATTGGTGCCATCTTTCCATTATGGTTGGTGGTCATCGGGCTTTTTGTATCAAAAGGAAAAATTCCTGTGATGGCAATTGTTGGTTTGTTGCTCGGTTTTGGCGGAGTATGTGTTATTTTTTACGATCATTTAAATGAATTCCTTGATCCGCAATTCCGTTGGGGCATATTACTTTCTGTCATCGCTACATGGACATGGGCCATTGCAACGATTTATACAAAAAGACAAGCTGTTCGTTTCAATCCTTACTTCGCTCTTGGTCTTCAAATGATCATTAGTGGAATTGTCCTGTATAGTTTTTCATCTGTTACCGGAAGAGCAGTTGCACTTACTGCTATTCCCTGGCAATCGTGGGCGGCCATTGCATATCTTGTCATATTTGGTTCACTGATCGCATTTGTTTGTTATTTGTATGCATTGCAAAATTTGCCCACTGAGCAAGCTTCGATTTATGCATACATCAATCCGATCGTTGCAGTGGTGCTTGGCTCCATAATATTTGATGAAAAACTTACCGGTTATCTTATCATTGGCGGTCTTATTACTTTGCTTGGAGTCTATCTTGTAAATAAGGCATATAATATTACCAATACAGAACAACCCGAAACAGAAGGAGTTTAAACCCCTGTCCCCTAAAGGGGAACTTAGTCAGCTACAAACTTTAACTGATGCTCGATTTTTGAATTTTTATTTCCCCAATTACATTGCTACTATTAGACTTCTGTTGCATAGTTTACCCAGAGCGAAGCGAAGGGCACTCTTGTGCTGCAACAATTCTATTCAGCTTTGTTCGTGAATTGTTATTGGTGAATCCTCAAAGATTTTTGAAACAGCCTATTCAACATTGGCCATTCACCACTCACGACTCCTCACTCACCTGGCGAACAAACTCTTCATACACATCTCTCCATCCGCTGAACATTGGATAGGTACCTAAAAAATTATTATGCCAGATCGTTATCAGGTTGCCATTAACAGCTCTAACAGCATTATAATAATGCATCATTTCTTCATAAGCTCTCTGCGGCAAATGCTTCTGTTCAAAAAATGAATTAGCTTCCATAAAACAAAACGGATGAAGCAAAAGATTTGTTTGTTGCTCTTTTTCCAAGTCATACCAATAAAATGAAGATGCAACTGATGCACGAAATCCGTTGATGCTGCCATAACCCATCGAATAATCATCAGTAATGCCGGCAGCAATTAACCGGCGAAAAGTATGTGGCAAGGTAAACCTGATATAATGCTGGCGTGAATCAGTTATCTTTTTACTGGTTGTTGATTCAAGTATTTTGATTTCTTTTTCCAATAAACTCTCATCATCACCGCTTGCCCATGAAGGATGAATCCCAATTGAATATTTACCAGCATGTTGCCTTATTAATTGCTCCATAGCCGGATGTGAAGGAGGAATGTTTTTATCGTATTCGCCTTTCTCAATTGCAACATGAAAAAAATATAACGGTTTCAACTTATTTTTTTCATGCAGCTTATCCATCCATTCGTATGCATCATAAGGATCATTTGTTTTTTCACGCAGTACATTCCATCTTTCATTCATCAACGACCATTGACCCTTGACGATAGATTTGGCAATACCGCCAATTGCTTTTAGTACTCCTTTATTCTTAAATGCAAATGCCTCATCAATATCGTAGGTGGGTTGGAAGTTGAAAATTGAAAGTTGAAAGTTGAGAGAGGGGAATTTTTCCATCAATACTTTCTTAAAATCCTTCAACCACATATTTATCAAGGGAAGATTTAGAAATCCCTCTTTGAGTGCCAACGAATTTTCATGAGCATACCTTCCATACATATCTTTTTGATGAGGAAGATATTCTTCGTAACGGCTAAGCAAGTAAAAGGTAGCTGCGAAAATGTCAAACGGATAATCACCGTCAGTTTTAAAAAAAGCTTTAAAGCCATTGAGCTCAAAACAGGAAGTATTTTGTTCTTTAATTGAAGCTTCAAATAATAAAGGACAATTATTAATTCTTAACTCTTCATTACTAATTTTAGTATCGCTGTAGTTTATTTTTGGACCTGTGTAACCATTAAAGTAAAAGCTCTCTGTTGTAAGCAGGAGTGGTTCACCAACAATCTCTTTCCCAATAAAATCAGCAATGTACTGAAGACGGGGAGTAATTTTATTTGTATAAACAATCACCCAATGAAGATAATTATCTGTTTCCGTATTTCTCCATCCACATCTGGTTGAATGATTTCTTAGGAAACTCCATTGGGCTGCGATGTTCCTTCCACCCTTTCAATAAAGTATTTACAACCCAATTCTTTATTTTTCTGTTTCCCATATTCATCATGCTGCGTTTAAGCATTGCCTGTTTCCATAACTTCCATCCTGTACGTTCAGCAAAACTCGTATCGCCTTCATCAACAGCTTCATGCCTGTTTTCCAGTAACAATTCATGCAAATTGATTTTCACCGCACACACTTCGGTGCAATTTCCGCAAAGAGACGACGCATAGCTCAGGTGTTTCCATTCTTTCATTTGTTTTAAATGCGGTGTAATCACTGAACCAATTGGCCCGCTATATGTAGTTTCATAACTATGACCACCAATATTTTTATAAACAGGACATGCATTCAAACAAGCACCGCAACGAATGCAATACAAACTTTCCCTGGTTTTTTCATTGGCGAGAATATTTGTTCTTCCATTGTCAAGCAGTATCACATACATTTCGTCAGGGCCATCGCTTTCCTTTTCTTGTCTGGGCCCGGTTACTATTGTACTATAAACAGTGATCCTTTGACCCGTGCCATAAGTTGCAAGCAAAGGCCAAAACAAAGCCAGATCGATCATTGACGGGATAACTTTTTCTATACCCGCCACCACGATATGCGTTTTAGGAATAGAGCAACTCAATCTTGCATTGCCTTCATTTTCTGTTATTGCAATGCCACCAATATCGGCAATAATGAAATTGGCGCCAGTGATCCCTACTTCCGCTTCAACATATTTTTTTCGTAATACATCCCTGGCAACTAATGTGAGCTGTTCCGGTGTAAGTTTAGGATCGGTTCCTAATTTATCTGCAAAAAGTTTTGCCACGTCTTCTTTACTCTTATGCATGGCAGGAGTAACGATATGATAAGGTGGTTCGCCATCCAACTGCTGAATATACTCTCCCAGGTCAGTTTCAATACTTTCAATTCCTTGTTCCTGCAAAAATTTATTAAGATGAATTTCTTCGGTAACCATGCTTTTACTCTTCACTAATGTCTTGCATTTTTTCTCTGCGCAAATTTTTCCGATCGCATCCAATGCCTGTTGCGCATCTTCGGCCCAAATTACCTTTGCCCCACGTCTTGTGATCTTTGCTTCAAAACCCTCCAGCATTTTATCAAGATTCTCAATTGCTTTCCACTTTATATTTTTTGCCTTCTCTCTTGCCAGGTTTACATTGCTGAATTGTTCTTTGCCTTTTGGCACAACAGCATTATATCTGCCGATATTAAAATTGATCTTACGACGGTGATCTCTGTCGGCCGTCTTTACAGTACTTTTTTCTATAAATGATTGTGAGTGTTCAGACATGTTTACAAATATAACTTTTAGTTTATCGTTTTTAAGTTTCTCAATTTTTTAACCATAAACTATAAACCATAGACTGCAACATTATTACCTTCCTTTTTCGAAATTCCTTTTTATCCATACCACCGCCTTCTTCACATAATACTCTTCATCATTCTCCAGCATCTTTACCCTTTTCATTATTTCCGGATGTAGTGACTTATCTTTTGTATATACTTCGATGATCACTAACGACAATCTTCTTTCCCACGGGTTTTTGGACTTCACCAGCTTTGCTGACAGATCAAAAATTTCTTTTTGGATTTTTTTGGCAACAGGTTTCAGGCTTTGCATTCCTATTGTATCACATACCGCCCAATCGGAAATATCTTTTGAAAAACCAGTAACCAGTTTTAAGGAAAGCAGCGGGTCTTTTTTACAAATTACATTAAGCAATTTTCCAGCAAGTAATTTTTCCTCGAAGGCACCTGAATTCCATAATTCTTTTACCAGTTCAAATCCCCCTTCCTTGTATTTTTTGGCGAGTAGACTGAGCACTGGTGTCCTGATGCCATACACCTTTTCAGCATTGGGAACAAATTTCATAGCGGCCGCTTTTGCTTCAGGAGTTGAATGTGCCTTTAATTCTTTCTGAGCCTGTTTTAATAAAGCTGACATTAGCCTATACTGTTTTTGATCTTATATTTTTCACAAAGCGCATCGGCTCTTTTCTTTAAATCATCCTGGTATTGCCAGGATGGATAATAAACCGAGCCATACATTTTTTCATACTTCTCTATTAAATGAGGATAATAGTTCTTGAGAAATTTAAAATACAATTGCTTACTGTCTCTTTCCTCATTTCCAAAAAGTGTTAGGCCTGCTGCCAAAATATAGTTTGCTCCATATTGTTTTGCTGCAGCAATCATTTTTTCAAGTTCAGAATCTGTATCACTAATAAAAGGTAACAAGGGCATTGCATTTACTCCGCATAAAAAACCGTTATCGTTGCAAAGCCTCAATGTCTCTAATCTTTTTTGAGGAGCTGGGGCACCCGGTTCAATTTCCTTTGCCAGTTTTTCATCAAGAGTAGAAAAAGAAAATGAAATGATAACTCCGCGACCCGGATCTTGTTTCAGGTCTTCAGGCAGAATTGCATTTGCATCTATTTGTTTTAACAGATCAAGATCTTTTTTTATCAATTCAGACTTTGTAGAAATAAAAACCGGGAACCGATGTTTAAGAATTACCTGCAATAATTCTTTTGTTAGACCAATCTCGTCTTCCACCTGCATGTAGGCGTCAGTAGCTGAACCGACCGCAATAAATCCAAACTGATTTTTCTTTGCACGATTTGCAAGCTGTTTATCAAGAATTGCAGCTGCATCTTTTTTAATTACAATTTTTTCAGCCAGATTCTCTCCGTATTTACTGCCATGAACATAACAATAAGTGCAATTGAATCCGCAGCCCTCGTATGGATTGATAGAATAATCATCAAGGAACCAGCTATCCCTTTTCTTATGTTTATTAAGAATCGACTTGACCTCCTTATAAGCTATCATTTCGTGATTGCATGATAATATTCATTGGCTGCTTTTTCCAGGGCTTTATAAAATTCCTGTCCGTATTTTCTTATCAATGGCTCTTTCAAAAATTCGTATGTACGAACCTTTAATTTTTCTCCCAAAGCACAACCGGGACTACAGAGTTTTTCTCTTGGCTCATAATTTATTCTTTCATAATTGCCGTACTTTCCTTTTTTTACAGTGATTGGGTACAGGTGGCAGCTGATAGGTTTTTTCCAGGGAATCACTCCATCATAGTATGCTTGTTCAAATGCACATTTTATCATTCCACTTTTTTCTCTAATTGCATATACGCATATTTCATTATCGCTTTCGAGTGTTGGCGTTACCCAACCAAATTCCCGATCGTAAACATATTTTCCTTTTTGTTCTATTTCTTTTATAGAGGCCTCAGTAAGATAAGGCTTGATCTTCTCATACATTGCATTAACGATCTCCAATTCCTCATCATCAAGCGGTGCCCCGGCATCACCGTCTTCGCAACAACCGCCTTTACATTTAGCAAGGTCACATACGAATTGCGTTTCCACTACATCGTCACTTATCTGCTTATTATCAATTATTACCACGAAACTGATTTTTGCAAAAATAGTCTTTGGAAATGAATGAAGGGGCGCCTATTTCCACTTCAAAGTGTTGATAAGATATTGTAGATCTTTTTTCAAAAAATCATTTACAATCGAAAGAGAATCTTCATTTGGCGTAGCATCAAAATATAATGCGCCACGCAAAAAATGTTTTACTGAATCTGTAAGAAAAAACTGGTTGGCTGTTGCTGTATTTCCTTCGAGTGTAAAATAAATCCCGTCAATATTATTGGGAGTACGGAACGGTTGAGGTTCTATAGACGACGCTTTTTGAACATGTTGCTTATAGCTCATCGTAAAAGCATCATTGATCAACGAATCAAATTTATTTTTCCCAATTTCCTTATAACTCACAAAAACTCTTCCATGAAATTGAGGGAAGTCAATATTGATCCACCAGTCGTTTTCCGGTTTGTTATCAAAAAAACTAGTATCCTTTATTACATTGGCGTAAACGGGATATTCGAACGAATAAGGATATCCGGGCTGATCAAAGAGCCGGTATTTTTTTTCAGGAAAATCAATTTTAAAATATCCCCTTTTTTTATCAACTGTATAGTTGGTGTTGCACGCTGTAAGAAATAAAACAGAAATGAAAATTGTCAAAGAAATATAACTGCTGAATGTCATTCTTTCAATTTATGATTAATAGTAACTTTTATTTCCATGATCCTGTTCTTATAAGCTTCCATTACTGTAAATTCAAAATCGCCGGTGGTAACAATTGTGTTTGTAGAAGGAAACTCTCCTGACAGCTCCAGCACAAGTCCCGCCATTGATTCACTATCGCCTTTTATCTCGTCAAATGTATCCTGCGGGATCTTCATTGCTTTGCACGCATCATTTACGGTTGTTTTACCTTCAAATATGAACGTATTCTCATCTACTTTCCTGATGTTGCCTTCTTCTTCATCAAACTCATCTTTTATTTCTCCTATGATCTCTTCGAGAATATCTTCCATTGTTATAATACCGCTTGTGCCGCCAAATTCATCAACCACCACTGCAAAATGTATTCGCTTACTTTGAAATTCTTTAAGTAAATCTTCTATCAATTTAGTTTCGGGAACAAAAAAGGGCTGACGCAATAAAACATGCCAGTCAAAATTTTCCGGCTGTTGCAAATGCGCCTGCAGATCTTTTGTATTGAGAACACCAACCACTTCATCAAGACTTGTTTTATAAACCGGCAATCGTGAATAATGAAGCTCTTCGACTTTTTTAAACAGATCATGCAAAGGAATGCCGTATTCAATGCCACTTACATCGAGCCGCGTACGCATGACTTGTTTAACAGAGATATTCCCAAATTTTACAATACCTTTTAAAATGTTTTTTTCTTCAATAGATGTTTCTTCATCAGTAGTTATATCAATGGCTTCGTCTAGTTCCTGCAGACTGGCGGTTCGACTTTTTGTAGCACCAAGTCTTTTCCCGATCACATCCGCAATTGCAACCATTCTGCGGCTTATTCGTACCAATAAAAGATGAATTCCTTCGATAACGTAAGAACAATCATACGCTACACGCAGATTATTTTGTGTGGCCCAAACTTTTGGCAATATGCGGCAAAAAAATACAAGGATAAATGCAATGATAAAAACCTTGATCATCAATTCAGCGATATAAGCAAACGAACCTAACCGAACTAATGCACTGCCTAATTGCAGCAATTCATTAATAAGAAAATTAGAAAGTACAATGATGCAAATATTAAAAAAAGTACCTGCTATAAGTAATGAGGTATAAACTTCTTTCGGTTCGTCAAGAAGATCAACTATTCGTCGTGCAGAAGAGTGTTGTTTTGTTTTAAGCATATTAATGTCTTTGCTATGCAAAGAGAACAAAGCAACTTCACCAGCTGCGATAAAAAAAGAGAGAGTCATTAATCCAAATAATAAAGCCCCGAGAATAATTGTTCCATCGGCTTTTACAGCAAGAAAAGTAAATAGGAGATTATCAGTAAAAAATGTAATAACCGAATGATAATCCAAAGCAAGAGTTTTTGTTGATTAATCATAGCCACACAGGCAGGTAAATACCTGCCTGCGGATATTGTTACAAAAGTAAAGTTTTCAGGTAGATTAATTAATAGGGTAAATCCTGCGAAGCATCGCTCTCGGCAGGAGGAACCTCATGGCCGCCCATATTTTCTCCTTGACTGGCATCAGTATGTGAGCCGCCATCTGTTCTTTTATCTAGCATTATAAGGTTATCCCCAACTAC
>Ga0105249_10004197_pt1 | contig 12450 bp, 11 predicted proteins | sample KBSS44metaG_FD_81522 | JGI IMG/M metagenome (GOLD analysis project Ga0105249, IMG submission 81522) | Switchgrass rhizosphere microbial communities from Kellogg Biological Station, Michigan, USA - KBS S4-4 metaG | ecosystem: Host-associated > Plants > Roots > Rhizosphere > Soil | place... | reverse complement strand
TGATCCGAATCGAAGCCGACCACCGAAAACTCAGGATCTCGCTGGATGGTGCAGACATTACCGCGTGTCCCTATCTTCTCGCTGATCCAGTTACTGCAATCACTTTGTTTAGCGAGAAGAACGAGTTCGAGATCTCGTCGTTCCAATTCACGGAAGGGTTTGAAGAATTGTTCGAGGACGATCTGGATCCAAGATCGAACGGATGGCAAATTACTGCTGAAGCGACCTGTCCTGTCGAATCGGGAGATCTGCTGGTCCATGCAGACAGTAGGATCGACATTACGAGGCACCGTCCGCTTCAACACTGCGAGTTCGCCGTCAACTTTCGGGTCACAGATAGTGATCGCGTAGGCAGATTCGGTCTCGTCCTGCGGACCGAGCGTAACGACGTACTGCAATTGTCGGTTGATACTTCAGACGCAACACTCGCGATCAACAACGAGCCGATCCATCGAATAACGGACGAAGCGACACTTCAGGCGTATCATCAGTTGCGAGTAATCAAGGTCGGAGTCGAAGCTTTCTGCTACTTCGACGATCTGCTGATCAAAAAGATCGAGATCGATGATGTCGAATGTTCTGCTCATCTCTTTTGCGATCGCGCTTCAGTCGCGATCGAGATGATCCGTCTCACGTCGATCTGAAAACAAAATCCCCTGTTTGAAAATTCCAGCATCACGGCTTAACATTTTCGTATTCGCGAGCTGCCCGCGCTCTTCCTTGGGACTTCACAACTGCGGGATCTAATTATTTTGAGAACAAAAGAAATATTCAATAGCCGCGCCGAGGATTTTCTTTGGGCTGCGGGAATCGAAAATACATTTGTGCCGCAGGTTAAGCCGGGCCATCGGTCGCTCGACGAGTACGAACTGATGGGCCACTACGAACATTGGCGCGAGGATCTGGATCTCGCCGGACATCTCGGTCTGAAGGCGATGCGTTGGGGTGTTCCGTGGTACAAGGTCGAACCGGAGAAAGGAAAATTCGACTGGAGCTGGACCGACCAGGTGATTCCGTACATGGTGGAAGAGCTGAAAATACTTCCGATCATCGATCTCATGCATTACGGTTGCCCGTTTTGGATGAGCAAAGAATTCGCGAGCAAGGATTATCCCGAGCGAGTTGCGATCTACGCCGCGGAATTCGCCGATCGATACAAGCACCTCATTTCGTGGTACACCCCGCTCAACGAACCGATCATCAACGCGCTGATGTGCGGAATGCGCGGACTGTGGGCTCCGTATCTAAAAGGCGACAAAGGCTACATCAGAATAATGCTGCAGCTTGCCCGCGGGATCATCAGAACCGTCAAAGCCTTGAAGGCGATCGATCCGTCATTCGTTACGGTGCACGTCGAAGCGACGGGTCTGACGCGAACGGTTCGCGAGGATCTTGCATCGCTCGCACGCGAAGAGCAGTTTCGCGGTTATCTTTGCTATGACTTAGTATCCGGCCGTCTTACGCATGATCATCTTCTCTTCTCGTGGCTCGTTCGAAACGGAGCGTCACCCGATGCGATCGACGAGATCGCGAGAAATCCGGTTGATATCGATGTCGTAGGTCTGAATTTTTATCCGCAGTGGTCGACGAAGTTGATGTACATCGACAATCGTGGGCGGCTCGCGTTCAGGGAGACCGAGCCGGAAGGCGATGGATTCAAAGAACTGATCAGGCATTACTACGATCGTTACAAAGTCCCGGTGATGATCACCGAAACGAGCGCGGTGGGAAGCGATGAAGTGCGTCAGCGTTGGCTCAAGTCGTCAGTTTCGATGATAAAAGATCTGCGGCAGGAAGGCGTGCCAGTCGTCGGCTACACATGGTTCCCGCTCTTCACGATGATCGACTGGCGATACCGTTTCTCGACTGAACCCCTCGAGAATTTCTATCTCGAGCTCGGACTTTATAAATTGAATCGAGACGGTGGATCGCCTCGTTGGATCGACACACCTCTCGTCGAGCAGATGAAGGGATACATCAACGATCCGACCGCGTCAGTTGGAGATCTGAAGATAACTCAGCCGGTGACCTCCGACGCTCCGTCCGCAGCTTCGAAGATATAGAAGTCGGGCTCAAATCCGAACTTCGAAGCGTAGAGCTTAATGCTCGTGTCCCTCAGTTTCTCAACCGAATCTTTCCTCGCAAGATTTACAGTGCATCCCCCGAATCCACCGCCGGTCATTCGAGCTCCGAAAACGCCGTCGACCTCAGATGCAACATCGACTAGAAAATCGAGTTCGTCGCTACTCACCTCGTAGTCGTCACGCAACGACTCGTGAGACGCGAACATCAACTTCCCCGCCAATTCAAAATCGCCTGACTGAAATGCGTCAGCCGCATCGAGCGTGCGTTGGTTCTCCGACACGACGTGCCTGCTTCGCTTCAAGATAGTCTCCGGCAGCGAACCTTGATTCAGTTGATCAAGAGTGACGTCGCGGAGCGAACGAGTGTCGGGAAATTGTTTGTTGAGTATCTTGACGGCTTCTTCGCACTCGGCACGCCGCGTGTTGTACTCGCTCGACGCGAGATTGTGTTTGACCTTCGTATCGATTACGGCGATTGTCGCTCGTTCATCCGCGATGGGAACGTACTTCCGTTCGAGCGATCGGCAATCGAGCAGCATCGCATTTCCCTGTTTTCCGAAAACAGATGCGAACTGATCCATGATCCCCGAGCGTGTGCCGACGTAGTTGTGCTCGGCCATCTGTCCGGTAAACGCCAACTCCTCCGGATCGACAGAAATATCATTCAGAGCGAGGATGGCGAATCCGACAGCGATCTCGATCGCGGCCGATGACGACAAACCGGCTCCGATAGGAACGGTGGAAGTGATGATCATGTCCGCACCGGCAGGTTCGAATTTAAATCGCTCGGCGGCGGATCGAATACTTCCCTCGACGTAATCCATCCAGGTTTTCGTCCGGACTCGCGGTTCGTTTCGAAGATCGATAGAGCCTCTCTCATCTAGATCAAGAGCGTGGATGTTTACGTGTGTGTCGTCGCGCCTGGATGCCGCGACGATGGTGTGTCGATCGATCGCAAACGGCATTACAAAACCTTCGTTGTAATCGGTGTGCTCGCCGATGAGATTCACACGGCCCGGGGCTTGAAAGAATCGCGGACGACCTTCGAACACCCGCGAAAACTCCGCCGATAGTTTTTCGATCGCTACTTCCATTCGACGGGCGCAACCAAATCTCGAAGTCTTTCCGCCGTTGTCTCCGGCAGCGTGTCGTTGATGAACATTCCCGCGCCGGCCTCGCTTCCAGCGAGATATTTTAATTTTTCGGCAGTACGCATGGGGGGATAAAACTCGATATGGAAATGATAGTGATCGTAACTACCGCCGTCGGACGGGCGCTGGTGGATCGCCATGATGTACGGGAAGGAGCGATCGAACAGACGATCAAACGCCGCGAGAACTTGCTTCATGATCTCGGCAAGCCCGCGTTCTTCCTGCTTCGAGAAATCGGTGAACGCCTGCAGATGACGACGCGGCGAGATGTGAACCTCAAACGGATATCGCGCAAAGAAAGGAATGTATGCAGCGAACGAATCGTTCAAAGCTACGATACGTTTTTCAAATTCAAGCTCCTTCTCGAGCACGTCGCACAACAAGCACGTGTGATTCTCGCCGAAGTACTTCTCCGTCTGTACCAGCTCCTTCGCGACGACCGGGGGCACGAATGGATATGCGTAGATCTGACCGTGCGGATGGTGGAGCGTAACTCCTACAGCCTCGCCCTTGTTCTCGAAGATGAACACGTATTTGACGAAGCTGTGTTGTTCAAGTGATTCAAAGCGGTCACGCCACACACGAACAAGTTTGTGAATTCTCTCGACCGGTTCCGCAGCGAGCGTCGTGTTGTGGTTCGGCGAGTAGAGAACGACCTCACAAATTCCAAGCGAAGGCTCGACCTTGTAAATCCCGTCGGACTCGATCGCAGGTGGTTCGGGATTTCTTTTGAGACTCGGAAATCGATTCTCGAATGTGACGATGTCGTAATCGGGTTCCGGAACTTCCGTCGGAAATTTACCGGGCTTGGTCGGGTCCAGCGGACAGAAGTCTGCCGGCGGCAAGAACGTTCGGTCCTGGCGATGTGTCGCGGTCGCGAGCCATTCACCGAGCAGCGGATTGTAACGAAGCTCAGACATCTTCCCCTTTCTCGTTCTTCTCGTTTTTCAGATCGTCTTCGTCACCGAATGTATAAAAGATCATGTACCTGCCGTCGGGAAGCGTGATCTCCCGGCGATGCATCTCTTCGAGCTCTTTGTCGGATCCGTTATCGTTCATCCTAACTTCCGGTTTTCGCTGCGGCATCACTCCGCTGCATCCAGCGCCATGCCGAGTCGATGATCATACTAAGATCTTGAAACTCCGGTTTCCATCCGAGTTCCGATCTTATGCGATCCGAGCTGGCGATCAAGACCGCAGGATCGCCAGGCCGTCGATCGGAAATGCGAGTCGGGATTTTCTTTCCGGCAATTTTTTCCGCAGCATCGATCACTTCTTTAACTGTGTAACCTTCGCCGCCGCACCCGAGATTGAAGATCGCGCTTTTCTCACCCGGCATCTCGATCGCCTTCACATGCGCGCGTGCGAGATCGATGACATGGATGTAGTCACGGACACACGTTCCATCGCGTGTCGGATAGTCGCCGCCGTAAATTTCAACTGCATCGCGCTCACCAGACGCGGCATGAAGCACGATCGGTATCAGATGAGTCTCCGGATCGTGAAGCTCACCGCATCGCTCACTCGCACCGGCGGCGTTGAAATAGCGAAGGCTGACGTATCGAATTCCATAGGCCCGCTCATATCCTTTCAGGGCATGTTCGAATGCGAGCTTAGTGTCGCCATACGGATTAGTCGGGGCGGTTCGATCCGTTTCCTCGATCGGCTGCTTCTCGGGCTCTCCATAAACTGCGGCAGTAGATGAGAAGACGATTTTCGATACACCAGAATCGCGCATCGCATCGAGCAACGATATCCCCGCCACGACGTTGTTCATGTAATACTTCGAAGGCTCAACGACAGACTCACCCACGAGCGAATATGCCGCCATGTGAATGACTGCTTCGACATCGTGCTCGACGAAAGTTTTTTCCAATAGCGGCCGGTCCAAGAGATCGCCTTCGACAAAGATCGCCGACGGATCGACCATCTCGCGATGCCCTTTCACCAGATTGTCGTAAACGATCGTCCGATGTCCGGCGCGCAAAGTCTCTTCAACGACAACACTGCCGATGTATCCCGCCCCGCCTGTTACAAGAATGTTCATATGTCTCAAGTTTCTAGTTTCCGGTTCCTAGTTTCTAGTTTTCGAACCTTCGGAACAACTTGAAACGTGGAACTAGAAACTAGAAACTATAAAAACATGCCGTTCAAAAGTTTCTTGATGGGAGGTTTCGAATGTTCGACGCATCGCGATGCTCGCGGCCGTCGTCTCGATCTGATCGCCTCGACGCGTCACGACGAATTCGCTGAACCCGATTACGCTCGCCTGCTAGATGTTAACATCAAAACCTGTCGCGACGGCCTCCGCTGGCACCTCATCGAACCCGAACCTTTTCGCTACGATTTTTCCAGTCTCGAAAAACAGATCGCTGCGGCGAAGACGACGGGTATGGAGGTCGTGTGGGATTATTTTCATTACGGATATCCGGATGACATCGATATTTTTAGTCCGGAGTTTGTCGAAAGATTTGAATCGTTCTGTCGAGAGGCGACGCGGTTCGTGCGATCCGAACTTCCCGGTCAGCTTTTCATTTGCCCGGTAAACGAGATCTCTTTCTTTTCGTGGATCGCGGGACAGGTCGGAAACTTTTTTCCCGCGAAACGTTATCGCGGGAATGAGCTAAAGCGCCAGTTAGTAAAAGCGGTAATCGCCGGGACCAGAGCGATCAGGTCTGTCGATCCCGCGGCGAGGCTGATGATCACGGATCCCGCGATCCATGTTGTCTCGCGAAGTAAATCTCCGAGCGCTCGCCGAGCTGCCGAAGCTTATCGCAGGTCCCAGTTCGAGGCGTTCGACATGCTTGCCGGATTACAGGAGCCGGAGCTCGGCGGAAACAGCGAGACGCTCGACATACTTGGCTTAAATTATTACTTCCATAATCAGTGGCATCATCCCAGCCGTCGGAAGATCCATCGAGGTCAGGATATTTATCGACCGCTCGCCGACATCCTTCAGGAGTTTCACGAGCGGTATGGAAAACCGATGGTCATCGCCGAGACTGGTATCGAAGACGATGACCGCGCAGATTGGTTTCGGTATGTGTGTGAACAAACTTCGCTCGCCCGACAACGTCTCATCAGTGTTCACGGCGTGTGTCTTTACCCGATCGTAAATCATCCGGGATGGGCCGACGACCGCCATTGCCACAACGGCCTATGGGACTACGCGGACGATTCCGGCCACCGCGAGATCTACGAGCCGCTCGCTTCTGAGATCAGATATCAGAACAGTCTATTGTCCGATGCGGCGAAGGCGTGAGTTTTCAAAGAACTCCTGGGACTCTACGAAACTGTATCGAGATTCGACACGCCGTTTGATTTTCCGTTCCCGTTCGTTGCTGCGTAGACCATCGTTGGAACCGCGATCTTCACCTTCGCTGCTTCTTTCCGTTTGAGGCCCTCGATCTTTCCATAAACCGTCAATGCCTGAGCAACGATCTGATCCATGTTGTAGTACTTATAAGTCGCGAGTCGTCCGACGAAATGAACATCCGTTCGAGCTTCTGCCAACTTCTCGTACTGTTTGTAGAGCTCGGCGTTCTCCGGACGCGGTATCGGGTAGTACGGATCGCCCTCGGCCCGCGGATATTCGTAGACCACACCGGTCTTTTTGTGAACTTGCCCGGTGAGATATTTGAATTCCGTTACACGTGTGTACGGCTGACCGTTCGGATAATTTACGACCGGTGCTTCCTGAAATACTTCGACATCATGAGTCTCGTGTTTGAACTCCAGTGATCGATACGGAAGCTTGCCATACCTGTAATCGAAGAAAGCGTCGACCGGGCCCGTGTAGATCATCTCGCGGAATGCGACTTCCTTCTGCAGCTCCTTGTAATCCGAATTCAAGACTATCGTGATGTTCGGGTTATCGAGCATCTTTTCGAACATGCGCGTGTAACCGTGTTTCGGCATCGCCTGAAATGTATCCGTGAAATATCGGTCGTCCCGATTTGTCCGAGTCGGGACACGGGCCGTTACCGATGCATCGAGCTCCGACGGATCGAGGCCCCATTGCTTGCGCGTGTAGCCGCGGAAGAACTTCTCGTAGAGCTCGCGTCCGACAGCGTTTACAACTACGTCTTCCGAAGTTTTTACCGGCTGGCGTCTCTCGCGAACCTTGTCGAAGAACTCCTGTAACTCATGCGCGTTAAGCTTGAGACCGTAGAGCTTATTTATAGTATCGAGGTTGATCGGGATCGGGACCCGCATACCGTCCACCTCCGCGAGCACTCGGTGCTGATAATCACGCCACTCCGTGAACCGCGAAAGGTACTCAAAAACATCAGCGGAATTCGTGTGAAAAATATGCGGACCGTATTTATGAATTAAGATTCCGTCGTCGTTAAAAAAGTCGTATGCATTACCACCAATGTGGGGCCGCTTATCGCAGATCATGACGCGCTTCCCCGACCCGTTCGCCAATCTTTCCGCGAGGACACTGCCCGCGAAACCCGCTCCTACAATTAAATAATCAAACATATATCCCCCTGTTCTAAAACCACCTGACCATCAAACACTCGTCTCAAAGTAATGCTTCTGATTTGCAGCGATCGCCTCGTCGATCAGCTCCGACATCGCCTCGTACGTTTTGTCCCACGACATTGTGTCGAGGAATTCCTTCGCGTTCCGGCGTCGTTCCGCTGCGTCCTCGTTGAGAGCTTCGTCAATCGCTCGAACGAATTGTTCGGGTGTGCCGGCAATTCTCACAAGTCCCGCTTCGCCATATGGCCGGACAACATCGCGGATCGGAGTCGAGACTACCGGCTTTCCGGCTGCAAGATATTCCGGCGTCTTCGTCGGACTAATAAATCGCGTCGATTCGTTCAACGCGAACGGCATCATCGCGACGTCCCAGCTCGCGATGTAGTCGGGCAATTCGTCGTAACTCTTTCCACCGAGATAATGAATATTCTCCGCTTTCGGTAAATCGTCTTCGCTGATCTTTACGACCGGCCCGATCATAACGAAATGTAGGTCGGGTCGAAGGTCAGCCATCTCACGCAAAAGCTCAATGTCGGTTCGCTCATCGATCACGCCGAAGAAACCTATCCGCGGTCTCGCGATATTCTTCTGATCGTCGGGTTCCGCGCTGGCATTGTCTTCGAGAGCTCGCGCAAAGTGAGCGACGTCGATGCTCGACGGAAAACAGTAGACGGCGTCATGCTGCCCGCGTTTCACCTCATACAAACTTCGTCCGCCGGTGAAGACAAGATCCGCAAGACCGAAGAGCTCCGCTTCGCGCAACTTTAATTTCTCAGGCGCATTCTTGAATGCCGAAAGTTCGTCCATGCAGTCATAAATCGTCGCAACCGGATTCAACTGCTCGCTCCACTCGAGCATCATCGGCGTGTAATACCACTCGATGTAGTCGGGAAACTTTTGACCGGCAATAAGATCCGCGACCAATCCTTTCATGATGCGGTCCGTCTCATCCGGTTCCGTTCCGTGCGGAAGATGCGGGACCGCCACCTTGACGCCTTCCTTCGTGTCGGTCACGACGAATTTCGCATCGCCGTCGTAAAAGATCGGTTCTTCAATAAACAGAACGTCGTGTCGCTTTGCGAAGCGCTCGAGCAAATGCTGCGGGCGCTGAAAGACGAAATTCCAACGCAGATGCGAAAAACAAACTACGCCGTAGCGACCGGCAGACTTCGAGTTCGGGAAAGTAATAGCACTCATATTTCGAGCAGACAATTCTCCTTGTATATGGATGAGTACTGCGAAACATGTGCCACGCAGCCTCGTTTTTTCATGTTCGGCTAAGTATAAGAATCCGCAAGGAAGTCATCCGTCTCATCGCATACAAAACCAGTCCCAAGACGTATTGGAAGAAAAATACATGTACTGCATGCGTACAGAAAGATTTTTATTGTGAGTTTAAAAAAAGAAGGCGGAGCGGGAAATGTAGCGATTGCAAATCCGTAGAACAGCCGCTAGTGAGGTCTTTTTCCCGTCCGCTGGGTCACTGCACTTAATTTAACTGGTCACGACCTGGGTTTGTGTACAGCTAATTACAAAGAGTAAAACAATCTAGTGTGTGGTCACAAAGGAATGCGTATCACCGCATCCGCAAGCGAGCTTCTCTATTCCCGCCCTATCGGAGATCACCAATCGAGCACGTCCATAGTCGATCAGGTTTCTCTCGCGCAAACCCTGGGCGATACACGTCACGCTCGGCCTGTGGACTCCAAGAACACGAGCGACATGCTCATGTGTGATCTTGAACTTGTCGCGGCGGCTTCGGCCTTGGAGTGTCAGCAGCCAACTACAGAATCGCTGCTCGACGGAATGGAACGTATTGCAAACCACGCGTTGCGAGAGCTGCTTTATCTGGCCGTTGATATAGTTGTGCAGCATCATCTGCAGTCGTGGATCGGATGCAACCTCTCGTTCAAGCAGATCCCGCGGAACGACAAGAGCCGTACCTGCAATGCAGACCTGAGTACAGTTTGCTGCCCGGCACGGATTGAAGGCAGATGTGATTCCGACCGCGCCTTCGGAGCCGATGATACCGACCTCGATCATGCGGCCGTCTTCCAGAATTTGGAACTCTGAGACAACTGCGGTCTCGGGAAAAAGAATGTTGTCGATTTTGTCATCTTGCTGATAAATATATTGATCCTTCGTAAGAGTGACACGTTTAAAAAACTGGCGGAGCCGGATCAGATGCTCAGGGCCAAGATTCTGAATGAGATGATTGTTCGACGGTCTTAACCCGTCGTCCGTCAGAATATCGTAAGCGTACGATCCGTTTCGAGCTTCCGTGTTGCGGGCTGCCGGAACTGTCTTGTAAGAAACCGGTGTGTTCCGCGTCCCATAAGTTGTGGTGTTACCTCTCACGTTCATCCTTGCTTTCCCCTTTTCGAAAATTTGAACTGCCTAAGCGGCCTGCCGAATATCCATGATCACAATGCCGCCCGCGTGATCATGATCATGCTCATAAGCGCGAGTCATGAAGACGCTCGCGCGTACGGTGTTCTGTTCGAACATACAGTCGAAAGTAAATGTATCGACTGGCTCATCCCCGGTAATAAAGCTTCTGAAGTGTCGTCGCAGATCATCGATGTTTTCGCATCCGCAGACATCTGTAAAAAAATCGCGGCCGACGATCGCGTGCTGCGGCTCGCTCAATCCTTTTTCGGTTCGCGGCCGGGTATAAAGAATCGTTCCATCACTGGATAGCTCATACAGACCGAATACATTTGTGCTCGACCAAATCTGCTGCATACGAACTCCCAAACCGTTACGAATCTGTTTCGAAGGATACCTGTATCGAACCGGCTCCGATCGTGACCCAATCTGCCTGCCGGGGCGAAAACGACAATCGCACCGAATTCGCCCCCTTCTGTCCTGCCCGTGCCTAACTAATCCGTGTGCCCTATATTGCAAGTTCGATACCGCGAAAAATATCGGGAATGTAGGAAATACCTGTAAGGAAAATCCCTAATTTTCCCTGTAAATGTCGGGTGTTCGACACAAAAACTGACTGATTTCTCGATCCGCTATACGGTTATCGTACACACGAGATCGCGGTCGATTCGAGAGACGCAATCGTTAAGATTATTTATTCCGTTAGTGCGCCCGGTGACATTAACTTGCTTGGTTTGTATGTAAGGTGGAGTCGGGATAAGCCAGGGTAGCAATCCGGCTTGATTCGTTAGCGGTTGTTATGGAGGTTCCCCAAGCATCTCCATGACAACTTTTCGCGTTCGGTCAGGGCAATCGTCCCGACTTGTCCCGTTAGATTTCCCCAAGCGCAAAAAACCCCGTGCGAGCCTAAAACCGCACGGGGTCTGTTTATTTTTTCCACTTTATAATGGACTGGAGCTTCTACTCTTCTTCCAGCCAACCTTGAAGGATCGCGTAACGCACGATGTCGATCCTCGATCTCATGTTTAGCTTGCGCATCGCATTACTTTTATGCGCTTCCACCGTCTTCACGCTCAGGTCGAGACGTCCGGCGATTTCTTTATTGCTGTAGCCCCACGCGATGAAGCGAAGGACCTCGCTTTCGCGCTCCGAAACATCCCTCGTTCGTTCGCCACGCATCGGAGCAGCCGAACGGCCCGCAAATCCACCGAGGACTTTATGCGTCAGCTCGGAGTCAACGTACGATCTTCCCGAGCTGACGGTCCGGATCGCGTTTATCAATTCCGTTGGCGCACTTTGCTTCAGGACATATCCGTTCACACCGGCTTTTATCAATTGCTGCAGGTAGCCGTCGTCAGTGTGCCTCGTCAGCGTGAGGATCTTCAGGTTCGGAAATTCACGCCGCAATTTTTCGGTTGCTTTGAGCCCGTTCAGTTCGGGCATCGAGATATCCATCACGAGTAGATCCGGTGCGAGCGCTCGAGTCTGTTCGATCGCCGCTTGTCCGTCGGCCGCTTCGCCGATCACTTCCATGTCCGGCTGTGCATTGACGAGCATCTTGATTCCCTCACGAACCGTGTTGTGATCTTCAGCTAAAAGTATTCGTGTCGTTCCGATCATGATGCCTCCTTTATCGGCACGCGTGCGAAGATCGTCGTACCTTTGCCGGGTGCGGACTCGATCTCCAAAGTTCCGCCAACTATCGCCGCGCGCTCGCGCATTCCGAGTAGACCAAGGCCGCGGCCCGACTCGCGGTTCGGCTCATCGGCCGAAGGCTCGAATCCCTTTCCATCGTCTTCGATTATCAGAACGATCTCGCCCTTTCGTCTTTCGATCACGACGTTCACGTTCTTCGCCTCGGCGTGTTTCGCAATGTTGTTTAGAGCTTCCTGTGTGATTCGGTAAAGATTCGTTTCGACTTCTTCGGAGAGCCTGCGCCCTTCTACCTTCCCGGTGTGAAGCTCGGCCGGGATCGAATAATGCTTCGACCACTCGGCAACAAAATTTCTCGTCGCCGCGACAAATCCGAGATCATCCAACGCGGCCGGGCGCAATTCCCAGGCGAGGAATCCGACTTCGGAGTCGAGCTTCGCGGCTCCTTCCTGCAGACTCGCGATCTGCTGCGCGAATTTCGGCCCGATCGTGTTGTCGTCGGCGACAGTTGCGATCTTCAGTCTGAGCGCCGTGATCTGTTGGCCAAGCTGGTCGTGAATATCGCGGGCGATCCTACGACGTTCGTCTTCCTGCGTCGTTACGATGCGCCGCAGCAACCGAATGCGCTCCTCTTCCACACGCTGACGATCGAGCATCTCCTGTCTCAATGAAACATTCGTTTCTTC
>Ga0105249_10004196_pt1 | contig 12451 bp, 11 predicted proteins | sample KBSS44metaG_FD_81522 | JGI IMG/M metagenome (GOLD analysis project Ga0105249, IMG submission 81522) | Switchgrass rhizosphere microbial communities from Kellogg Biological Station, Michigan, USA - KBS S4-4 metaG | ecosystem: Host-associated > Plants > Roots > Rhizosphere > Soil | place... | reverse complement strand
CCGTGGGGTTTCGAGATGGCTTCCATTTCGATCCCGGTCAGGGTATGGCACAGCCGCGATGATCGCTTCGTGCCGTTCGGGCACGGCCGCTGGCTTGTCGGCGCAATTCCCGGCGCGTACGCCGAGCTCGAAAACGACGCCGGACACCTGACGGTGGTCGCGCACCGCATCGGCGACGTGCACGCGTGGCTCGCGCAATACCTGTGAAGCGGTGGTGGCGCGTCGGCGAGTCGGTAAGCGTGAGGCGACCTCCTCCGGCAGCGCGCACATCGCATGGGTCTGCTGCACGGGTAGGTGACATCTGATCTGTGGAGCTGTGAGGTTCCACTGGAAGGATGTCGACCGTGCCGAACCCGTTTCCGAAGGAGTTTCGGGAGGATGTGGTCCGGGTTGCCCGGGCCAGTGATTCCTCTGTTGCAGGTGGCCAAGGACTTCGGGATCTCGGAGTCTTGTCTGCACCGCTGGCTGGCCCAGGACGATGTCGAGCAGGGCAACCGGCCCGGTGTGACGGCGAGCGAGTCCGCGGAGCTGCGTGAGCTGCGGCGGCGGAACCGGCTGCTGGAGCAGGAGAACGAGGTGCCGCGGCGGGCGGCGGCGTATCTGTCACAGGCGAACCTGCCGGGCAGCCTAGGGAAATGATGTACCCGCTCGTCCGCGAGCTGGCCGTCGACGGCATCGCCGTCACGGTGACGTGCCGGGTGCTCAAGATCGCGCGCCAGCCCTATTATCGCTGGCTGGCCGATCCGGTGACCGATGCCGAGTGGGTCGAGGCGCACCGCGCGAACGCCCTGTTCGAGGCCCATGCGGACGACCCGGAGTTCGGCTATCGGTATCTGGCCGACGAGGCCCGCGAGGGCGGCCAGGTGATGGCTGACCGGACGGTTTGGCGGATCTGCTCGGCGAACGGCTGGTGGAGCGTGTTCGGCAAGAAGCGCGGCCGCAACGGCAAGAAACCCAAGCCCGGGACGCCCGCCTACCCGGATCTCGTGCAGCGGGACTTCACCGCGGCCGCGCCGAACCAACGGTGGCTGACCGACATCACCGAGCACCACACCGGCGAGGGCAAGCTGTACCTCTGCGCGATCAAGGACGTGTTCTCGAACCGGATCGTCGGCTACTCGATCGACTCGCGGATGAAGGCCCGGCTTGCGGTGCAGGCGCTGGACAATGCGGTCGCCCGTCGACGTGTCGACGGTGCCGAGGTGGCCGGCTGCATTCTGCACTCGGACAGGGGCAGCCAATTTCGATCAAGGAAGGTCCACCGGACGCTGGCCCGGTACTCGATGGTCGGCTCGATGGGTCAAGTCGCCTCCGCGGCCGACAACGCAGCCATGGAGTCGTTCTTCTCGCTGCTGCAGAAGAACGTCCTCGACCATCGCCCTTGGCGCACCCGCGACGACCTGCGCGTAGCGATCGTCACCTGGATCGAACACACCTACCGGCGCCGACGCCAGATCGCGCTCGGCCGATTGACCCCCATCGAGTACGAGACGATCATGACCCAACCGCCATCCAGGCGGCCTAACGCGAACTGTCACCAGTTCGTGCAGCAGACCCATGTGTTTGCCGATGCCGTTGCGCCCTCGACCGCCCAGACACGCTCACCAAACCGGCGCCCCTCGGCCAACATGTCGCGGTAGCCGACCTTGTCCGTCCCGAATCGTCCAGTCGACAACACCGTGCCGCGCTCGTCGATCACCTCGATCGTCGCCGAGCGCTTGTGCGGGTCCATCCCGATGATCACGCCCATCGCCGTCCTCCTCGCTCTCGTCGTTACGAAACGGCGTGGAGGGCATTGCTACTTAGAGCAGGGGCAAACCCCTTTCGAGCCACTCCTCGCACGGCACTCGACGGGGACGCAGGCCATGTGAGAGCCACACCAAATGAACGGGTGGGCAGCCGGTGGTTGAGAGCGTCCCGCCGAGCACCTCGACCGAGTCTGGCCGGACACCGGTCGTGCTGAAAACACTAAGTAGCCGCGTTGCGCGAAGGTTGTGCTGGTGTGCGTTCCGGCAGCACCTCTAGCGCGCGTCGGGCGACATGGGCTGTCATCCTGCGCGGGTGCGAGTGAGCTGGCTGAACCTGTTGTCACTGCTGCTTGCGCTGTTCGGGCTGGCGGCCGTTTCGTGGATCGAACCGCACTTTGTTCTGTACTCAAACGACGCGCCGATGCGGTTCCTCTACTTCCGCGCCGTCGTTACCATCACCGGTGTCGGTCCCTCAGTGGTGGGAGCTGTTGTGGCGGCGTGTGCTCTCCGCCGGGCTTCAGGGATCGGGCGAGCGGCATCGCTTGTCGCGCTCCTTTTGACGGTGGGCATGACCGTTCTCGCGACGTCGGTACTCGCCACGGCGCCGGTTCGCGAGTAGCTGATCGCGACAAGGACGCAATCCCGATTGGGGTGCCAGCCTTTTGCCGATGCCAGGGAAAACCGAGACACGCGACTTCCGGACACGGCCTTCCGCTCGTAGCCGGTGATCGGTGAAGTGTCGACGTTTGAAATCCCCAGATGATGCGATATGCAGCCGCCTTGCGTGCCGTAAGACTTAGCCTGGGCAGACAGGCGCACACAGGAGGTTCGACGCCCGCGAATGCCGACAGGGGGTCTAGGTTATGCATCCAGCCGATGAGGCGCGTCTGGACGACGCGATCGCATTCCTTCGACAGACCGACACGACTGCGCTCCTCGCCGAGATCGTGCCGGAATTGTCCAGCGAGGACCTCGCCGAGATCGTGAAGACCTGCGAACTGCGCCATGCTGCGGTGCTCGTGTTCCCTGAGAACTCTGGGGAGATCGATGACGCGCTGGCGCGGCGCGGGCTGACCGCGGAGGAGCCGAAGCCAAGTGTGGTAGTTAAGGCCCGCCTCGCCGCGCGCTACCGGCAGTCGTTGAGCGAACTCGATGTCCAGATCCGTCGCGTGCCGGTTCCACTTGAGGGCAGGCGCCCGCTGATGATCGAGCTGTTCACATTGACGGTGGCGCCGGGTTCGCCGCTGACTGCGATCGCCGACGGCGAGCGTGAACGCAACGACGAGGCGCACGTCGCGCTTGCGATCGGCCAGCCCGACCGGATGGCGATCTCGGCGATGCGCTCCATCCTGTCTGATCACGGCTGGATGCGACCGGACGACGGCGGCTATAACCGCCGCGAGGGCAATACAGTGCTGTACTTCCGCGACGCCAGTGCCCGAAATCACTTCGTGCGGCGAGTCGAACTGCTGACCTCGGGTTACTACCCGGCGATCATCGATGCCCACCGCCGCAACTCTGTCCCGGCCGCCAAGCGGTTGTTGACGTTGATGACCGGCGCTTGGGCGACGCAGGCCATTCACGTCGCCGCCGAGTTGAAGCTTGCGGACGCGATCGCTGGGCAGCCGGAGGCGACCGCCGCGCAGTTGGCGGAGACGACTGCGTCGGATGTGGACAGCCTGACTCGGCTTCTGCGATACCTCGCTTCGATCGGGGTCGTCACGCAGTCGCGGCGCGGCACGTTCGAGCTGACCGAGCTCGGTCGGTTGCTGCGCATCGACGCCGATCCCGCGTTGCGACCGCTCGCGCTGCTGTATGGGGGTCCGTTCTATGAGTCCTTCGGACACTTCCTCCACTCGGTCAGGACCGGGGAGGAGGCGTTCGACGACCATTTCGGCGAGCACCATTTCGAGTACTTCGCGAAACGGCCCGAGTTGAGCGAACTGTTCGACACCGCGATGGCGTCCAGCGCCGCGATGTTCGGCGCGGTCGCGGAGGTCGTCGCCCTCGACGGGGTGAATCGGATTGTCGATGTCGCCGGCGGCACTTCCCCGCTGCTGAGGCGGATGCTTGCCGCTGCTCCCCGCGCCAGAGGCGTGCTGTTCGACCGCCCGCACGTGCTCGACGGGGCGCGGCCGGCATTCGCACAAGCGGGTCTCAGCCAGCGCGTCGAGTTCCTGTCCGGCGATTTCACCGAGGGCGTACCTGCGGGTGGCGACGTCTACCTTCTCTCGCGCGTGCTACATGACTGGGACGACGAGATGTGTCGGACGATCCTCGCGCGGATATCTGAGGCGATGGCGGCCGATGGGCAGTTGCTGGTCGTCGAGCGACTGATCCCGGAGGATCGCTCGGCCTCCCTGGCCTACGCATGGGACATCCACATGCTGTGCAACGTCGGCGGCCGAGAGCGGACCGAGACCGAGTATGCGAGCCTGCTGGCAGCGGCCGGGCTGGAACTGGTCGGGCGCCACGAGCTACCGCTCGACGTGCACGTCCTGGCAGCGAGGCGGGCCCAGTGACCGTGGACGCCCAGTTCGACGAGGTCGTGAGTGCGCTGCGGACCTCGCGGTTGGTGGGCGACCTCCCCGAGGCGGACCTTCGGGCGATCGCCAGTCAGTTCGGCGGCCACGCGGCCGCCGCCGGCGAGCATGTGCTCACTCAGGGCGAGACGTCCGTCGGTCTTGGGTTCCTCATCGACGGCCAGGCCGCGGTGCGGATCAACGGCCGCGAACACACGCGGCTCGCGCGCGGTGAGATCTTCGGTGAGATCTCGGCCCTGCTCGGCGAACCGATCAGCGGCGACCTCGTCGCGCTTGGCCCGGTCCGCTACCTGCTGCTGGAAGCCGAGCGTCTGCGGCAGTTCCTCACGTCGCACCCGGAGGTCTGCTTCCGTCTGCTCCAGGGAGAGTCGCGGCGCCTACTGAACCCGACGCGTTGGTACGCGAGCCAACCGATGCGCGCACATGACGCTAGGTGGTCGCCGTCCAGTTGGCATGGTCTTCCGGTGGTCCAGCAGCCGGAGTGGCCGAATGAGGCGGCGCTGGAGCACACGCTCGCGGAGCTGCGCGTGATGCCGCCTCTGGTGTTCGGCGGCGAGGCGCGCACGCTCACCGACGAGCTGGCAGAGGTCGCGGCTGGACGCGCTTTCCTGCTGCAGGCCGGCGACTGTGCTGAATCGTTCGACGAACTAACCGCGCAGGCCGTCGAAAACCGGCTGCGGGTGATCCTGCAGATGGCGATCGTGCTGACGTACGCGTCCGGCAGCCATATCGTTAAGGTCGCGCGCCTGGCAGGCCAGTTCGCGAAGCCGCGATCGGCGGCGGTCGAGACGATCGACGGCGTTGAACTGCCGGTGTATCGCGGTGACATCGTCAACTCGATCGAAGCGGAGCCGGCACGACGCGTGCCGGACCCACGGCGCATGTTGACCGCCTACTACCACTCCGCGTCCAAGCTCAACCTCGTGCGCTCGCTGAGCTCGGGCGGCTTCGGCAGCCTCGACCGAGTTCATGAGTGGAACCGGGACTTTGTGGCATCCAGCCCCGCGGGCGAACGCTACGACGCGGTCGCCCGGGAGATCGACGGAGCTGTGCGCTTCCTGCATGCGTCGCGGATCGGCCGCGGATCGGCCGAGATGAACCGCGTCGATGTCTGGACCAGCCACGAAGCGTTGCTGCTCGGCTACGAAGAGGCGATGACCCGCCGCGACGAGCAGACCGGCGAATGGGTTGACACGTCGGCTCACACTGTGTGGGTCGGCGAGCGAACACGGGCGCTGGACGGCGCGCATATCGAGTTCGTGTCAGGCATCGCGAATCCGATCGGTTGCAAGCTCGGGCCGACTGCGACTGTCGGTGAGGTACTGGAGCTGTGCGAGCGGCTCAACCCCGACAGGAACCCGGGCCGGCTGACGTTCATCTCGCGGATGGGGGCCAAGCGACTGCCGGACGTTCTGCCGCCGATCTTGGCCGCGGTCCGCGATGCCGGGCACCCGGTCGTCTGGGCGTGCGATCCCATGCATGCCAATACCGTGCAGATGGCCAACGGTCGCAAGACACGCAACTTCGAGGACATCGTCGCGGAGGTCGACGCCTTCTTCGCGGCGTGCGCCTCGGAGGCCGTCTGGCCGGGTGGGCTGCACGTCGAGCTGACCGGTGACGACGTCACTGAGTGCCTCGGTGGCGGCGAGGCGCTGCGCGAGGGCGACCTCGACCGCCATTACGCGACGAGGTGCGATCCGCGCCTCAACGGGCGCCAGTCCGTCGACCTCGCGTTTCGTGTTGCGAATTTGCTGTCTGAGCGGGCGTCGGCGTCGTGAGCCGTCGGGATGTGGCCCGACAGTCCATGGTCCCTGACCAGACACTTCCGGAGTACGTGCTGGGCGAGGCGGCCGAGCACGGCGGGCGTTGCGCGCTCATCGACGCCGCCTCTGGCGAGGCCCTGACGTACGCCGAACTTGTCGACAAGGTCGGTCGAGCCGGACATGGCCTGCGAGCGGCGGGCGTACGCCTGGGCGATGTCGTGGCGCTGTGCTCGACGAACAGCATCGACTTCGTCGTCGCGTGGTACGCCGCACTGACCATCGGTGCGACCGTCACAACGGTCAGCCCGCATTCGAAGGCCAGCGAGTTCACCGATCACTTCCTCGCGACGGATACGCGCTGGGTTATCACGACAGCGCACCTGTTCGAGAGCGTCCTGCGCAATGCGGCGCTCAGTACCGCGGTCGCTGGGACGTTCGTCGTCGACGGCGATCCTGCCGGAGCTAAGGCATTCGAGCAGATCATCGCCGCGGGGAAGAGCGGCCTCCCGACCGGGCTGGCCAGTCCCTCCGACACGGCGTTTCTCCCGCGTTCCAGCGGCACCAGCGGGCTGCCCAAGAGCGTCGTGCTGACCCATCGCAACCTCGTCGCCAGCCTGAGTCAGATGTGCGACGCCCATGGTGTGACGAGCAGCGACACCGTGCTCGCCTCGTTGCCGCTCGTGCACACGTTCGGGCTCCAGGTCACGCTCAACCTGTCCTTGCGGGCCGGCGCGTGCGTGGTGTTGATGCCCCGGTTCGAGATCGAGGGGTTCCTCGACACGATCCAGCGCCACCACGTGACACGCGCCGAGATCGTTCCCCCGATCGTCCAGGCGCTGGCCAACACTGACCTGCTCGACGACTACGACCTCTCGAGCCTGCACGTGATGACGGTCGGCGCCGCGCCTATGTCCAGCGACCTCGTCACCACATGTGCGCGCCGTGCCGGCTGCCACGTGAAACAGGCTTACGGAATGACCGAGCTGGCCGGATCGAGCCACATCGCGCCCGACGATGGCCCGGACAAGCCGTGGTCGATCGGACCCACGGTGCAGGGCGTCGAATGTCGCGTCATCGATCCCACGACCGGTGCCGAGGTCGCAGCCGGACAACCAGGCGAGCTACTCGTTCGCGCACCGAGTGTCATGCGCAGGTACCTCAACGACGAGGAAGCGACCGCTGCCGCGATCGATGCCGACGGATGGCTGCATACGGGCGACGTTGTCACCGTCGATGACGAGGGGTGGTACGAGGTCGTGGATCGTCTCAAGGAAATGATCAAGTACAAGGGGTTCCAAGTCGCGCCCGCCGAACTCGAGCAGCTCCTGCTGTCCCATCCGTCAGTCGCCGACGCAGCCGTCGTGGGGCTCCCTGATGACGAGGCGGGCGAGGTGCCTCAGGCGTTCGTCGTTCGGCGCACCGCGCTCACTGACGATGAGTTGATGGCATGGGTCGCCGAGCGGGTGACGCCGTACAAGCGAATTCGGCGCGTCGAGTTCGTCGAGTCCATCCCCAAATCGCCGTCCGGCAAAATCCTCAGGCGGCTCCTCGCCCGACCACAGCAGATTCCCGCCCGTGAGCTCGACGGCGCCGTCGCCCTAGTCAGCGGTGGCGGCCGAGGCCTTGGACGGTTCCTCGCAGAGCGACTGGTGGACGCCGGTGCCCGGGTCGCGCTGATCGGGCGGTCCGAGGCTTCCCTCGACGAGGCAGCCGCGTCCATTCGCGCGCGCGGAGGGATCGTCGCGACCGCCGTCGCCGACGTCACCGATATCGAACGAACGCGCGCGGCCGTCGCCGCGGTTACCGAGCAGCTCGGGCCGATCGACGTGCTCGTCAACAACGCAGGCATCAACGGCCCGATGGGCCCGCTCTGGGAGACCGATCCGGCGGAGTGGTGGCGCGCCGTCGAGATCAACTTCGGCGGCGCCTACATGCTCACCAGCGCCGTACTTCCGGGGATGGTTTCGGCAGGCCGCGGCCGCGTCATCAGCATCACCAGTCAGGCTGCCGTCCATCGCTGGCCGCTCGTCTCCTCCTACGCCGCTGCGAAGGCCGCGGTGGTGAAGCTGACCGAGACGCTCGCGGCGGAGTTGAAACCGCACGGTGTCAGCGTGTTCAGCTTCGATCCGGGACTGTTGCCGATCGGGCTGAGCGAGGCCGCGCTGGCAAGCACAGCAGGTCCCGAGACAGCCGAAGGCCAGGTGTTCGGATGGATCAAGGCCCGTCTCGCAGCGGGCCGGGGCGCGGACCCTGAAATCGCCGCAGGGTGGGTCGTGAACCTGGCGGCAGGACGTGGTGACGCGTTGTCGGGCCGCCACATGAACGTGGGCGACGACCTCGACGATCTCCTAGCGCGAATCGACGACATCAAACGCAACAAACTCCACCTGCTTGCGCTGCGCAAGTTCTGACCAGGACTTGGACTCGGACACGAACTCGATCAGTTCCCGGGTCGGGTCGCGGGATTGTCGCCATGAGCTTGTTGATCTTGCGCGGTCCGCAGCCAGTCCGCAAGAAGTTTCGTGGGCGGCAACGATGTCGTGGTCGCCTCCTGGCGCGGCCACCGTGTCTTTGAGAATGCCGAGGTAGGCGATTCCGCGCCGCGACCCGGATCTATCCAGGGCATTCTTTACCTGTGGGGCTGGTCGCCCGAGTAGATTCAATCGCTCGGCGACAGTTCTGCGGCAGGCGCAGAAGCGTCTCAGCGAGGGCTACGCAGGCGAGCAGATGCACCCGCGGGTCAATGCGTTGTCTAGCGTGGCGTGGCAATACCGTTCAGCGATCCGGTCATGGCCACCGACGGCATGCGGGCAGACGCTGCACGTCGCGTTCTCGACCCGATATGCGGTACCCCGATCGCTGCCGAGTCTCTCGCTCGTGTGGGGCGTGACGTCACCGGCGCGGGACGCAGCGCCGGATAGCGACGCGCTGCCTGCCGTCCCGCGGCGGGCCGCGACGTCCTTGGCCTGCTCTTCGGAGACCGCCAGCCTCGGTTCGTGCGCGTTGTTCATGCCGGACGCGTGCAACGTTGGGCTCTGGCCGGCAGTGGAGCGCTGCGCGAGGGGTATGACCGCCGGCGCCCTGACTACGGCGGCATCAGTGGCCAGGTTCGTTGTCGTCACGGCGCGTCGATTGCTCGGACCTGCGTCGGACCTGTTCCACCGAAATCCCACCGGAGCCGGCGCGTTCCAGACAGCCATCGAATATCCCTATGTTCTCGTATCAACTCATTAATTTGCCGGGCGGTGGTTCATGTCTGCTCGTAGTGGGGCAATGCTTCGGTCCCGCGAGGCCAGCCCGACGACTTTCGGTATCGGCGCTCTAACCGCATCGGAATGGTCCTCACCAACCGCGACGACGCGGCTGCCGGCCCATCGCTACGTCAGCACCCCGAACTGCCTCGCCGCGTGCTGAAACCGATGCCCGTGCTGGCTAGCGCCGTGAAGAGGCGAGCACGCGTCCGCCGTCGTTCTCCCAGTCGTCGACTGGGGGAGGCTCGAGGCAGCCATCGCGGCTCATCCGTGTCGGGCGCTTGGAGGCGGCCTCGTGGAGAATCTCCTGGGCGCGGTGCAGGTCGCCGTCGAGTCCGGCGAGATCCAGCGCACGGTGCGCTACCTGAGCATCGGTGGCCGGCGGAATCACGACCAGGTCGATGCGTTTCCACCCGGACTGGTCGATCAAGCTCAGGATCGGCCCGTCGGAGCGGTAGCCGTCGATCTTCACTGGACGTCCGGTCATCGTCATGCGGCGGGGCGGAAGATCCCAGCTCGCCAGGTCGTAGGTCACCCGGTACACCTGATGGCCGGCCGACCACATCGCCTTGAGCAGCGGAGGAAGTTCTGTGCTGAGGTTGCCCGAACGCGGCCACCACCCGCCGTCGACGAACCCGCTGCCGAGGTTCGCACGTAGCCGCAGCCGCACACCGTCCGGTGACAGTGTCGGTGCGGAGAGGTCATTGGACGAACGGGTCACGGTGTCGAGGGTGGCCATGATGCACGCCAATCCGAGCCCGCCAACGGGCCGGTTGTAGATCGCCATGAGCGAGGGCGGCGTGGGCACCGTCATACGACATACCCTTGGTAACTTCACTCTACTCCGTGGCGACGGCGGCCTTCTGGAAGGCGCGACGAGCTTGGATGCGTTGGCCGCCGCCATGATCAGTAGCATCGGCTATGTCGACCTGCTGCCGGCAGCGTGGAGAACGACGGTAGCCGGACTGTCATATCGTGAACGCTGTGGTTTCGGGGCTCCGGTCCGCGAGCCGCCCCTCTTTCCCGACCCGCGAGTAAACGCGGTGAGATCGGGACGCGGAGGGCATTCATTTCTGGGACGGAGACACGATGACTGACCCAGCCGACAAGCAAATGAGTCACCAGCCGCCAGTTGGTCCTGTGGACCACCCGGAAGCGACACCGCCTGGGCAGCCGGCGGTGCCGACGCTCGGTTCGCCAGCGGCGGGATTCGATGCGAAGGGACGGGTTCACCGCACTCGCATCAGCGGTGCGTGGGTGGGACTGATCACCGCCGCAGTGTTCCTGATCTTGCTGGTGGTGTTCATCGCGCAAAATACCGCCAAGGCGTCAATCCATTTCCTTGGCTTCAACGGGCACCTGCCGCTTGGCCTGACGATCCTGATCTCGGCGATCATTGGGCTACTGATCGCGGCGGTTCTCGGTTCGATCCGGATCATGCAACTGCGTCGAGCTCTTAAACGCAACACGCCACCCGACCAGCGAGTCGTCAGATAACGGCGAACGGGACCCAACCTCGCGACAGCCAGCCAACGTCGAGGCACCGCAGGACCCGGATGTCGCCTGCCGGCGAACGTCGGCTTACCGCGACACGCAGTGCGCCCCTATGACCGCCACCCATGCTTGTCCGCGACAGCGTCGTTGACCGGCGGCTACGGTGGCGCTGAGGTGGCAGTACCCCCTCGGGGTCGGCGTCGGCAGGTGAATCGGCATGGGTAAAGCGGACGCACTCGACAGGTTTCAGCGTCGCCACCGGTGGGCTGGGTTGCCGCTGGCGGTGGTCTACAAGTACAACGATGATCAGGGCAATTATCTGGCCGCGTTGATAGCTTTCTATGGATTCTTGTCGGTGTTTCCGCTGTTGCTGTTGCTCGTCACTGTGCTGGGTTACGCCTTGCACAGCAACGCGGATCTGCAGCAGGAGGTCGTGAGTTCGGCGGTGGCCCAGTTTCCGGTCATCGGCGATCAGCTGGCCAGCAATATCCACTCCCTGCACGGCAATCCGCTGGCCCTGACCGTGGGCCTGCTGGGCAGCGTGTATGGCGGGCTGGGTGTCGCCCAGGCGGCTCAAAACGCCATGAACAAGATCTGGGGCGTGCCGCGTCACGCCCGCCCGAACGCGATCAAGTCCCGCGGCATCAGTCTGCTGCTGCTGCTGGTCATCGGCGGCGGCCTGCTGCTCACCACCGTCTTGTCGGCGCTTAGCACCGCCGCGCATGCCTACGGGGCCGATCTCGGAGCGGGGTCGCGGGCCTTGACCTCGGTGGCCGCGGTGGTCGTGAACGCGCTGCTGTTCATTTTCGCGTTCCGTGTCCTCACCGCCCGCGAGATCTCCACTCGCCAGGTCCGCGGTGGTGCGATCGCGGCGGCCATCACCTGGCAGCTGCTGCAAGTCATCGGAACCTATGCCGTCGGGCACGCACTCAAAGGCGCCAGCGCCACCTACGGCGTCTTCGGACTGGTGCTCGGGCTGATCGCCTGGATCTACCTCGGCGCCGTGACCGTCCTGCTGTGCGCGGAGATCAACGTCGTCCGCGCCGGCAGGTTCTGGCCGCGCAGCCTGATGACCCCGTTCAAAGACACCGAACTCACCGCGGGCGACCGGCGCGCCTACGCCTCCTACCCGGCCACCGAGCAACACAAGGAATCCCAGAACGTCGACGTGGACTTCGACCAACCAGACTCCCCGCACGATCCGACCGCCGAACGGTGACACCGCAGCATCGGCAGCCAGCGCCGTCCGGAGTTTGGTGACGCACGCGCACCGGTTGGATCCCCGCACGACGCTGCTGGCAACATCGACCGGGAGCAGTTCGCCGTGCGGCAGCGTCGGCCGGTCGGCTGACGGGGACGTTAAGCGAGCACCTAGGCCGCCGGGTCTGCGATTCTGTCTAGCCGCTGTCTCCGAGGATTCCGGTGCCTTCGCATGTGACGGCCTCGAGATTGGACTCCTTTGAGGTCCTCCCTTGGGTCGTGCAGACCTCAGCGGCCGCTGGATGATCGCCGGCCGCGGTCGCCGAGTGCGGTGCCGCTGACCGAGGTCCAGGCGGTGGGCGCGAAGGCGCTCAGTACGTGGTCGCTATCTTCGAAGCGCAGTAGGAGGATTCCGGCTTGCACGAACTCGAAGCCGACACCGCCGAGTCCGT
>Ga0105249_10004194_pt1 | contig 12452 bp, 12 predicted proteins | sample KBSS44metaG_FD_81522 | JGI IMG/M metagenome (GOLD analysis project Ga0105249, IMG submission 81522) | Switchgrass rhizosphere microbial communities from Kellogg Biological Station, Michigan, USA - KBS S4-4 metaG | ecosystem: Host-associated > Plants > Roots > Rhizosphere > Soil | place... | reverse complement strand
CGGGTCGCGCGTCCGGCGCCCGAGAGCTCGAGCCACCCGCCGGCGCCGAGCCGGTGGACCCCCCGGTACAGCATGCGCCCGTCCGGGACGCTGTGGTCGACGAGGTGGTAGGCGAGGGCGACCTCGTCGGGCTCCGGCCGGCGCCGCAGCAGCCGGAGCAGGACCGCGACCTCCGTCGCGAACCACAGCCGCGGGCCGTCCTCGAACGTGAACAGCGAGCGCCCGCCGAGCTGGTCCTGCGCCAGCAGGCCGCGCTGGGCCGCGCGGTCCCAGGCGACGAGGGCGAACGGCCCGCTGACGTGGCCGAGCACGGCGGCGCCCCAGCGCGCGTAGCCCGCGGCGACGGCGTCGGCGACCGGTGTCGCCGGGGCCAGGCCGAGTGCCGCCCGCAGCCCCGCGGCGCGGTCGATGCGCCCGGCGACCCGGACCCGTGCGTCCGCCGCGGCGCCGGCCGAGCCGCCGCTCAGCGCGAGCGGCCCGTCCGTGTGCGGGTCCCCGTCCGGGAGCGCCCGGCGGAGGTCGTCGCCCGCCCGCAGGTCCCCGCGCAGGTCATGCACGCCGGCGAGCTCCGAGGCAAACAGGTCGGCGGTCACGCGGGCGCCCCCGCCACGGAGCTGCGCGCGTGCTCGGCGACGGCGTCGGCCGCGGCGGCAGGCCCGGCCGAGCGCGCTCCGTCGACGGCGAACAGCGGGACGCCCGCCGCGATCGCTGCGGCCATGTCGAGCTGGCGGCGCAGGCGATCGGGCCCGGCGAGGTAGGGCAGGAACGCGCTGCCGAGGAGCAGCCCGGGATCGACCGGGTCGACCGGGCGGACGGTCACGCCGGTGCCGCCGCCCTCGCCCGAGAGCACGTACAGCGCTCCGAGCGGGACGCGCTCCGGGCCGGTGGGCGGGCGCACGTGCCACTTGGCGCCGCGCGCCTCGACCCGCCCGAGCGCCGCGCGCTCGGCGGCCGTCATGCCCCGGACGGCCTCCACATCGATCCGCGCCACGGCGCCGCCGCGGTGGCCCCAGACGGTCGCGCCGTCGGTCGTCATGGCGAGCACGTCGTCGGTCAGGAGGCGCGCCCCGCGGGCGAGCAGGCGGGTCGCGAGCGTCGTCTTCCCGGCGCCCGAGCGCCCGAGGAACGCGACGGCGCGACCGTCAAGGCTCACCGCGCTCGCGTGCAGGACCTCCATGCCCTGAAGCACGGACGCGAGCGGCAGCGCCTGGGCGAGCACCAGCCGCTCCCAGCGCCAGCGCGGCCCGGACGGCGCGGCGCCGGTCACCGTGCGCCCGTCGGGAGCGACGACCCAGGCGCCGTGGCGCGGCGCCCAGACGCGGTACCCGGCCGCGGCGTCGTGCTGCACCGTCAGCCCGATGCCGCCGCCGGCGACGCGGCGCTCGAGGAGCGGCCGCGGGCGGGCGGCGCGCCAGCGGGCGTCGAGGGCGGCCCGCGACGCGCGCTCGACCCGCGTGTCCGGCGGTCCCGTGGCGGGCGCCGCGACGAGGCTGTCGAGGCGCAGCGGCCCGTGCACGGCGAGCCCGAAGGCCACCGCCGACCACGAGCCGCCCGCGTCGGCGGGCGGCGAGGGCCGGACCTCGTTGCCGCTTGGCACCGGCGCGACGATACCCGCCCACCCGGGCGCGGGCGGCGCAGCGTCGCGCCACTGTGGAACCCTACGGCGAGCCGAACGATGGCCGCCCCATGCCCCTGATCGACGACGACCGCTCCGACCTGGCTCTGCCCGTCGGCGTCGAGCCGAGGGCGGCGCCGGCCGGCGACCCACTGCTCGTGGTCGAGGGCGTGAGCAAGCACTGGCCGGGCCGCGACGCCCCGACGCTCGACGGGCTCGAGCTGCGGATGGCGCCCGGGGACGTCGTCTCGGTCACCGGCCGCAACGGAGCCGGGAAGACCACGCTGCTGCGGATCCTGGGCGGCCTGCTCTCGCCCGACCGGGGGACCGTCGAGCTCGACGGGCTCCGGCTCGGGCGCGCGCGCCGCGCCTATCAGCGCCAGATCGGGCTGCTCACCCCGGGCGACCGCGGGCTCTACGCGCGGCTGACCGTCGCGCGGCACCTCGACCTCTGGGCGCGCCTCGCGCTGCTCGACGGCGGCTCGCGGGCGGCTGCGATCCGCGCGGGCGCCGAGCAGTTCGACCTCGGCGAGATCGCCGGCATGCGGGTGGACCGCCTCTCGATGGGCCAGCGCCAACGCGTCCGCCTCGCGCTCGCGTTCCTCCACGCACCGCGCCTCGTGCTCCTCGACGAGCCCGCGACGTCGCTCGACTCGGTCGCGCTCGACCTGCTCCACGGCGCGATCGACGATGCCGCGGCGCGGGGCGGGATGTGCCTGGCGGTCGGGCCCGAGGGCGTCGCGACCGGGCTGGCCGCGCGCCGCACGCTGCTGCTGCGCGACGGGAGGCTCGAGCCGGCGTGAGGGCGTTCCGGCTGCACCTCGCCGCCGCTGCCGGGCTGTTCCGCCGCGACGCGACCGTCTATTTCAGCTACCGCTGGCGGCTCGTCACGCAGCACGTCGGCGTGCTGTTCAGCCTGGCGATCTTCTTCTACATCTCGGACCTCGTGCGCGTCCCCGCGTTCGCCTCGCCGGGTAGCTACTTCGCCTATGCCGCTGTCGGCGTGATCATCCTCCAGGTCCTGCAGTCGACGCTCGACGTGCCGACGACCGTCCGCCAGGAGCTCGTCGCGGGGACGTTCGAGCGCATGGCCGTGTCGCCGTTCGGGCCGGTCGCGAGCATCCTGTCCCTGTTCCTGTTCCCGCTCGTGTCAGCCGTGGTCACGATGCTGGTCACGCTCGCCCTGACCGCCCTCGTCTTCGGTCTGGACCCCACGTGGGAGCGCGTCCCGCTGGCGATCCCGGTCGCCGCCGTCGGGGCCCTCGCCCTCGGAGCGGTCGCCCTGCTGTTCGTCGCGATGGTCGTGCGCTTCAAGCAGGCGCCGGGCGCCGCGTACGTCCTCGCGCTGATCTCGCTCGTGGCCGGGTTCTACTTCCCGACGGCGCTGCTCCCGGCGTGGATCCGGTGGTCGTCCGACGTCCAGCCGTTCACGCCCGCGGTCGACCTGCTGCGCAACCTCCTTGTCGGGCAGCCGCTGCACGGCTCGGCGTGGGCCGACGTCGCGAAGCTCGTCGGCTTCTCGGCCGTCCTGCTGCCGGTCGGCGTGGCGGCCGTGACCATCGCGATCGAGCGCAGCCGCCGCCTGGGCACGCTCACCGAGTACTGATGGCGCCCGTGGGACGCGGTCGGACGGACCTCGAGCGCGTCGCCGTCCATGTGCCCGACCACGTCGTCTACCGCGACTTCGCCGAGCAGACGGTCGCGCTCAACCTCCAGACGGGCCGCTATCACGGCCTCAACGCGACGGCCGGCGCCATGCTCGCGGCGCTGCGCGACGCGCCGAGCGTCGCCGCGGCCGCCAAGCGCCTCGCGCCCGAGTGGGACGTCTCCGAGGACGTGCTCCTCGGAGACCTCGTCGATCTGTGCGACGGGCTCGAGCAGCGCGGGCTGCTCGAGACCCGCGCCGCGGAGTGAGCCGTGCCGGCGCGTGCGCCAGCGGCCGGTGCCGCGGAGCGGCTCACGGGCGTCGAGCGTGCGCGCCTGGTCGCCGAGATCCTCGCGACGTACGCGACGGTGAGGTGGCGCCTGCGCCGGACCGACCTCCCCACGGTGCTCGAGGCGCTCCGGGCGCCGCCGCGACGAGGCGCGCGGGCCCTTCCGCTCACCCACGACGAGCGCCGCCTCGCGGGCGCCGCCGTGCGCGTCCTGCGGGCGTTGCCGAGCGACGCCCGGTGCCTGACCCGCTCGCTCGTCGTCATCGCGATGCTCGCCCGGCGCGGGAGCGCCGCGACGCTGGTCATCGCGACCCGGCCGGAGCCGTCGTTCACGGCCCACGCCTGGGTCGAGCACGCGGGCCGGCCGCTCCTGCCGACCGAGGGCTTCGGCGACGTCCGCCTGGTCGAGCTCTGACGGGGACCCGCGACGCGCCCGCTCCGCGCCCACGAGGAGGCCGTCCTGCTGGCGGTGGGGACGCGTGCCCGGAGGGCGGCCGCTGCGCCGCGGATGCGGGAGCTGCTCGTGGGCGTCTCGTGGCCGGCACTGCTCGACGAGCTGGGCCGCCAGCGCCTGGTCCCGCTCCTCGGGGCCCGGATCCTGGAGGCGGCGCCGGGCGCCCCGGAGCCGTTCGCGCGCGCCGTCACGGAGGCGACGCGTGCGGCCCGCGCGGCGGGCGAGCTCGTCGAGCTCATCGCGCTGCGCATCGCGGCCGCGCTCGAGGCGGCCGGGATCGCCAACGTCCCGCTCAAGGGGCCGCTGCTCGCCCGGGCGCTGCACGGCGACACGGCGATGCGGTCGTCGCGCGACATCGACCTGCTCGTCGCGCGCGCCGACCTCGGCGCGAGCGTCGAGGCGCTCGCGCCCCTGGGGTGGCACGTGGACCCCGAGGCGGCGGCGCCCGTGCTCCACGTCCGGCTCGTCTCGGATGCCGGTCTGCCGGACGTCGAGGTCCACTGGCGCGTGCACTGGTACGAGAGCGCGTTCGCGGCGCGCGCGCTGGCGCGGGCGGCTCCGGGACCGGACGGCGTGCGGCGCCTGCGGCCGGAGGACGAGCTTGTCGCGCTGGTCCTCTACCACGCGCGCGACGGGTTCGCCGGGCTGCGCCACGCGATCGACCTCGCGGCCTGGTGGGACGGCCCCGGCGATTCGGTCCTCGCCCGCCCGCTGCTCGGAGCGACGCTCGCCGCGCACCCCTCGCTCGATCGCGCGCTGACGGCGAGCGCGATCGTCCTCGACCCGCTCGTCGGCATCCCGTCGGGCGCGCTCGTCCCGGATGCGTCGCGGCCGTCGTGGGGCGCGCGCCGGGCCGCCCGGCTCGCCAACCCGCTCATGCGGGGGTCCGCCGCCCAGATCACGGCGGAGGTCTCCCTCGTCGACGGCCTGATCGCCCCACCGGGCCGGCGCCGCGCCTACGTGCGGCGCCGGGCCCTCCCGAGCCCGCAGCAGCTCCCGCCCGATCCGGCCGGGCGGCCGCTCGCGCTCCGCCGCGCCGAGCACGTCGTACGCCTGCTGGCGCGGTGCGCGGTGGCGCTCGTCCGGCGCCGCCCCGGGCTGCGCTGACCCGATCGGGCGGTTCCGCGACCGCTCGACGGCGCAGCCGAGCGGTCGAGAGCGCCTTCCGTCGCGGCGACATGGCCTCATGGCTCATTCCGGCGCGGGTGACCTCAAGAGTGGGGCCACGGCGTCCGACGTCATGGACATGCCCCGCAACCCCGCCGCAGCCGCCGCCGCGGCCGTGACCGCCCTACTCGTCACGCCGCCCGTCGCCGCCCAGGCCCGGACCGACCGCTTCGAGCCCGCAGCCGGCGTCACGGTGAGCTTCCGGCTCGCCGGGCCCGGCGCCCACGGCACGCTCGTGCGCTTCGCCCGCAACCGGGTGGCGCTCATCCGGTCCCGCGACGGCGCGCTCACGCTCCGCGCCGGCCGCCGCCGCTCGCGCCCCATCGCAACGCCCGCCCGGCGCCCGGTGACCGTCCGCGTATCGCTCTCGTCGCGCAAGGGCCAGGCGCGGGTCGCGGCCGGGGCGAGGACGACCCGCCTCGTGGGGCGCTTCGTCGCCGAGAGCTTGGTCGTCACGAGCGTCGCCCGCGCCGTCGTGCGCCCGGCACAGGCCGCGGCCACCACCGCACCGGCGAGCGGCCGCGCCGCCGGCGCGACCGTCGCGCCGCCGACGCAGGGCACCGCGCCAGCCCGCGTCACCAGCCTCGCCGGGGCCGCCCCCACAAGCTCCCGGGCGGCCGCGTCGGCCCCTCCGGCGCTCTTCGCGCCGACGAGCGTCTGGAACGCCCCGCTGCCCGACAACGCGCCCCTCGACGCGGCGAGCCCCACGCTGGTCAAGACGCTCAGGGACACCGTCGCCCAGAACGTGGCGGCCGGGTGGGGGCCGTGGATCGAGACCCGCAACACCACGTCGTTCTACGTCGTGCCCGCCGACCAGCCGGCAGTCCGCGTCGCACTCGACCCGGGGTCGTGGAAGGCGACGCTCCAGCAGACGTTCGAGGCCGTGCCGATCCCGGCCAACGCCGTTCCCGGCGGCGGCCCCGACGCGCACATGACGATCTACCAGCCCTCGACCGACCGCCTCTGGGAGCTCTTCAAGGCCGCCAAGCAGGCTGACGGCTGGCATGCGAGCTTCGGCGGCGCGATGTCGAGCACGTCGACCTCGCCCGGCTACTACGACGCCGCGTCCTGGCCGGGGCTGTCCGGGTCGTTCTGGGGCGCGACCGCGACGAGCCTGCCGGTCATCGCGGGCACGATGATGCTCGGCGAGCTCAACGCCGGCGTCATCCCGCACGCCCTCGCGATGGACATCCCGTACGCGCTGCCGAAGACGTACTCGTGGCCGGCCCAGCGCACCGACGGCGCGAGCACCGACCCGAACGCGATCCCCGAGGGGGCGCGGTTCCGGCTCGACCCGAAGCTCGACATCGACGCGCTGAACCTGCCGCCGATGACGCGGATGATGGCCAAGGCCGCGCAGCGCTACGGGATCATCGTCCGCGACCAAACGGCCCACGCGATCTCGTTCTTCGCGGAAAACCCCAACCAGCAGACGGCCGATCCGTACGGCACCCCGACCGGGTTCTTCGGCGGCACGTATCCGAACCCGGTGATGCAGGGGTTCCCGTGGGGCTCGCTCCAGCTCGTGAAGATGGACCTGCGCCCGGCCGCCCCCACCGTCTCCACGACCGGCGCGAGCGCGCTCACCGCGGTCGGTGCGACCCTCGGTGCCAGCGTCAATGCGCACAACCAGGCCACGACGTACCGGTACGACTACGGGCCGACGACGGCGTACGGCTCCACGACGGCGACCCAGACCCTGAGTACGCCGGACGATGCTCCCCACACAGTGCCGCTGGCGGTGTCCGGCCTCTCGCCGGGCCAGGCGTACCACTACCGGGTCGTCGCGACCAACGCGACCGGCGCGACGCTCGGCGCCGACGCGACGTTCACGACGCCGCTCGCCCAAGGGGCGGGATACCGCGAGAATGTGCTGGGGACATCGGGCCTTGCCGGATATTGGCGGCTCGGCGAACGGTCCGGGACGGTCGCCACCGACGAGACAGGGGCGAACCCCGGGGCGTACTCGGGCGGTTTCACGCTTGGTGATCCGGGCGCGCTCAGCGCGACGACCGACGGGTCCGCGGGCTTCGACGGGGTGAGCGGCGAGGTGGCCGCCACTGCGCGTGGCGTCGGCGCCTCGGGCACCATCGAAGGCTGGTTCGACTGGCGCGCCGGTGTCGCGATCATGCGCGACAGCACCGGCGTCGGAGGCTGGATCCTGGCGTTCGACAACGGTGGCAGGCTGTCGTACCGCGTCGCCGGTACGACCTATGACACCGGGCGCACCGTGGCGTCGGTCAAGGGTGGCTGGCACTACGTCGCCGTCACGAAGAACGGCGGGGCCGTGAGCTTCTACCTTGACGGCCAGCCGATCCACGCCGGCGCCGGCGCCGGCGCGATTGCGCCGGTCATGCCGTGGCATGTGATGCGCAACGGCACCGCCCCGCAGTACGCCCAGGGTCACGCCGACGAGGTGGCCGTCTACACAAGCGCGCTGTCCGCGGCGACGATCGCCCAGCGCTGGCGCGCCGGGCGCGGGGTGTGACGGCCCGCGAAAGTCAGGAGAAGCAGTCGGCGACGACCTGGCAGCCTGTGCCGGTCGGCGAGCCCTGGGGGACGTCGCTGAGGCCGCCGCCGATCGTTGCCGTGAGCTCGACGAGGTCGCCGTAGTCGCGGACCGCCGGTGCGATGTACGGCGTACGTACGGGGACGGTCTTGTCAAGCATCACGTCGATCTCCTGCTCGGAGGCTGCCTTCGTCGGAAGACTAGGGCGTGCTCGTCCGAGCGGCGGCCGAACGTTCGCTTACGCGGGAGCTTTGCGGCAGGGAACGGTGCACTTTGGTACGCGTGCCGCCGCCGACGGTGCGTAGGCTCGGGAGCGTGCAACGCCGCTTGCGTCGATTGCTGGTCGCGATGGCGGTCATCGCCCTGTGCTGGAGCGACGCGGGTCAGGGCGCCGGCGCGCCGGCGCGCAGCGACGCGTCAACGGTGGCGCGAACGCCGGCCCGCCGTCTGTTCGCACCGGACTCGGTGTGGAACGCGCGGCTCGCGCCCGACGCGCCGCTCGACGCCCTCAGCGCGCTCCTGAGCGGTGTGTTCGCCGCCGAGATCTCGCGCGAGCGCAGCCTGCGCATCGGGCCGTGGATCGAGACGACGACCTCCTCCACGCCGGTCTACACCGTGCCGCGGGCCCAGCGCACGGTGCGGGTCGGACTGGACGGCTCCGCGCCCTACCGCCGCTCGCTGCGGCGCGCGTTCCACGCCGTCCCGCTGCCGCCCGGCGCACGTCCGGCCGCCGGCACCGACCGCCACCTGACCGTGGTGCAGCCGTCCACCGACCGTCTCTGGGAGTTCTTCGGCCTGCGACGCGACCACGGCCGCTGGATCGCGGCCTGGGGCGGCGCGATGCGCGGCGTGTCGCGGAGCCCCGGCTACTTCACCCGTGCGGCGTGGCCGGGTGCCCTGCGGGTCTGGGGCGCGACCGCCACGAGCCTCCCGGTGGCCGCGGGCCTCATCCGGATCCGCGAGCTCCGGGCGGGGCGCATCGACCATGCCATCGCGATCTCGGTGCCGGACATGCGGGCGCGGATGGCGGCGTGGCCCGCGCAGCGCACCGACGGGTCGCTGCACCGCGTCGACGCGATCCCGGCGGGTGCCCACTTCCGGCTCGATCCGGCGCTGGACGTCCGCGCTCTCGGCCTCCCGCCCGCCGCGCTGGCGATCGCGCTCGCCGCGCAGCGCTACGGCCTGATCGTCCGTGACCGGACGCTGCACGCGACGGGGCTGTTCGCCGAGGATCCGGCGCCGACCGGGCGCAACCCGTATCCGGCGCTGTTCGGCGGCCGCGCGCCGATCGACCTGCTCGCCGGCATTCCGTTCGACCGCCTTCAGCTCCTGCGGATGCGCCTGCGGCCGGTGCCCTGAGTGCGCGTGGACAGCCGGGCCGGTCCGTTAGCGTGCCCGCAGTGCCCCGCCCCGCCGCGTCCCCGATCGGCTACCTGACCGATTGCTATCCGGCGACGTCGCACACGTTCGTGCAGCGCGAGGTCCTCGGGCTGCGGGCGCTCGGCGTCGACGTGCACACCTTCTCCACGCACCGGGCCGGGCCCGAGCACGTGCTCTCGCAGGACGATCGCGACGCGTTCGCGACGACGTTCGCGCTGCTGCCGGTCTCCGTGCGGGCGCTCCTGGGCGGGCACGCCCGCGCGCTGGCCGACGCGCCGCGGGCGTACCTGCGCGCGGCCGCGTTCGCGCTCGCGCTCGGCCGCGGCGCCAAGGGAAGGCTCTGGCAGCTGTTCTACTTCGCCGAGGCCGTGCTGCTCTGGCGCCAGTGCGCCGCGCGCGGGATCCGCCACGTGCACGCGCACTTCACGCGGCCGGCGGCCGACGCGGCGCTGCTCGCCGCGCACCTCGGCACGCTCGCCGACGACGGGGCGCCGTGGACGTGGAGCTTCTCCGCGCACGGGGCGGACATCTACGACACCGACCCGGTCGCGCTCGCCGCGAAGGTGCGCGACGCGCGCTTCGTCGTGTGCGTGAGCCACTACGGGCGGGCCGAGCTCATGAAGCTCGTCGCCGAGGAGCACTGGCCGAAGCTGCGCGTCGTGCGCTGCGGGATCGACCTGACCCGCTACGCCCCCGCCCACGATCGGGCCGCGCGCGGCGCGTCGCCCCTGCGGATCCTGACCGTCGGCCGGCTCGACGCGGTCAAGGGCCAGACGGTCCTGCTCGAGGCGCTCGCCCGGCTCGTCGCCACCGGGGTCGACGCGCAGCTGACGATCGTCGGCGACGGCCCGCTGCGGGCGGAGCTCGAGGCCGCGGCCGGGCGGCTCGGCGTCGGTGGGCGCGTGCGGTTCGCCGGGCGGGTCGGCCAGGACGACCTCCTCGCCTACTACGAGGCCGCCGACGTGTTCGTGCTGACGAGCCTCGCCGAGGGCATCCCCGTCGTCCTCATGGAGGCGATGGCCACCGGGCTGCCGGTCGTGGCATCCGACATCACCGGGATCCCGGAGCTCGTCGGCGACGGCGAGGAGGGGCTGCTCGTGCCGGCTGGCGACGCCGGCGGGTTCGCCGCAGCGCTCGAGACGCTCGCGCTTGACCCGGGCCGCCGCGCGCGGATGGGGCAGCAGGGACGCCGGCGGGTCGAGTCGGAGTACGAGGTGCGCCGGTCCGCGGTGGACCTGCGCCGCGTCATGCGCGAGTTCGGCGCGCTCCCGCTGCCGGGGCCGGCCGCTTAGGACGCGCGGAGCCGCATCTTCACCAGCTGGAGGTGCTCCCACGGGAAGCGGGCGAGCAGCTCGCCCGGCGTGCGGCCGCCGAACAGGCGCGGATACGGGTTCCGGCCCGACGGCGTCGGGTCCTCGGCGAAGAAGCCGGTGGCGTGAAGCGTCTTGTCGCGGACGATGAGCCCGTAGCGCTGGGCGGCGACCGCGATCGCGCGCACGGCCGGCGGGAGGTCCAGCGCGGCGATGTCGAGCTTCGGATCGAGGCGCAGGCGCGCGCCCTCGGGCAGGGCGACGGGCGCGCTCAGCGTCCCGTCGGTGCGCTGGGCGGGCCATGCGGCGGCCTTGGCGCGCGCGTTCGGGATCGCGATCGCCAAGGCATGGTCGATGCGCCCCCGCTCGAGCTCGGAGATCCGGATCAGCCCGGCGATCAGTGGCAGGCTCGTGGCCGTCGCGCCCCAGTACGGCTCGCCGCCCGGCCACGACCCGCGCGTGAAGTACCCGGGGTTCGTCGACACGTTCCGCATCGCGCCGCCCCACGCCGCCCGCCATCGCCCGTTCTCGCGCCGCAGGTGCCAGAACTCCCACATCGAGTCGGTTGCCGGCTGGAGGAGCGTGAGATGCCTGTCGGGTCCCTGCGCCGGCCGAGCCGTGGAAGGCAGCGGCACCGAGCGGAACGCCCGGCGCAGCGTGCGCCCGTAGGCCTCGCGGACGTCGAGGACGACCGGCACGCGCCGTTGTCCCCGCGGGACGGTGTAGACCGGTGACGACGAGTTCGTGGTCTGGATCCACGGTCCGATCGCCGCCTTGCGCTGGCGGGCGATGTCGGCGACGAAGGCGCGGACGAGCTCATGACTGCGTGGGTCGAGCGCGGCGTCGTCGGGGAGGCGCAGGTTCCAGACCGCGGTGGGGGCGAACGGGCGCGCGACGGTGCTGTGGGCCGGCGTCCGTCGGACCGGCCGAGACGCCGGCGGCGCCGTGGCGCTCGTCGTGCCCGGGGGCTCGGCGCGATGGCCGCCGCCGCACCCGGCGACGACGAGCACCACGATCGCGAGCGGCACCGCGCCGCTCAGGCGGATCATCGCCGCAGGGTAGCGAGCGCGCAGGAGGCTGCGGTGTTCGAGCAGACCCGCCGTCACCCGGGACGCCGTGCCGGCTCGCGGCTGATAATGATCTCGGCGATGGCGGCGAACGCGAGACGTCGTGACGTGGGTACCCGGGCCCGCGACGCCAGGGCCGAGGCGTGGGCGTCGCCGACCGCGCGCGGCCTGCTCGCGGGGACCGTCGGCGCCGTGGTCGTGCGCGGAGCCGGTGCAGGGTGGCGGGAGGCCGCCGGCGTCGGACTCGCGCTCGGCGGGGGTCAGCGGGCCCTGCTCGCCGCCGAGCAGCGCATCATGCGCGAGGTCCGCAACAGCGCCGATGCGGCGACACTTACGGCCTGGCTCGGCGAACTCACCCCTCCGCTCGGCACGTGGGCGATCGAGCCCGACTTCGCCCGCCTCGTCGCCGCGGAACTGACCCGCGCACCCGACACCGTCGTCGAGTGCGGCTCGGGCACCACCACCCTGCTCATCGGCCGCCTGCTGCGCTCCAACGGCCGCGGACGCCTCATCAGTCTCGAGCATGACCAGTCGTTCGCCGACCGCACTCGGCACCTGCTGCGGAGCGCCGGCCTCGACGAGATCTGCGAGGTGGTGTGGGCGCCGCTGGCACCACAGACCTTCCGCGGCGAGACCGTGCGGTGGTACGACGCCGACCGCGTCGCCGATCTGCCGAGGTCGATCGACCTCCTCGTCGTCGACGGGCCGCCGGCCGTCGAGCGCTGGGCTCGCTGGCCCGCGCTCGAGGCGCTCGGCGGTGCGCTGCGCCCCGGTGGGACGGTCCTGCTCGACGACGGGCGCCGGGCGGACGAGAAGCGCGCCGCCTTCCGCTGGCGCGCCGAGCATGCCGATCTCGAGTTGCACTGGCACGACACGGTGAAGGGGTCGTGGCGGCTCGTGAAGACGGAGACCCCGGCGCGGCCCGGCGCGGCTGTCGCCGCGTACCAGCGGGTCCGGAGGCAGCTGAACCCGCGGCCCGCGGGGTACCGTCGCTGGCCGGTCCAGCGCTGAGGCGG
>Ga0105249_10004190_pt1 | contig 12456 bp, 14 predicted proteins | sample KBSS44metaG_FD_81522 | JGI IMG/M metagenome (GOLD analysis project Ga0105249, IMG submission 81522) | Switchgrass rhizosphere microbial communities from Kellogg Biological Station, Michigan, USA - KBS S4-4 metaG | ecosystem: Host-associated > Plants > Roots > Rhizosphere > Soil | place... | reverse complement strand
GTCTTCGCCGGCTTCTACCCAACCACCAGGCAGGTCCCATTGGCCAGGCCGGCGATCGTCGGTCTGGCTACGCCGGATGACCAACACTTCACCCCGTTCGTTGATGATCAGTACTTTGGCGACCAGAAAAGTATCGACCATATTATTGGCTCTTGTAGCGCGCGATTGACGCTTCAATGATCTGCTTGGCGGCCTCGATATCGCCCCAGCCCAGTACTTTAGTAGTGCCTGGCTTTTTGAGGTCTTTGTAGTGGCTAAAGTGGTGTTCGATCTGTTGCTTCCAGCGTTCGCCGAGGTCATCAAGGGTCTTGATGCTGTCGCCGGTATTGCGATCGTCGGCTGGCACTACCACGATTTTGTGATCGGCCTCGCCATCGTCTTCAAAATTGAGAACGCCAATAATTTTGGCCTCTAGCCAGACGCCGGTCGGAATTGCGCCACAGACGATCAAAGTGTCGAGCTCGTCGCCGTCTTCGTCGAGCGTCTGGGGGATAAATCCGTAGTTGACGGGCTTGGCAAAAATTTGCGGTTCAACGCGGTCGAGCATAAAGCAAGCGCGTTTGCGATCCCACTCAACCTTCATGTTTGAGCCCATCGGGATCTCGACTACGGTGTTGACGATGGCGTTTTGCCAGTCGCCCGGGGTTAATACTTGGTTAAAATCAGCCATGATGCTCTCCTGCCGTGCTCGCTGTTATATCGTTCGTTCCTATTGTACACTGAGAAGTAACCATGGCAATACTCATCGGCCACCGGGGAGCCAGGGGTTTAGCTCCGGAAAACACTATTGCCGCCCTGCAAGCGGGGCTGGACGCGGGTGTTGATATGTTGGAAATTGACGTACGCGTCACTCGTGATGGCGTGCCGGTTTTGCACCATAACAAATGCTTACAGAATGCCCTCGGCAAGCGGATTGGCGGCAAAGCCATTGCCTTTTGTACGCTGGCGGAGTTACGCGCTCTTCGCCCGGATCTGGCGACCCTAGAACAAGCCATTACCTTTGTCGAGCACCGCGTGCCCCTGATGATTGAAGTCAAGCCGCATGTCGATATCCAGCCAATCGTTGCGGTTGTTACAAAAACGTTTAGTAAGGGCACACGCGCCACAGACCTCTTGTGGGCATCATTCAGTCAGAAGACACTCCGTGGGCTGCACACCGCCGTTCCCGAGCTGGAGACCATTGTGCTGGAGCATTGGTCCGGCGTCCGGGCTAGTTACCGCGCGCGCCAGCTCAACACAAAACGCTTGGCGATGAATCGACGCTTTTTGTGGTGGTTTTTTATTCGCCAAATGGCCAAGAGCGGCTACCAGCTGTCAGCCTATACACTCAACAATCCTGCCAAAGCTGCCCGCTGGGAAAAAGATGGACTGTACGGTGTTATTACCGATTATCCGGATCGTTTTAGGCGTCAGACCGGAACAACCACAGATTAACCATTGACCAGCCGCTAATAACCGCCGCGATCCAATACTGACCAATCTCAAATGGTGTCAGCGTGAAACACAAATAGCAACCGATCGAATTACTCGCCACATTAAACCAATACCAGCCAGATGGCGGATCAACCAACCCGTTCAAAAAATAGCCGAGCGCCATCACGCCGAGCCAAAACGCTCCAAGATGACCCAGTAGGTTGGCCGTAAAATCGTTGTGTACATAAAACACGCCGCCCGACACAGCCAGGCCAAGCGCAATCGGAACGCACCACGCCAGAAAAATATGTTGCATTTGCTTAACTCGCATGGGCATCACTCGAAACATGAAATAAAGGCCAGTCAGCGAAATTAACGTCCAAAGCGCATTAATCAAGTGATGCTGGTAAAAATGAGTCGCTATAAATCCGGCGGGCACGATAATTGCCCACAGCAAATAGACACGGGCCCGAGTTGCAGTTATCAAATATTTCCAATCCATACTATGATGGTAGCATGAACGTGATTTTTGATCATAGCGAACCAACGGCCACCAACATCCGCACTTTTTGGTTTAAGCCAGAGAAAACGGTCCACTATACTGCTGGACAATTTACCGAAATGTATCTCAACCACGACAATGCTGATGAGCGCGGCATTCGCCGCTGGTTTACGCTGTCCAGCTCGCCAACTGACGGCATGGTAAGTATCACCACCAAATTTGCTGCCGAACATGGCAGTACATTCAAACAGACGCTAGCTAGCCTCAAACCCGGTGCCCCGCTGCACTTAGCCGAGCCGATGGGCGACTTTGTGCTCCCCAAAGATCCCAGTATTCCATTGGTGTTTATTGCTGGCGGGATTGGCGTGACGCCGATGCACAGCATGATCAAATATCTGCATGATACGCACCAAAAACGCACGATCCGGCTGATTTACGCCGTCGCCACGCTTGACGAGCTAGCGTTCGAGCCGCTCTTTAAGGAATACGGCGTCACACTGATCCCGGTGGTTAAAACAGCGCCTGCTGGCTACCAGGGCGAAACTGGTTCGCTTGACGCGCCACGCATTCTGTCGCTGCTTGGCGGCGATGACGGCCGATCCTTGTACTACATATCCGGCCCGGAAGGCATGGTTGAAGCTTTCACTGCCGGCCTCAAAGCACAAGGCGTCGATAAACGACGCCTTGTGGGGGATTACTTTCCTGGGTATCAACGCTTTTAGTCCTGAGTGACGACCGGAAGAGGAGTGGCTGTTTCAAAATCACCCATCCCACGCTCTGAGGGATAAGCCGGCATCGAGGTAAGGAATATGGTCGAAGATGGATTGCCGCCCGACCCTAAATCATGATAAGAGGTCCCACCGTTTGCGTTCTGCACAGCCAAGTTACCAACTATGATGCGCCCTGCAGCCGTCGCGGCATCATAACAAGTACTAATTTGCCTAGCAATATCTAGTGCTTTTTCTCCAGCGCCCTGAATGACAATCGTAAAGGCTCCGTCTGATTCTGCTTGAGCTTTTAGCGTATCGTCGCTGAAGAGCCCTGCTCTTTTTGGTTCTCTCGTCGCGCCAGCGCTTCTATATGATCCTACTTCTACCATGGGAATCTCCTTACTTATAGGAGTATAATCTCACCGTTTGGCGACAAGTGCAAATACATAATTTACTACATTTTACATCAGGCCTTGGAGCTGTCCATACCGATGTTAACCAGCCAATGGATGCCGAATTGATCAGTACACATACCAAACACATCACCCCATACTTGCTTGGCTAGGGGCACCGTAACCATGCCGCCGGCACTCAAGGCTTCAAAAAACTTGGTGAGCTTGGCTGCATCCTTGCCGGCCAACGATATATTGACGCTATCGCCAAACACGACCGGGCGTCCAGGCATGCCGTCGCTCGCCATAAAGCTGACGTCGTCACCGGTGAGCGTTGCGTGCATCACTTTGTCGGCATAACCTTCTGGGGCGCCGCCGAATTCCGCAAAGGTGCTTATTTCGAGTTTCCCGCCAAACACGGTCTTGTAAAATTCCATTGCCTCACGGCAGTTGCCTTCAAAATTCAGGTATGGAGATAATTCTATTGCTGCCATGGTATACCCTTTCTTATGATGCTATTCGGTCACGGTCACACTGGCCGTCATACTGGAGTGGAACGCACAGTGGTAGGCAAAGGTGCCGGCTGCGTCAAACTTAAAGGTGTACGTGTCGCCCTTGTTGAGCGTGCCGCTATCGATAGCACTGTTGTCGTCACCGGTGACAGTGTGAGCGGTGCTGTCGTTATTCGTCCAGGTGACAGTTGTGCCCTTTTTGACGGTGATTTTGGCTGGCGAGAATGCAAAGTTCTCGATGCTCACTTTGTCGGTTGCCACGGCGGCAGACGTATCGGAGCCAGTGTTATTCATGTTGCTCATATTCGCTGCATTGCTTGAGCCCGACGAGCTACTCGTCTGCGTGCTTTTTTTGTTATGCGTCATCGAGATCCCGAGGGCGATAGCGCCGACGGCCACGATGGCGATCACGATGGCCAGGGCTGTTTTTTTCATAGTGCATAACTCCGCTTACGGTTTTTACCGTTTTATTGTACCACCGCCTGGCGTGCTATGCTCTATTTGCCGTGCTTCCGAGCGTGTTCGTTCAGATACTCACGGATATACAGGGCGACGGCAGCGCCTTCGCCGGCGGCGCTGGCGATTTGCATCGTTGCTCCGGAACGCACATCTCCTGCCACGAATATGCCTGGTACCGACGTCTCTAGACGCTCGTTGGACTTGATGAGCCCGACGCTGTCCAGCTCGATAGCCGTACCCTGCAGGAATTCAGTATTCGGCTTGAGGCCAACGAACACAAACACGCCGTCAGTCGAGAACTCGACTTTTTTGCCGATTGTTTTGTCGGTACCGATCACCTTAGTGACTTTGCCGTCCTCGCCGACAATTTCGTCGGTGGTGGTATTGAAGTGGATGGTAATTTTGTCGGCATGTTTTTCGGTCAGCTCTTGCTGCAGGATCTCGGAGGCGCGCATCGCGCCAGAACGCACCAGCAAGTCGATGTGCGAGGCGAACTTAGTCAGGAACATCGCTTCTTGCACCGCGGAGTTACCGCCGCCGACCACCACTAATCGCTTATCACGGTAGAAGGCGCCGTCGCAGGTAGCGCAGTAGTGCACGCCGTGGGCGTAGTATTCTTTTTCGCCAGGGACGCCGACTTTCTTGTAGTCGCTGCCAGTGGCAATCAGGACGGTCCTGGCAAGCACTTCGCCTTCGGTTGTATCGAGGTGTTTGTAGGTGCCGTCGTCGGTAATGCCTTTGACTTCGGCCTGAATGCGGGTGACTTCTCCGAGTTCAATCTGCGCACCAAAGCGTTCGGCTTGCTCACGGAATTTATCGGCCAGCTCCAACCCGGCGATACCCTCGGGAAAGCCCGGATAGTTATCGATCCAGTCAGTAATTGCCGCCAAACCGCCTACTACGCCGCGCTCAAACAACACCGTTTCTATGTCTTCGCGCGTCGTGTAGAGTGCTGCGCTCAAGGCCGCCGGCCCCGCGCCAATCATGACTACGTCGTGCACTCGCTTTTTGGATTCCTTGTCTGCCATAATTATGCTCCCTCTTTTACATCAGCATACGCTAGTTCGGCCCAACATAAAAAATGATCAGTTTCAGTTGGTACAATAGCGCTATCCACCACCGCAAACTCCGGACTGGCGAAAATAGCGTCAGGACGCCCTGCGGCATGAGGCTTGGTATGCCCTAGCGGCAGTGCATCGCTGAGAGCCAGTGCACCACACGCCGAACCAAATATATCCGCAACGTGTCGTGTACGGAAGTCAGCACAAAAATCACCGACCAGTAGTACCGGCCGACGTAATTCGCGAACAAACATTTCGCTGACCTCCGCGGCGTAACGGCGGCCACGTTCGCTCTCGTATGGCGTGCCTAGAAACTCGAGTGGTTGCGTCTGCACGTTACCAATCTGGACACCGCCGATCTCGGCAATTTGCAAATGTTTCACAAATCGTTGCGCCGGCGCGCCACTTGGCAAATGCAGCGGAAAAGTTGGATATGGCTGCGCGACAGCCCGCTGAGCTGAAAACGATTGTCTACTCAGCATAACCTGTGCTATCTCGTATTTCGCATCAATGTGTGAGGGGTGCATTGGTGTCTGAAAAATATACGGCAAACCTACTTCGCCAGCCAGCTGTGCAGCAAAATCCTCCCCTTTGGCATATTCGACTTCTTGCAGGCATACGACATTAACGTCAATGGCTCGTAGCTGCTCAGCAAAATAGCTGAGGTCTCTCTCGCGATAATCGAACCGCTGCGCCGAGCGCGCTTTGCGCCCTCCGGCGATATTCCAAGTTGCAATACGGAGGTGTTTCACGCCAGTGCAGGAGCAAGTTTGGCGAGGTTGTAGCCGACAACGACTTCTTTGGTCTCGTCGTGCTTGGTTACAACGGTCACGGGCACGGTCAGCGCACCGCTCAAAGCCAGAGCCTCGGCCTGGCGCTCGGGATTTTGGTCAAGATTGACCACCTCGTAGCCGAAGCCCTTGGCGTCTAACCACTTTTTGACCATGGCACAGTACGCGCAGGTGTTCGTCGTAAAGATAGTGATGTTTTTGACCATGGCCGTTGTCTCCTCTTGGCTGTCTTGCTTTTGATTTTTCGGTTCGTATCTATTGTATATAGCGCTTATGGTAAATGCAATGCGCTATATATTGTGTTTTTTACGTTAATTGATCGATTTGAGAGTTACATCAAACACCAGTGCTGCGTTGGGGGGGATACCGGAGCCTTCGCGCGGGTGGTCGCCGTATGCTTGGTCAGCGGGGATGAGCAGACGGCGCGTACCACCAACCTTCATACCTGGGATACCATTCGTCCAGCCGGTGATCACGCCGTTCAGGCTAAAATTGGCCGGCTGTCCGGTATCGAGTGAACTCTGAAAAATCGTGCCGGTTGCTGCGACGGCACCAGTGTAGTCGACGGTGACCGTGTCGCCCGGCTTAACCTCGGCACCATCGCCGGCAACAAGATCGATGGTCTGCAGGCTCGGCACATCGGCCACCGGCGTAAAGTTGCCGAGCTTCGTGCCTTGTAACTTCTGGCCGCCGGTCTTTTGGCCCGCAGTACTCTGCGCAGCATTCGTATTTGAGGGATTATTCACTGTCTTGGACTCCTTATGATCTTTATAGAGCTGCCAAATCACCAAAAAACTCAGTGAAAACGAAAATACAAAAAATAGACCTGCTAGCACCAGGGCAAAAACTCGGTCGCGCCGTCGTGTCGCCATATATCCTCCATTCCCCTCCCTTGTTTGCTTTATTATATACATCCCACCGAAACGTGCCTAGCAAAAGATGTGGTAATTTGGACCTTGCCTTACTGTTCGGCCGCGATGTCGTACTGCTTGAGCTGTTTCTTGCCTGATTCGGTGTGGCGCTGTTGCAGCTCAAGCAACTGGGCGTAAATACCTTTGGAGTGAGCCAGCTGCGCCGGCGAACCAGCTTCGTTGACGACGCCATCCTTGAGCGTGACAATCTGATCAACGTTTTGAATGGTGCTCAGCCGGTGGGCGATGATGAGCGTGGTGCGGCCCTTCATCAGACGCTCCAGCGCTTGCTGGACCATTTGCTCGCTTTTGCTATCGAGGCTGCTGGTGGCTTCGTCTAGAATGAGGATTGGTGCGTCTTTGAGGAGCGCCCGCGCAATGGCAATCCGCTGTTTTTGTCCGCCGCTCAATTTGAGGCCGCGCTCACCGATTTCGGCGTCGTAGTCGTGCTCGAATTTTTCGATGAACTCGTGTGCGTTGGCCGCTTTGGCAGCGGCAATAACAGCCTCGCGCGGCGCTTTGGGCCGTCCGTAAGCAATATTGTCGTGAATCGTCCCGCTAAAGAGTGCTGGTTCCTGGAACACAATACCGATCGAAGCACGTAGCGAGGCCTGCGTCACTGCATTCACGTTTTGGCCGTCGATGCAGATCTGGCCGTCGCCGACTTCGTACAGGCGCAGCAGCAAGTTGGTGATCGTTGTCTTGCCCTCGCCGCTCTCGCCGACCAGCGCGACTTTAGTGTCTGGCTTTGCCACAAAGCTCAGGCCACGCAATACTGGCTTATCTTGATCGTAGGCGAATACGACGTTGTCGAAAACGATTTCGCCTCGCTTGACATGCAGTTTGATGGCACCTTGATGGTCGAAAATCTCGGGGATCTCATCGATCACCTCAAAATAGTCGCGGGTATTCGAGACGGCGCGCTGCGTTTGGTCAACCAAAAAGCTGATCGTAAAAATCGGGATGCGGATCAGCATCGCGTACTGAATCAACAGCACCATAGTGCCGATGGTGTACGCGCCGTGCGCCGTTTGTACAAAAATAAACACAAACACCGCCAGAAAAATACCATTGAGGACCAGTCGGCGCAACACATCTTGACGATGCCAGAGCCTGCTCTGCGGCCGCGTGGTTGCCACGATGTTGTCGTAGCGATGGGCCCAAAAACGCAGCTCACGCGCCTCTTGCAAAAAACTTTTGACCACGCGCACCTGGCCCACTGCCTCCGCAAAACGACCGCTGGCGATGTCGCCCTCTTCGTTAATGGTCTTCTGGTACTTTTGCCACTTGAAACTTGTCCGCGTCGTGAGCCAAATAAAAATCGGATACAGCGTCAGCAACATCAGCGCCACCGGCCAACTATAAAAAGCTACAATAACCAGCGAAAACACCGTACTGAACAAAAACTGCAAAAAGTTGTTGCTCATGGTCTGCATAAACTGACCGATCTGGGAAATGCCGCGGCTCATGCGGTTAATGATTTTGCCCGAAAGCTCGGTATCAAAATAGCGCTGGGGCAAACTGAGCACTCGCTCGTAGTAGCGCTGCGACAGCAGCTGCTGCAGCTTGACGGACATAATGTCGCCAAAATAACCGCTGATATTACTGAGCAGCGTCTGGCCGACATCTGTTACAAAGATAGCAATCGCAAAAATCGCCACCAGCGGCACGTCGACATGACCACCGGCCAGCAACTTCGTGATCTGGTCGATCGCACCCTTAGTGAACAGCGGTTGAAGCTGCGTCATTCCCGCCAAGAATATCGTAAACAACGAAATAACGAGGTAATATCGCCACAGACTACTCGTAAACCGAATGATTCGCCACAGTTCTCGCATCGATTGTAGTATAGCGTCGAAAGCGGTTGCGGTCTACTGCCGCAGTATGGGGTTATCTATACGCGCTCGGCCTGAAGGTCGGTAGCTGCAGCTTGCGCCAATTTGTCGAGCAGTTTGTTGATCTCCACATCGGTGAGCGTGCGCTCGTAATGAGCAAACGACAAACGAAGGGTAATCTGCTTGTGATCAAGATCGTCGGGGCGTTGATATATGTCAACAGGCTCGGTTGTGAAGTACGTTTTGTCGATCCCTTCCGTTTGCAAATAGTTTCGAGTGAACTCCAGGACGTCGTCGTAGGCGGTATTAGCTGGCACTTTTAGGCAAATGTCCTGGTCGATGCTCGGGAATTTGGGCAACTGCGTGTAACGACTCTTGGGCGTCGCTTGCGTAAAGAGGAGCGGGTTGACTTCAAAGCCGGCAATAGTAGCCGGCAGCTTGAGATTGCGGCGGACGGCTGCACGATACTCACCCACGACACCCCAGATCAGTCCTTGCTCGTCGCGCAGCACGGCACTGCGCTGGGGCGTAAACGGAGCGACCAGCTGTTCCACCCACGGGTTGCCGTACAAATCGGCGCCTTCCAGCGGTTCAAAACGCACGCTGTACAAGACTCCAAAATGATCGAGCAAGGTAGTGATGTAGGAACGAGCACGGTAATACGGCGCACCAGCCAATTGACCGGCTACACGGTCACTGGCAGCGAATACCAGGCTGAGGGCGCCCTGCTCCCGAGGTAAACCCTCGTCGTCTTGCTCACGTTTGTTGTGAACCTTACCGATCTCGTACAGCGCGAATTGATCGTGGCCAGCCTTCAGGTTGGCGTGTACTTTGTCGAGCAGGCTCGGCGTCAGGCTCAGACGGAAGAATTGCAAGTCAGGACTCAGTGCATTAGACAGCTGAAAGGCTTGCTCGCGATCCTGCCCGACTTTATCCAGCAAATTGCCGTGTACAAAACTGTAGGTGAGTAGTTCGTTAGCGCCGCTGCTGCTCAGCACCTGGCGGATCTGGTCATGCAATGCGAGCATCGGATTTTTGACAGCTGGCGTGATGTCGCGCTGCGGTAAATCGAGCGATAGTTTGTCGAAGCCATGCAGGCGGCCGATTTCTTCGACGATGTCTTCGGGACTCTCGATGTCGGTACGCCAGAAGGGTGCAGTGACGGTTAGCTCATCGGCATTGCTGTCCACGCGAAATTCCACATTCGACAGCAGCTTGCGCATATCGTCAGCAGTTAATTGCCAGCCCAAACGGGCATTAATAAACTGCGCGGTCGTGACGACTGGTGCGTGGATATTGCCTCGCTGACGAGCTTCCTCTGGCACATGGTTGCTATCAATGACCGGGCCGGCGATTTTGCCGCCAGCATGGTCACGAATTTGGTTCACCAGCTTGACGAGCGTGGCGAGGTTTTGCAACGGGCTCTGGCCTTTATTAAAGCGCGTCACGGCATCAGTAAAAATACCGTGCGTCATTGAGGTCCTACGCATCGAATACATGTCCCACGTGGCGGCTTCAAGAATAATGTGCTTGGTGTCTGGGCCAATCTCGGTGTCAGCACCACCCATAGCACCACCGACGCAGGCGAGATGATCGCCGGCTGCCACCATCATGGCTTCGGGGCGAGGCTCAATCGTCTTGCCATTGAGCATGGTAATTTTCTCGCCGGAACGCGGGAAACGGATGGTGAGCTTCGCCGTCCCGTCCCCAGAAAATGCTTTTACTTTGTCGTAGTCGTAGGCGTGAATCGGCTGGCCGGTCAGCACCATGTAAAAGTTGGTGTAATCGACAATGTTATTGATTGAGCGCAGGCCAATGCGCGCCAGATCGACCTGCAACCATACCGGGCTGGGTTTAATCTGCACATCGCGAAGGACAATAGCGGCAAAGCGTGGTACCAAATCTGGAATTTCATTCGTGACTTCCAGGGGTAATTCGTCGGTCTCAATCGCCGGCACTTCAGGGTCTATGCGGTACCAATCCGGACTTTTGTAGGCCTGGCCTTGAATGCCCGCAAGCTCACGCGCGATACCCAGCCAGCCAAAACAATCAGGCCGGTGGGTGAACATCTTATTTTCAATAGCAATGATGACGTCGTCGCGCAGGTGAAAGGCATCAACGAAGGCCGTGCCGGGCGCAATCGGACCCAGCTCTTCGTCGATGTCGAGAATGCCATCATGATTGTCGCCGAGCGACAATTCCTTGGGGCTGGCCATCATGCCGTTACTAACGACGCCGCGGAGTTCCCGGGCAGACAGTACGAACGGCTCAGGCTCATCAACGGTACTGGGCACGGTACTGCCCGGTGGCAGCCAGGCCGCCAGCATGCCCACGCGCACATTTGGCGCACCGCAGACAATCTGGATGTGGCCGTTTTCGTCACGAGTGACGTCCGGCACAACGCCACCGTCATCCACCATACAAACGTGCAGGCGATCAGCGTTGGGGTGATCCTCACAGGACACCACTTTGACAATGATAACGTCGGTAAACCGCGCCCCGAAAGCGACCGTTTCCTCGACCGCGCCGAGCTGAGCGCCAATTTTCTCGATCAACTCCCCTACTCCGTTGGGCGCTGGATCGCCGGCCGAGCCGTAGTGCTCGTTGATGTACCGGGTGGCTTGGGTGCTTATTTTCATTGGGCTGCCTCTTGGATTTTTCGTTGGATTTGCTCGAGTTCTGTAGCACTCATTTCAGGGCCTTCGGTGGTTGTTAGATAGCCCTCGTAGGTCTCCGCAAAGAAGGGCTCATGCTTTTGTGCACCCGCTTCGCCATGCATGGGGATGAGTTTAACATGCAAGTGCGGTACGCCTTCACCTTCTATCACTAATCCAACACGAGCCACGCCGAAAGCTTTGCGCAGCGCAGACGCAACTTTGCGCGCCGCCAGCAGTAATCCCGTGAACGCCACCTCGTTCACGTCAAGGTAGTTAGCTCCCGGATTTTGTTTGGGAACAACAACGGTAAAACCAGGCGTATTCGGCCAACGACTCAAAAACGCTAAGTACTGATCATCTTCCCATACTTTGTAACTAGGGATAGTACCGGCAACGATTTGATCAAAAATGGTTGGTTCTGACGTCTGGCTCATGCGAACTGCCTCAAAAAGTCGAGTTTTCCGCTTTCAAAATGGCGAATGTCCTCGATGTTATATTTCATCATGACCAGCCGTTCAACGCCGCTCCCCCAGGCAAAACCGGTGTATTGGGCGGGATCGATGCCAGCCATCTTGAGCACGTTGGGGTGGATCATGCCGCAGCCCAGTAGCTCAATCCAGCCAACCTGGCTGCAAATGCTGCAGCCTTGTTTCTGGCAAAAGGGGCACGACAGGGCAAACTCAAAACTCGGCTCGGTGAATGGAAAATAGAAAGGCTGCGTTTTGACTTGCAATGCTTGGTTAAAATAGGCTTGCAAAAATGTTTTGAGCGTCGCCATCAGGTGGCCGGCGTGAATGCCGACATCGACATATATGCCCTCAAACTGGTAGAAGGTGTGTTCGTGGCGGGCGTCGAGATCTTCGTTGCGGAAAACGCGATCCGGCACCAGCACGGCAATCGGCCGTCCTTCGTCCAAGTTGTGCTTATATTTCTGGAGCAGGCGGTTCTGCATGGTGCTGGTGTGCGCCGGGGCAATAAACGGCTTGCCTTGCTTGTCGGCCTCAACGGTCATAAAGGTGTCGTAGTCGTCGCGGGCCGGGTGCCCTTCAGGGAAATTGAGCGCCGTGAACATGTGGTAATCGTCATCAAGTTGACGCGATTGCTCAATCGCAAACCCCATGCGATTAAAAATATCGGCGACGAGAGCGAGCTCGGTCATCAGCGGATGGCGGCTGCCCTGCTCCGAACTCAGCACTTTCGGACGTTTGTCGAC
>Ga0105249_10004189_pt1 | contig 12458 bp, 12 predicted proteins | sample KBSS44metaG_FD_81522 | JGI IMG/M metagenome (GOLD analysis project Ga0105249, IMG submission 81522) | Switchgrass rhizosphere microbial communities from Kellogg Biological Station, Michigan, USA - KBS S4-4 metaG | ecosystem: Host-associated > Plants > Roots > Rhizosphere > Soil | place... | reverse complement strand
CCCGCCTATATCGCCTACGGGCGCAACAACCGGACGCAGATGATCCGGACCCCGGCGCCCGGCCGTTTCGAGGACCGTACGATCGACGGCGCCGCGAACCCGTACCTTGCCGCGTCGGTGATCCTTGCTGCGGGCCTGGACGGCATCGACCACAAGATGGACCCGGGCGAGCCCAACGAGGGCAACATGTACGAGACCTCGACCGAGGAGCGCAAGAAGCGCGGCATCGAGGTGCTCCCCGGAAACCTCCTCGACGCGATCCGCAACCTGCGCGAGGACGATGCGCTGCGAGCGGGACTCGGCAAGGTTCCCGGTGGCGACTACATCGACTACTTCTGCGACGTGAAGGAGCGCGAATGGAAGGACTTCCACGAGGGGGTGTCCGACTGGGAGATCCGTAAGTACCTGTCCCTGTTCTGATCCGGGGCGGGGACGGCGTTCGTCACGGATCGCCCGCACGAGGGCGAGCGCCGGCCGATCGACGAGGAGGGATGCGATGGCCAAGCAAGACGAGCAACAGTTCGTGCGGGTCGAGGACTACGTCAAGGGCGAACTCTCCAAGGAGACGAACTGGTGGGGCGCCTTCGTCGTCGGCCTCGCGGGCACGATCCTCGTCACGGGGGTGACGCCGGCCGTGCTCGCACCGCTCGGCGCCGCGGCGATCCCGAACTTCATCTTCTGGGCGCTCACCGGATGGCTGCTCTGTCTGTACCTGGCCGAGCTCGCGGCGATGCTCCCCGATCGCACCGGCGGCGCGCCCGCGTACGCGTACTACGCGTTCAAGGACCGGCTCCCGAAGGCGTACCCCCACATCAACGGCGTGACCGTGTGGATGTACTGGCTCGGCTGGATGCCGGTCATGGCCGTGAACATGATCCTGATCGGCGCGTATGTCCCGGCGCTGTTCGGGTTCGAGCCGTCGGGGTGGTGGGGGAACACGGTCCAGCTCTTCGACGCGAGCCTGTCGGTCACGTACTTCACGATCGTCGTCGGCGCGGTGCTGTCGGTCCTGCTGTTCTTCGTGGCGTACCTGGGGATCAAGTTCGGCACCGGGGCCGCGACGGTCCTCGGCCTGCTGTCGATGATCCCGCTCACGCTGATCGCGGTCGTACCCTTCTTCACCGGGGACGTTCAAGGCAGCAACATCTGGCCGCCGACCCTGCCCGACGGGACGGCGTTCTTCTCGGGCACGGCCTTCTACCTGTTCCTGCAGTTCTCGGCCTTGTATACGTGGAACGCGATCGCGATGGAGGCGGCCGCGTGCTACATCGGCGAGACCCGGAACCCCGACCGGGACGCGCCGATCGCCATGAACCTGTCCGGCGGCTACGGGACGTTCATCTACACGTTCCTGCCGATGGCGGTCCTGGGCGTGCTGGGCGTCACGTTCATCCAGGAGAGCCTTGACCCGAACGCGATCCTGGTCGAGACGGCCGTTCGGACCTTCGGCTCGGGCGTCAGCAAGATCGTCACGTCGGCGCTCATCATCGCGCTCCTGCTGTCCAGCCTGAACGCGATCATGGGGTGCGCGCGGTCGCTCTACATGATGGCGCTGGACGGCCAGGCCCCGCGGATCTTCGGGAAGGTGAACCGGCACAACGTGCCCGACTTCTCGATGGGCCTGAACACGGTGCTGAACATCCTGCTGATCTTCGTGGGTGCGCCGGGCTCGATCTACGTCCTGTCCAACGTCGGCTACGTCGGCTCGTTCGTGCCGGTGCTGCTCGGCTACTACTTCCTGCGCCGCTGGCGGCCGGAGATTTTCCGGCCGTTCAAGCTCCCGGAGTGGGCCAAGTACGGCGCGCTCGCGCTCGCGGCTCTCTACTTCTTCGTGTGGGCGGTGGGCATCCCGGCCTGCGCGATCGAGGGCTGCCAGCTCGGCGGTGGCAAGATGTTCATCATCGGGGTGATCATCGTGCTCCTGTACTTCCCGTTGTACTGGTGGCGGAAGGCCGAGGACCGCAAGCTCGGCACCACCGAGTTCAAGCATGTGCCGCCACAGATGGACCGCGTCTAGGTGCAGCGTCACACGAGGTTCGGTCGGGGGGCCGCGAACGCGGCCCCCCGCTCCTTCCCCGACCCCCCCAAGAGGGTGCTGCTCGTGACGGTCGCGCGGGCGCCCGAACCCGAGCTCGTGGAGCGCGCCCGGGAGCTCGCCGGTCCCGAACACGCCAAGATCACGGTCCTCGGGGTGGCCAAGATCTACGGCACCTCCCTGGGCCTTCCCCACCCCGGGCTTCAGCCCAACCGCGTCGAGTGGCAGATCCTGCGAGATGGTGTCGAGGAGGCCGCGGACGAGCTTCGCGCGCACGGGTTCGAGGTTCGGGTCGGCCTGACGAGGGCCCGCAACGTCCCCAAGATGATCGCGAAGTGGGTTCGGGCGCGGAACTTCCACGCGGTCGTGGTCTCGGCGCCGGACAAGCCCCGGTGGCGGACCCTGGTGGAGGGTGACCTCGGACGCGAGATCCATCGCCGATGCGGCGTGCCCGTGCACGCGGTGCCCGTCGCGTCAGCCGAGGGGGGCGCGAGGCCGGCGTAGCACCGGGTCGGCCGGCCGAACCGTCCGCTGGAGCTCGCGCACCGTCCGGACGCCTCGTGCTTCGAGGCGCGACGCCGCGATCAGGAACACCTGGGCCGTCACGAGCGCGTCGTCAAGCGCGTGATGCGGGCTCGCGACGGGAACGCCGAGACCCTCGGCCACGGAGCTCAGTGTGAACGGCCGCGGCGGATCCTCCTCTAGCGCGAACATCAGCTCGCGCGCGTCGATGCATCGCCGCAGCCAGGAGCGCACGCCACCCCCGTACATGCGGTTCAGGAAACCGGCCTCGACCATGCCCGCCCATGTGACGAGGAACCGTCCCTCGATTTGCCGGCCGAGCGATGCGCGCGCGGCCTCGAGGCCCTGCGCCCCTCGCAGGTCGGCCGGTAACAGGCCGTGCACCGTGATCGAGACGGGGGAAGGAGCGACCTCGCCGGGGTCGACCAGTTCGTAGTCCGCCGAGCCGATGTCGATCCGTCCCTGACGAACCGGCACGGTGCCGAACGACACGATCGAGTCCCGCTCGAAGTCCAGCCCGGTCGCCTCGAAGTCCAGCGACACGAGCTCGACCTGTCGCCACGGGAGGCGGCGGGCTCGGCGCCCCGGCGCGCCGGGGCGGCTCACCGGCGGATGCCGAGCAGCGCGGCCAGGCGATCCTGCGCCCGGTCGATCATCCGGAACGCCTCCTTCAGCGCCTGGCGCGTGAGCGGGCCGAGCTCGCTCGGCTCGACGAGGTCGTCCGGAGTCAGGCCGCGCTCGATTCGCCGGCTCTGGTGCTCGAGCCGCACCTGCCACATGAGCTCGAACGCCTCGACCAGGCCCTGGCTCTCGTCCGCGCTCAGCCACCCGAGGGCGGTCGTATCCCGCAGGCGAAGCCGCGTCCGGTTCTCGGTCAGGCCGGACATGACGGCGAGCAGCCGCGCCACGTTGGTGATCAGGCCGATCCCCACCGCCTTGATGTCGAGCCGGCCGGTCGTCCCCCGGCCCTGCACCACCCCGTCCTTGAGCAGGCCCTTGGGCGGTCGGGTCGAGACGGCGTGCGCGCCGAGGTGGCGGATGAACTCGTGGTGCTCGCGGGCCGAGCGGATGATCTCGTCGAGGGCCAGGTGGGCATCCAGCGGCCCCGTGACCGGCCGGAAATCCATCGCGATGCCGGTGAACGCGCTGCCCGTTCGCCCCGGATCCTCGATCCACCCGCGGAACCGGTCCTGCCACGTCCCCACCGCGCCGCGCCAGTCCCGGTTCCCGGCGATGACGCCCGCGCGGCACTTCGGCACCCCGGCCTCCTCGAGCCCGTCGTTGACGAACGCGCCGAGCGATCCGAAATACGCGTCGGCCTCGGCGGCGGGCACACCGGCCGGGTCGAACATCAGGGCGTTGTCCTGGTCGGTGAACAGTCCCTGCTCCTGCCGGGCTTCGCTGCCGAGGGCCAACCAGGCCCACGGGCAGGGCGGATCTCCGAGCTCATGCGAGGCGACCTCCACGAGCCGGACGGTGAGCGCGTCCACGGCCACCGCGACGACGTGCGCGATCTCGAGCGGCTCGACGCTCGCATCGATCAGGCGGCCGGCGAGCTCGGGCAGCGTCCGGAAGGCCGCGACCGCCGAATCTCGGTCGGGCGCGAGCTCGATGTCCTTCTTGAGGCCGAACGCGCGATGCTGCTCGGCCGCCAGGAGGTCGATGTCGGTCACGACGCCGACGAATCCCCCGTCACCGTCCTCGACCGGCACGTGATGGACCCCGCGCTCCAGCATCAACGCGGTCACCTCAGCCACGGTCGTCTCGCCGGGAACCGATAGCACCGGCGAGGACGCCACGTCGGCCGCAGGGCCCGCCGGGTCGCGGCCCTCGGCCAAGACCTTCGAACGCAGGTCGCGGTCGGTCAGGATGGCCAGGCCCCCCTCCCCCGCCCCGTCGAGCAGGACGAACCCCTCGCGCTCGTTGGCCATCAACTCGGCGGCCCGGCGGATCGACACGTCTGCCGGCAGCGAGAGCGGGCGGCGGCGGACCAGCGCGGAGACCGGCTCCTCATCGTCGTCCACGGCCCCACGCGCGACGTGCTCCAGCGCGCGTACGTCGCGCCGCCGGAACGCGGAGGCCAGGAACACCATGCCGCGGCGGGAGCTCATGATCTCCTCGCCGATGTCGCGGTCGATCAGGTAGCAGATCACGTCCTCGTGCGCGCGGACCGTCACCAACGGGCTCGCGCCGGTGAGCAGGGAGACGAACCCGAACACCTCGCCCTCTCCCTGGATGTCGACGATCTCGCCGGCCTCGACCACTTCGACGGCGCCGCGCCGAACCATGTAGAGGAACTTCGCGGGTTCGCCGAACTCCTGCAGGATGACCGTCCCCTCGGGGAAGAACTCGATGTGCGCGTGCCGCACGACGTCGGCGAGCCGCTCGTCATCCAGGTCGTCGAAGGGGGGATACATCCGCAGGAACGACGGGATGTCCATCTGGACCCGAGTATCGCATCGCCCCGTGCGCCGGTCGCGATCGATTTCCCGCGGACGGGAGACCCCGGGTATCCTCCGCGCACGATCGCGCGCACGATCGCCAGGCGATCCAACAGCAGAACGGGAGGGCCTGTGAAGAGCGGACTCGAGATCGCCCAGGAAGCAACGCTCCGGCCCATCACGGAGATCGCCGCATCGGCCGGGATCCCCGACGACGTGCTCGAACCCTTCGGCCGGCATCGCGCGAAGGTCGAGCTGTCGATCCTGGACAGGCTCGCCGAACGACCCGACGGCAAGCTGATCATCACCACCGCGATCACCCCGACGAAGGCCGGCGAGGGCAAGACGACGACGTCGATCTCGCTCACGCAGGGCATGGGGAAGATCGGCAAGGACGTCGTGCTCTGTCTGCGCGAACCCTCGATGGGGCCGGTGTTCGGCATCAAGGGCGGCGGCACGGGCGGCGGCTACGCGCAGGTCGTCCCGATGGAGGACATCAACCTCCACTTCAACGGCGACTTCCACGCCGTCACCGCCGCCCACAACCTGCTGGCGTCGGCGCTCGACGCGTCGCTCTACTTCGGGAATCCCCTGGGGATCGACCCCAGCAGCATCACCTGGCCCCGGACGCTCGACGTCAACGCGCGCGAGCTCCGCTACACGGTCATCGGGCTCGGAGGCAAGATGCACGGGGTTCCGCGCGAGAACGGGTTCGTGATCACCGCGGCATCCGAGGTGATGGCCGCGCTCGCGCTCGCCTCAGATCTGGCCGACCTCCGCGCCCGCCTGGGGCGGGTCGTCGTCGCGTCGACCGTTGACGGTGATCCGGTCACCGCCGAGCAGCTGCAGGTCGCCGGGGCGATGACCGTGATCATGAAGGACGCGCTCAAGCCCAACCTTGTGCAGACGCTCGAGGGCCAGCCGGTGCTGATCCACGCCGGGCCGTTCGGCAACGTGGCGCATGCCAACAATTCGATCATCGAGGATCGCGTCGCGCTCAAACTCGCCGACTACGTGATCACCGAGGCGGGGTTCGCGAGCGACCTCGGGTTCCAGAAGTTCTGCGACATCGTCTGCCGGTTCGGAGGCTTCGCCCCCTCGGCCGGGGTCCTCGTGACCACGGTCCGAGCGACCAAGTCGCACGGTGGCGTGCCCTTCGACGAGCTCGGCACCGAGGACCTGGAGGCGGTCAAGCGCGGGGTGGAGAACCTCGGCCAGCACATCGCGATCGTCCGCGAGTACGGCCTGCCATGCGTCGTGTCGATCAACAACTTCCCGAGCGACACCGAGGCGGAGGTCGAGCTCATGCGTGAGCTCGCGCTCGGCGCCGGCGCGGAGACGGTGGTCGTCAACCGCGGGTTCGCCCAGGGTGGGGACGGCGCGGTCGAGCTCGCCGAGGCCGTCGTCGAGGCGTGCGAGAAGCCGAACGCATTCCATCAGCTCACACCTGACGGCACGCCGATCACGGGCCAGATCGAGACGATCGCGACCAAGGTATACGGCGCCGACGGCGTGGACTACCAGGCCCAAGCCGAGAAGGACCTCGCCCGGATGGATCGGCTCGGGTTCGGCACGATGCCGGTGTGCATGGCCAAGACCCACCTGTCCCTCACGCACGACCCATCACTCCTGAACCGCCCCCGCGGATGGCGTCTCCCCGTCCGCGGCGTGGTGCCGAGCGCCGGCGCGGGATTCGTGGTCGTGCTCTGCGGCGACATGCAGCGGATGCCCGGCCTGGGCAGGACGCCCGCCTACATGAAGGTCGACATCGACGAGCGTGGACGCACGATCGGGCTGTTCTGAGCTCGGTCCCGATCAGTCGATGAGGGCGATCGCCTCGACCTCGACGAGCTGACCGCGGTACCCGAGGGTCGGGACGCCGACGAGCGTGCTCGGCGCCCGCCCGATCTCGGAGCCGCGGACCACCTGCCAGACGGCCGATTGGGCCTCGTAGCTGGAGCCGGCCACGTAGACGGTCGTCTTGGCGACGTCCCCCGGCCGGGCGCCGCCCGTCTCGAGGGCGGCGAGCAGGTTCTCGATCACCTGCTCGGCCTGGGCGACCGGGTCGTCCCCGCCCACCAGGTCGCCCCGAGCGTCGAGTGGCACCGCCCCCGCCGTGAAGACGACGGTCCCTCCGCGGCCGACCGCGACGTGCGAGTAGCCGGGCGGCGGGGCGAGGCCCTCGACGTTGCGGAGCTCGACCGCCATCTCAGCCCGCCAGCTGGGTCGGGCCCTCGACCAGGATCCACTCGGCGCGGGTGACGGCCTCGTTGCGGTCGAAGTCGAAGACCCCGCTCCACGGCACCCCCTCCCAGGTCGAACCACACTCGGGGCAGACCCACAGGGACATCGTCTTGTGCTGGGCCTCGCGGGGCGGTGCGCAGGTGTGCAGCGGCATCCGGCCTCCTTCCTCCTTCGAATCACATGGTTGTGATTCCGCGGAGTGTACACCCGGGGCGGGCTCCGCTCGATCGCCTTGGCGGGCTTCCACCCCGGAGCCGGTCGTGGCACCACCCTTCCCCTTCCTGCCCGAGGCGGCAATTGTTGGATCGTGAGCATCTCGGCGGCCCCACAGCGTCCACCCCGGCAGGAAGTGCCCCCCAGCACCCTCCGAGGGTTCGCGGCCCTGTTCGTGGCGGGTGGCATAGCGGGGGTCCTGGTCGGCGGCATCGGCGGCCGGATCGCGATGCGGATCGCGGCGTTGACGGCGAGGGACGCCGCCCAAGGGCTCACCACCGAGGCGGGGGCGACGATCGGGAGGTTCACGTTCGAGGGAACCGCCTTCCTCGTCGTCGTGGTCGGGATCGGGTCGGCTCTGATCGGAACGGCGTTCTACCTGGCGACCCTTCCCTGGCTCCCCCGACGAAGGAGGTGGCGCGCGGCGGCGTTCGGTGGCCTGGAGCTCGCGGTCTTCGGCACCGTGCTGCTGGACCCCGGGAACGCCGACTTCACGATCCTGGGACGGCCACTGCTCGACGTGCTCGTGCTCGGCTCGCTGTTCGTCCTGCACGGGGTGGCGCTTGTGATGCTCGTCGAGCCGAGCGGGCGGCTCGTGTCATCGGTCGCGCAGGGGGATCGCTGGCGCGCTCGATCGGTGGCGGTGGTCACGTTCGTGGCGATGGCCCTGACGGCGCTCGGTGCGGTGGCCCTGGTGGCTCGGGCCAACGGATGGGCGGCGCCCATGACGCTCGTCCTGCTGCTCTGCCTGCTCTGCGGCGCGGGTCTGCTCCTCCTGGATCGGCAAGGAACGGATCGGCGAAGAACGCGACCGATCACGCGTCCGGCGCTGAGGATCACGGGCGCGATCGCGCTGGGGGTCCTGACGATCTCGGGAGCCACCGGGCTCGTCGACGCCGTGACGACGATCGTCTGATCGCTACGAGCGGGGCCGGTCCTTGTTGGTGTCGTAGACCGGCAGGACATCGACGGTGGCGTCGACCGTGCCGTCGCCCACCGCGACCTGCACGGTGTTCCCGACGGTCGCTTCCTCGGTCGGCACGATCGCGATGCCGATCTTCCCGAACCTGGGGGTCTCGGTCGGGCTCGTCAGGACGCCGATCTCCTCGCCGTCCTTGGTGACGGCGGCGCCGTACTCGGGCAGGGCGTCCGCCTCGTAGCGCAGGGTCACCAGCCGGTTGGGCGGTGCCGCAGCGACGTCGCGGAGCCGCTCCTTGCCGAGGAACTCGCCTGGCGCGTCGAGCCGCACGAAGCGGTCGAGGTTGAAGTCGTAGGGCGTCCGCTGATGCGCCTCGTAGTCGTAGTCGGTGACGATCAGCCCCGCCTCGACCCGAGCGAGCTCGATCGCCTCGGCCCCGAAGGGCGTCACGCCGGCCCCTATCACGGCGTTCCAGAGCTCCTCCGCATCGGACGGGTCGGTCAGGAACAGCTCGAACCCCAGCTCGCCGCCGTACCCGGTGCGCGAGAGATAGACCTCGACGCCGGCCACCTTCACGGGGTCGGGGAGGAACCGGAAGTATCGGAGGGCGTCGACGTCGGCGTCGGTGAGCTTGCGAACGACCTCTCGCGAGCGCGGCCCGATCACGCCCAGGTGGGGCATCCGCGGCGCGATCCATTCGAACTCGACGTCGAGGTCCCGAAGCGCCTCGCCGAAGTAGTCGCCGTGGTCCTTCCCGTTGGTCATCACCCAGCAGTGACCGCCGCCGGTGTTGAACACGGTCCCGTCGTCGACCATCAGCCCGTCGGCGTCCAGGAACGCTCCGTAGCGCGCCTGTCCGATATCGAGCCCGAGCGCGTCGTTGCTGAACAGCCGCTGGGCGGCCCGGAGCGCGTCGGACCCGCGGAGGTCCCACTTGTTGAGCGGGGAGACGTCCCACACCGCGACGTCGTCTCGGATCGCCGCGTACTCCTTCCCGACGTCGCCGAATCCCTCCAGCCACAACCATCCGCCGTCGGCGACGTGCGTGCCGCCCTGAGCCTCGGTCACGTCGTGGAATGCCGTCGTGATCGCGTCGTCCTCGCCCATCGCCTGCCTCCGGTCACCGGGATGGCGGCATCCTCCCACGCGGTTGACTGGCCGTTCAACTCGCCGCGGGAGGCCGACGCCCGCGGTCAGGGGCGGGTCAGCCGGAGGAGGCTCCTCACGGTGCCGAGACCGCGCTCCTCCAGCCGGCAGGCCAGGACGAGGAAGAGCTGCGCCGTCACGATCGCGTCGTCGAGCGCCTCGTGGGGGTGCGCGACCGGCACCCCGTAGTGTTTCGCGGCCGACGAGAGGCTCTGCCGCACGTCCTGATCCAGGTGCTCGAGCTCGATCGCCATCTGCCTGACGTCGATCGTCCGTCGTACCCACGATCCGCGGCGTCCGCCGTAGAGGCGGCCCAGGTAGCCGATCTCGACCCCGGCGAACCAGGCCAGCAGGAACCTGCCAGCCAAGGCGAGTCGGAGCGTGTGACCGACCGCAGGGAACGGCTGTGCGTGCGCCAGATCCTTGGGCAGGATGCCGTGGATCCTCATCGACTCCGGGCTCGGGGGCACCTCGGGCAGCACCAGCCGGTGCACGGCCTCCCCTACGACGACGCGTCCCGCACGAACCGGAACGATCCCGAACGACACGACCGCGTCGCGCTCGCGGTCCAAGCCCGTCGTCTCGAAGTCGAGCGCGCAGAACTCCGCCTCGCGCCACGGACGCGATCGCATCCACCACGCCGGCCGGGCGGTTGGTCTCAGCGACACCTGATCATCTCGGTCTCGGTCACGACGCCGTCGATGCGCCGGTCGATCGCACCGATCGGCACGCGATCCACGATCTGCAGCGCGAACGCGATCGCGATCGCGGCCACCCCATCGCGCCGCTTCTCCAGGAGGCGGTCGTAGTACCCGCCGCCGTAGCCCAACCGACCGCACGACCGATCGAACGCGACCCCGGGGACCACGACGAGGTCGAGCTCGGCGACGTCGAGCGCGGGCCCTGCGGGTTCCATCGCTCCGAACGAGGCCTCGCGCATCGGTGTTTCGGGTGCCGCGACGACGGGGGCCACCTCGTTGCCCTCGATCCGTGGCAGCGCGACGGTCTTGCCCTGCGAACGCAGGCGGGAGATCAGCGGGCCGGTGTCGACCTCGCTGCCGAACGACCAGAAGGCCAACACGGTTTCGGCGCCCGCCGTCTCGGGCAAACCCAAGAACCGGTCGGCGATCGCCCGGCTCCGCGCGGACCGATCGTCCTCGGGGACGGCGTCGCGCTCCGCCAGGACCGCGCGGCGCAGCACCCGCTTGGCCCGCTTCAGCCGGTGGGCCGGGAGATCGCTCACGCCGACGACCCCGGCTCGGGGAGCACCTCCTCGGCGATCACATCGAGCCGGTCCGGCGGACCGCCGGGGACCAGCACCGACCACGTCGAACCGGCGGCCGCGAGCGCATCGAGGTGGGTGCGGAGCGACGCCGTCGTTCCCGACCAGACCCCGAGCTCGCCGCCGCGAGCGGTCCGCTGGTCGAGCAGGCGACCAACCTCGTCGTCGTCGCGCCCGACGACGACGATCCCCGCCCAGGTCGCCGAGACCTGCCGCTCCCCCGCCGCCTCTCGCAGCACCCGCACCTTGCGGGTGAACTCCTCGAGCCCCATCCCCCAGCCGTTCCACGCGTCGGCTTCTGCGGCCGCGAGGCGCACCACCGCGTCGGCGAAACCTCCGATCCAGATCGGCGGACCGCCCGGACGCAGGGGCGGTGGCAGGAGCGGTCCCGTCATCGCGGCAACGTGCGAGCCGCCGTCCCACCCGACCCCTCGGTACAGGGACTTGATGGCGCGCACGGTCTCGACGAGGTGCTCGCGACGTTCCGCCTTCCCCAGGTACTCGATGCCGAAGACCCGGTGCTCGAGCTCGTCGATCGGGTCTCCGGTGCCGATCCCCAGGATCATGCGCCCGCCGCTCACGTCGTCGACCGCGGCGGCGAGCTTCGCGAGCATCCCCGCGCTGCGGAGCGTCGCCCTGGTGACCAAGGTCCCGACGGCGATGCGGGTCGTCCCCGCCGCGACGGCGCTCAGCGTCGCGTACGCCTCCAGCGACTGCCGGTCCGGCGAGGCGCCCGGCGGGAACAGGTGGTCGAACGCGAAGACCCCGTCGAACCCGCGCTCCTCCGCGCGCCGGGCGAAGGCGAGCACGCGCGCGGCGTCACCGGAGAACATCGGAAGGACGAGTCCCACCTTCACGTCAGACCATCACGCGCCCGAGCTCCTCGAGCGCGAGGGTTGCCGCCCCCACGGCTCCGGCGTCGTTGCCGAGCTCGGCCGGGACGATCGGAACGCGGGGGCGATGCTCGGGAGCCTCGACCGCGTCCAGGTAGGCGGCGCGCGCGGGGTCGAGCAGGAGGTCGCCGGCGACGATCGCGCCGCCGCCGACGACGACGACCTGGGGGTCAAGGACGTTCACGAGGCCGGCGATCCCCTGACCGAGCCGTCGTCCGACCTCCGCGAGGATCCCCCTCGCCGCCGCGTCACCCTCCCGCGCCGCCTCCGTGACGAGCTCGCCGGTCACCTCGCCGGGGTCGCCGCCGGCGAGACGACGCAGGTTCGAGTGCTCGTGCTCGCGAGCTTCCTCCCTGCCCATCCGATCGATCGCCCTCCCGGCGGCGACCTGCTCCCAGCAGCCGCGGTTGCCGCAGCCGCAAAGCGGGCCGTCGGGCTCGACGATGATGTGGCCGATCTCGGCGGCGAAGCCGTTCGCGCCCCGGAACAGCCGGCCGTCCGACACGATCCCACCGCCGATCCCGGTGCCCACCGTGACGAGCAGCAGATGCCGGTACCCGCGACCGGCGCCGAACCGATACTCGCCGTAGGCGGCCATGCTCGCGTCGTTGTCTACCTGGCAGGGAAGACCGAGCGCGTCGCGCATCCGCTCGGCGATCGGGAGGTTCCGCCACGCGAGGTTGGGCGCGAAGCGCAGGATCCCCTCCTTCGCGTCGATCATCCCCGCGGCCCCCACACCGACCGCGATCACGTCGGGGGTCGT
>Ga0105249_10004186_pt1 | contig 12459 bp, 12 predicted proteins | sample KBSS44metaG_FD_81522 | JGI IMG/M metagenome (GOLD analysis project Ga0105249, IMG submission 81522) | Switchgrass rhizosphere microbial communities from Kellogg Biological Station, Michigan, USA - KBS S4-4 metaG | ecosystem: Host-associated > Plants > Roots > Rhizosphere > Soil | place... | reverse complement strand
CTCTAGCGCGGCGCTGAATCAGATAGAAACGCGGACTTGATGGCTCAGTGCTAATGAAGAGAAAGGAGCCCTTGATGCCGAGATCGAGTGCAAAAGAAAGCGGACTTAATTGGAAGACTCTGCCAAGCAAATGACCAGCCGATTTCGTGCGAACCTCTTCAACAACGCTCTTGATCAGTTGGTCGTGCATCGAAATATTGTAGAGGTTCCCCTCCGTGGCCACCCCTTTCGTTGAACAAGATCTTCGTGGTTGCACGAAGGGGCGGCCACGGAGGGCCGCCCCTACAACTAAACTACTTTGATGTTACTAACGCTAAGTCTTAATCACTGCCGTCCGCGTAAGGCGATCATGAGTCGCATAACCCTCACGACTCATTAACGCAACCAGCACTCCTAACCCTGCAAACGCCAGTGACGCGAGATAAAGCACCGACCGGCCGATCGACTGTCGTCCGGTTGGGATCAATCCAGTCTTAATGTCGATCACCCTAAGGGAAAGCAACCGCATAGCCAAAGTTCGACCCGTTAACGCGATGGTCAGCGTCAGGTACAAAAAGGTGACGGCGAGTAAAGACCCGGCCAGGACTTCAATCGCTCTTGGATCTTTCAACTCGCTTCCCGTGGCCCTCATTGCGAATGCGATAGGCACACACAACGAGGCACATATCAGCAGATCGGATAGGCCACAAACAAATCTGCGAAATGCTGATGGTCTGCGAGAGTCGATCTCGTCCACACGAACAGTACGCGAGATCGAATCGAGATAGTTAAGTGAGGGATCGTTTTCGAGAATCAAACGTCTGGGTGTCGGTTGAGTGCTGGGGTGCGTTTCGGTAAACGTTTCTTCAATTGGAGGTACAACTGTTAGGTTGTGGCTCTTTTCATTGAGAGGTACTGCATCATTATCCCGACTGGGTTCGGGTTCCAAAGCAGCTTCCATAGGGAGCTCGGCTGTTACAAACGATTCGATAACTTCCGGCTCATTCTCTTCGCGCGCGGGAGCATACGCTACTGCTGTAGCAACAACTTGTCGAACGTTTCTTGCTTCACTGCCCGATTGATGGGCCCTTTCAATTCTTTTCAAGGCAGCAGCAACGAGCGGGTTCATCGCCGGCAAGTCAGAATGAGGCAACAACTCCAGCTGGTGAGTGGATACTTCAGCTTCAGCTGCCTGACGTTTTTGTTCCGCAGATTCTCTTGCTGCTTCACGTGCGCGTCGTTCCTGAACCTCGCGCACACGTTCGCTAAGTTCTTTTCGCCATTCTGGGATTGAAGTGCGGTTTACTCCAGGAAACTCGATAAGTGTGGATTTCTTGACTGGCGGCTCTTTTGAAGAATCACTCGCAACGTTCATGTTGAGTTGGTTAGGGGCGACCACCTCTTGATTAAGTGATCCAACGTGAAGTTCTACACAACAATCGGCCTTGTCTGAGATAGCGCCGCACGACGGACACTGCATTCCGAGCTGCCTCCGGGGATTGCCGAACGGCGGATGGACACGCTTGTTATCCGCTTCACTCGGCTGCGCAATCGCGACGCATCCTATCAGGAATAACTTTAACTGGCAATGAGAAAATTATGCAGTAGTTGAAGTTGCGGTGTCCGATATGCTTCTGTCTTGTCGTGTGAATCCGGCGAGGCCCGGTGACTAAAGAAGCATCTTCCAATTATCCGACGGGCCTCATTGGCTTCACACGACAAGACAGAAGCATATCGGACATGACCTTACAAACGCGTCCGTCCGGCAAAACCAGCTTCAAGATCATGCCACCACTCGAGCTCATCTCCTTCGCCCAACTGCCAACAAAGTAAAACGACGCGACCGTCGCGAAGATAAGGGAAATCAACCAGTCCCCGGTCGAAGTCCTTGAGCTGGACACCCAGGCTATCGAGATTAGACATTTCAGCTGTCAATGCAGTAACCAACTCGGCGTAATGTTGGCCATTGGCAAGGCCACCACCGCCTCGTTCCGCAGCTTCCGACGCAGCCTTCGCTTCGTCGCGGTATTTGGAAAGGCCGCGATGAGACCGCTGAATGTGAGTAGCGATCTTTCTGACTTGGGGAAGCAGCGCGTTGGCTTCTTCAATCGTAAAAATCTTCATCTGCGGTATCAGTACGACAGGCTGTTAGCCTGTCATAGTTCTCTTTGCGCGCGACATGCTAACAGCTTCTCGTACATTTTTAAGAGCTGACTCTTGTGTCGGTGTTAATGCTCGTCGGTTATTCGAATGAACTCCGTTGACGCCTCGAACTCAGCAGCCTCTTCCTCCATCTCTGCTTCGATCACCACACGCATGGCCTCAAAAGACGCGGTGGGTACATCCGTTAGCTGCATGTCCTCTTGCAAATACTGCGAGGGCACATGTTCATGGAGATCTCTTTCATCGTATCGGCCACCGTGAGTAATTTCCTTCCGAACTTTCTCAGCGATTTCTCCGAGATCGATGAAATAGTCAGCAACGTCGATCAGTTTGGGCGCAGTGTTGGACCGGAAGCCGGCAATTTCCACTCGACATCCTTTGTAGGCGACGGCGTTCACCGCGTAAACGAAGTCTTCGTCACCTGACACCAGCACCGCGGTATCGTAACGACCAGCCAGTGATAACATGTCTACCGCAATTTCAACATCAAGATTCGCTTTTCGCGTTCCGTCGTAAAACGTCTTCAACTCCTTTTGAATTACTCTGAACCCGTTGCGTCTCATCCAAAGCAAAAAGCCCTGCTGACGTTCGGCTCCTACGTCGACTCCGGTGTAGAAGAATGCTCTCAGCAGTCGGCCGTCACCGAGAAGGACTCGCAAAAGTTTGTTGTAATCAATATCGATGTTGTGGAATCGCGCTGCGTGAAAAAGATTATTGCCATCTATGAAAACTGCGACTCTCCCGCGATGTCCCAACTGCCATGAAATGTTATTAGTGGGATCGTAATTATTGTTCATAAAAATGACTCCAAAGAGTACCCCTATGTTGAAGCTAGCATGCTGGTTTAAGGTTCGTTGGTCAAGCAGGAAGGTTATCAGGCAACGGCGAGAACCTGGCGTGAAATCGCGTCGAGATAGATAGTCTTAATAGGACCATTAGCGACATCTATTTCCCATGCCAAATGTAGTTCGAGAGTCTGACCTGTAGCCGCGGGTCTCGCATAAACCACTAGTTGCTGAACGGTGACCACGGCATTGTTCGGCAGAGTAACGTTATGTGCTTGATCACCAGCAACGGAGATTGGCTGTTGCTTTACCAGATTAGCGGCGTCTTCGACCGTGACGACTGGGCTGATGGTAGTCAACGCTGACTGAAAATGATCTGCGTTTGGTATACACGTACTCGAGATGTCCAAAACCCGACGATCATTTTGAAATCGAATCGTCAAACTCCCAACGTCACCTCGCAAGGGATAACGAAACGGTCTTTGCTCGTAACGAGCAGTCTTCACCGCAGCATTATCCGTTCTTTCAACAAGCGAAAGTTGATGAGGATCGGCGCCAATAAGACTCTGCCATTCGGTGATGAATCTCCGTAGCGATTCTCGCGTCTCTTCTTCAGTCTGCGACGGTTCAGCACCAACCTTCGGCAGAAAGATCGAGCCGTTGAGGTTCGGCGGAACACTACGAATCGTCGCCGTGAGTGGCTGAAGATCTAATGAACTGTCTTGTGACAATCCATATCTCTGGGTCAATTGACGCCACGCCAGTGTTGCCCCTTCCCGTGCGGAGGGATCCGCGACCAATATTGGATAGGGAGGCAGATTCGAACGTGGCCCATTCGCGTCTGAAGGCTGAAGAACAGCGCAAGAACTCGTGGCGACCGCCAAGATTAAAGTGGTGATTACCAGTTTGAATGTGGAGTTGGATGACATTTGTTCGCCCGTGAGTTTTCGACTAGACGTATAATCCAAATAGTTGGAGGAGCTGTTGCCTAAAGATAACGAAACCATTCATCTGCCGCTTGACGGCCCATTGACTCCTTCTGAACCTCCAGCCTTCGCGCCAGAGGAGATGATCCGATGCGAAGAATGTTTGCGCGCAAATCCGCCGACACGGTTTGCCTGTTTATATTGTGATTCACCTTTACCACTCAACGAGTCAACTGCTCATCTTAGAAAACCCATCCTGAGAAAGCCTGAAAAGCACCAGCTTGGGTTTAACTGTATTCTCGTCCAAACCGACTCAGCCACTTTGGACGGAGATAGCTTATCGAAGGCGGCAGAACTTCTAAAACTAAAAACTGAAAGTCTCGAGAGCATACTTGCCATAAAGGCGCCCATGCCGTTGGCACGCACCGCCAGTCGCGAAGAGGTGCAATTAATTAATGACCGGCTCCGCGAGCTTGGCTTTGCAACTGTCCTGCTCTCAGATGACGATCTCGGGAGAGACGATACGGTCGTTCGAATTCGGTCACTTAACATTGAAGGCAATTCACTATCACTCCAACAGGCAGGGATCCAAAGCTCAATTGCTCTCTCGTGGAACGATTTGCGTTTGATTGTTTCCGGTCGCTTAGTGGTCCAGAAGGTTGAAGTCACGGAGCGCGTTTCACGCCACCCTGAAACCGAAATACTCGATACGAGTGAGTTCTTTTCTGACGAACCGGTGCTCGATCTTTATTCTTCAACACACGATCGAACCTGGCGTATCGGGACAAACAATTTTGATTTCTCCTGTTTGCACGATCAGAAGTCGTTCGTTGCCGGAGAGAATCTTAGGAAGTTGTTGGCACTGATCTGCTCCAGGTGTCCCGGTGTTCAGCACGACTCAGCGTATAACGAGCTGCGAAACACTTTGCAGCTTGTTTGGCCGACAGAGCAGGAAACTGAGTCTCGAGGTTGGCGACGAGAACGGCCCGGCAAATACAGTTTGGGTGCAGTGACCGCAAATACAAACGATGATCAGTTCACGCGTTATTCAAGATTGCGACGTTACTTCGCGATAAACAATTGATCCAATGGCTCGCCGCGGCACTCAAAAAGACGTCCACGAAAAATCGTTCCGAGATCTCGAGCACTCTCAAACTGAAAATATCGTTTACGGGTTCAACGCAGTATTGGAAGCTGTGCGTGCCGGCAAGCGATCAATTGATTCGATAACGGTTCTTGAGAGTGCCAGGCCAGAGCGCCTCAAATTACTGTTCGAATTAGCTCGACAAAAACGAATACCTGTTCACCGCGCCCCTAAATTGGATGTTGGTGGTGATGCCCGGCATCAAGGCGTCATAGCACGAATTGCCGCTGCACGCTATGCCGATGCGGAAGAACTTCTCGATGCACTGGAACGTCGAATTGGAAGTTCAGATCCACCATTGGCGGTTTGCCTGGATGGAATCGAAGACCCTCGCAATCTCGGGTCAATTCTTAGAACGGCTGAATGTGCTGGAGTACAAGGCGTCTTCGTACCAGAGCGTAGAGCGAGTGGACTAACCGATGTCGTCGCGAAAGTGGCGGCAGGCGCTTTGGAATATGTGCCGGTTGCTCGAGTCGTTAACTTGGTTAGATTGATAGAGCAATTGAAAGCTCGTAACATTTGGGTCGTGGGTGCTGCGGAAGACGCAAAGCAGCTATATACGGAGTGGGACTGGAAACTTCCGTCAGCGATAATGTTGGGAAACGAGGGACACGGATTGCATCGTTTGGTTCGTGAGAATTGCGATACGCTGGTGCGTATTCCGGTGTTGGGCCATCTCAATTCCCTGAACGTTTCTGTCGCGGCGGGAGTAGTACTGTACGAGGCGAGGCGTCAGCGGAGCGGAGATCAGCAAACGGCGAGAAGGGACTACAAATAATGTTTTGTCCAAAATGTGCAACGCAAAATCTTGAGGGTGCGAGTTTTTGCAGATCGTGCGGTGCAAACATCAGCCTCATTCCGCAAGCGCTTTCGGGGCAGATGCCTGAAGCAATACCCGGCGAAAGTCGGAGAGACAAGCGAGCGCGTCGACGCGGAAAAGAACCTAGCCTCGATCACTCATTTAAAAACATCTTCATGGGCATCGCTTTTCTGATTGTCGCAATTGCTTTGTCCAGATCGATCGGCGCCGGCTGGTGGTTTTGGATGCTGTTGCCTGCGTTCTCAATGATGGGAACCGGTATTGCTCAATACATACGGCTAAAAGAACAAGAGAAGAGGAACATGATTGTTTCCGCTCCACTCAACCAGACACTTCCAGATCGAAGAACTTATCCTGCACAATCAAATCTTCCACCACGAAATACCGGAGAGTTAATGCCACCGGTTCCCAGCGTGACCGAAGGTACGACTAGACACCTGGGAGCCGAAGCGCAAACCCGGCACCTCGATGCCGAGCAAAAGTAACTTTGGAGTGCGGTAGGTTGTCAGTAGTCATGAATAGGTCCAATCGGTCACATAGGTCCTATATTGACGTTTACTACTGAGCACTGACCGGTTTTCCGAACTGCAAAAGTCTGCAGATTCTTCATGCCTTTTAATAACGACATCCGGATCTGCGTTCCTGTGAAGGAACAAACACTAACCGCGTTGATTGCCGCGGCTCAGAAGGCGATGTCGTGCGCCGACATCGTTGAGTTGAGACTTGACGCGTTAGAGCGCGGCGAGATTCAAAAGGGGGCCGCGCAACTATCTGAGATCATTCATTCCTTCGAGCGTCCTCTGATCCTGACCTACCGTCCTGCAGAACAAGGCGGTTATAGCGAGCTTTCGAGAAAAGATCGATTGGCTTTCTGGAAGAACTACTTCCCTTCTGAGGCCGCCTTCTTTGACGTTGAGGCTGATCTAATTGACGAACTGGTAAATCTCGATCCTGATATTCAGCCCGATTGGTCACGAGTCATCTGTTCATTGCATGACTTTCAAGGTGTGCCCGAGAACCTGGATGAACAATACGAGCAAATGGCTTTCACACCTGCTGGAATTCTCAAACTGGCGGTCCAGGCAAGGGACATCACTGACTGCATCCCCGTCTTTCAATTAATGGAGCGCGCGCGTCGAGAAGGTCGGCAGATTATTGCGATAGCAATGGATGCTGCAGGATTGATTACGCGAATCCTCGGACCATCACGCGGCTCTTTTTTGACATATGCATCAAACGAACCTCACGGCGGTACAGCACCCGGACAGCTACTTGCGACTAACCTCAGGTCTTTGTATCGGATCGATCACATCGATACTGAAACGATGATTACAGGACTCGTCGGTTTACCCGTCTCCCATTCAGTTTCTCCACATATCCAGAATGCTGCTTTTAAGGCCGGCGATCTTAACGCGGTATATCTGCCATTTCAGGTTGAAGATCTCCATGGCTTTGTCCAAAGAATGGTTAATCCGCGCTCGAGAGAACTAGACTGGAACCTTAGAGGACTAAGTATTACTGCTCCTCACAAGAAAGCCGTTCTCAAGCTTTTAGATTGGGTGGACGACCAGGCGGTGAAGATTGGTGCAGTCAACACAGTAGTCGTGGAGGGTGAACAACTCCTCGGATACAACACAGACGCTCACGGTTTGATTGAACCATTGAAAAGAAGGTTCGGTTCTCTCTCAGGTAGTCGGGTGGCCGTCTTAGGCGCAGGCGGCGCAGCGTGCGCAGCACTATATGCGTTGCAACGTGAGGGAGCAGATATCACGATCTACGCGCGCGATCTGGAAAAGACGCAGCTCCTGAGTCAACGATTCAATTTACCGTATGAATCATTAGCTTCCGCGAACTTTGGCGGCAAAGAAATTGTTATCAACGCAACTCCATTGGGAAGCTTTGGCACACATTTCACTGAAACTCCTGCGTCTGCGGAACAACTGCGCGGCGTCAGGCTTGTTTATGATCTTGTCTACAATCCAATCAAGACACTCTTACTTAAAGAAGCACGCACCGCAGGTTGCGACACACTCGGTGGACTCGAAATGCTCGTGGCCCAGGCACAACTTCAATTCAAATTGTGGATGAATACGGATACCTCATACGACTTAATGTACACCGCCGGTTCGAATGCATTGAACGAATCGCTTGTTTGATTTTGACAATCCGACGGCTCGGCAGGTTGCGAAGCCGCTCCATCACTTAATCTCACCGTTCCATCACAAACCTCAGCCCATACTGAAACTCTTGTCGTACTCTCATCGACATCGTTGCTCCGTTTGATTGTTCGTTTCGACACAGCAGTCTCTTCTTCAGCCGAACAATGGAGGTGCAACGTGACCAGATCCCGAGGCCTACAATTCACCTGGATCATCCTAATCCTGACGCAATTCGGTTCGATCAATTCTTCAGCCCAAAACTCACTCATAAAAACTGCGCTTGAAACACCAAACCACGTCAAGGATGACATCACAAGCACTTCCACCTCGGTCTCGGAAGAACGCCCAAGTGTTCCCCCGCTGATTGCGCCAGTGCCAAAAGCATTGACTACTCGTGATCCGGGAAAACTCAGCCTCGTTGATCGTGCGTACCTCGACGTCTTCACGATACTTAATGAGGACAGTTCGTGCAGCCGCTTTTTCGGAGGGCGCAACGCAATAGCAGCGCTCAACGAAATGGTCGAACGACTAAAGCCACGATACTTTGATCATGACATTGCTATTCGCATGACCGGCCAGACAACACTGGTTCAAAGTCATATGACCGGTTTCACTTTCCGGCTATTTGAAAGGATGGAGCTAAACATGGCTGGCTCGTTCTTTCGCAGTCCCTCTCCTTCTGAAAGACATTACACAATAACCCCGATATACCCAGCGAATAGTAGAGAAACACGTATGGTCGTTTTCCTTCACGAACTCGGTCATCTCGTTCGAGGAGCTGATAATAAGTGGTTGCTGACTGATGACGGTGATGATTCGAGCCAAAGTCTCGACAATACCGAAAGAATCATTTCAGCCTGCCGGGAACAAATAACGTCGCTTTCCGGTCTCACAGCTGCGCAGGAGTTACAAATGGCGACTGCTCTGGCTGAAAAAACACATAGCCCATCCACACAAAACTAAGCAACCCTTCGTGCAAGCACTCAAGGCCTTCGCTGCTGCTTCAACACGAGATTCGGACGTGGTAAAGTCGCCCGTTCACACCCCGCCAAGTCCTTTTGGTCACAAACCATTTGGCCTCGGTGTTAGTTAAAGGATAAAGACTGTGCCTGTGGCAGACTGAGTGTTTTGGGCAACCCGCGGGCCTCTTGAGCAAAAATGATTTATGAAATGAGTGAGACGGAACCGAAGTCTCGCGTAGCTGAGCTTCTCCGAAAGCGGCGCGTACGATGGGCACTGATCTGGGGCGTTTGGACGATTGTAGCGCTCTTCTTCAGTACTCAGGCGTTTATGATGTACTACGCGGAGAACCTGCCGATTCCCTATGCCAGGGCGCTCTTTTTCCAAGCATCTGCCTGTTATCTCTGGGCGCTTGCGACGCCTCTCATTCTCTGGATCGCGCGACGTAATCGCATCGATCGTCACAACTGGCGTCGAAAGGTTGTCTTAAATTTCGCGCTGAGCGTTGTCTTCACGAGTGCGGTAATCCTGATTCATTTCGTACTCTATTTTCTAATTACCGGTAAGACGGATAGGCTCACGTTTTATTGGGCCTTTAATTTTCTCTACCCAAACCTCGATCGTTTTCTCCTGGTTTACTGGTTCATCTTCCTGATGAGTCACGCATGGAATTACTACACGAGTTATCGCGAAGGAGAACTGAAGGCTTCGAGATTGCGAACTCAGTTGGCACAGGCGCAGCTCGAGGCCCTCAAGATGCAGATTCATCCTCACTTTCTCTTCAACACTCTCCATTCGGTTTCGGCATTACTCAGCAAAGATACTGAGGCTGCAAGAAAAATGATCAGTCGCCTGGGCGATTTCCTACGCCTAACCCTGGAGAACGGCGGCACCAGTGAAGTCTCGTTGCAACGCGAGCTGGAATTCCTGGAGGGGTATCTGGAAATTGAGCGCATCCGATTCAAGGATCGACTGACAACGACTATCAACGTTGATCCTTCAGTATTGGATGTTCAAGTACCAAACTTAATTCTCCAACCGATCGTGGAAAACGCGATGCGTCATGCGATAGCTCGCACAAATTCCGGAGAAGTTGAGATAAGCGCTGTGCCGAGAAACGGTGCAGTACGGATCGAAGTAAAGGATAACGGACCGGGTATCGAGGAGCCGCAGTCTCTCGGCAAGACCTCACGCGGCGTAGGACTCGCCAACACCCAGGCACGGTTAAGCGGTTTATATGGGTCAAACGCAAAATTTGAGTTGAGAAATCGACCTTCAGGTGGATTAACTGTCCTGTTGGAAATTCCTCGGCACTAGTCAGTAGTCAGCGGTCAGTAGTTAGTGGTCAGTCGTTAATAGGTCGAATAGGTCATATAGGTCCTATCCCACTGTCTACTGACCACTGACCACTGACCGCCTTAACGAGAACTTGAATACAAATTCGCTTTCTCGTCCTCCCTTTCACTCCACCTTAATTTACGGGAAACATTAATTACCGCTTTGTCGTAAGGAAAAGGACAACAGCAGCGCCATTGAATGCTGTGGGTTTTCGCCACAAGTCATTCGATGGCGGTGTTCATTTTTTTAGAGCGTGCTTCACGCGCTCAGCGCAGTTGAACTGAATAACAAGGAACTGGAGGCGTGGTGACGGACGCAACACGTATTCGCGCGTTGGTCATCGATGACGAACCATTAGCACGCGACATGATTCGCGAAATGCTGGCAAGCGATTCGGATGTCGAGGTCGTCGGGGAATGTTCCAATGGACGGGAAGCAATAGAGGCGATTAAATCACTAGCACCAGATTTGATCTTCCTCGACATTCAAATGCCGGAGATCGGCGGTTTCGAAGTACTCGAGTCGCTGGAGGGACGTAGTTCGCCTTATGTCATCTTCGCGACTGCGTACGATCAGTACGCCGTTCGCGCTTTTGAAGTGCACGCTTTTGACTATCTCCTGAAGCCGTTCGACCAGGAACGCTTCGATGCTGCCTGGCAACGCGCTAAGCAACAGATCAAACACGACCGCACGGGTGAACGCGATCGGCACATCCTTGCCCTTCTCGAAGAACTCAAATCAGGTCCTCGCTATCTTGAAAGGTTGGTAGTGAAAACGGGCGGCAGGGTTTTCTTTCTCGACGTTGACGACATTCACTGCATCGAGGCGGAAGGAAACTATGTTCGTGTTCATGACAAAGCCAAACACTATCTCCTCCGTGAAACAATTAGCGGTCTCGAAGAACAGCTAAACCCAAAAGAGTTTCTCCGCATTCATCGCTCGGCGATAGTTAAGATCGATAAGATTAAAGAGCTGCAGCCATGGTTTCACGGTGAGTATCGAATCATTCTGGAAAACGGCAAACAGCTGACGTTGAGTCGAAATTACCGTGCGAATCTTCAGGACGCCGTTGGCCATGCCCTTTAATCGAGACTTGTCCACGAACATGGCCGCTCCATCACAAAATTTAGCCGTTCTGTCACACAGTTAGTTACGGTAGTTTGGAGTTTTGTGAAGATTGTGTCGCGCCCAATCACGGGTTCGAGGAGTGGCCCAGTACTAAACGAACTCCGTCGATACACGGGTCTTGTGGCTCCCCAAACATGGACCAGAACTGGAGAACATGCGACGTTATTTAGGAGGTCAGCCATGAGTAGTGACACGCTCTCGGAGATCGCAGGCAGCAGCCAAGAGCAAGGAAGTGATGAAAGGCTCAGCGAACACAGCTTGGACCAAAAAATCAATACCCTTCGCGAAACGGTGTTGCAGTTGTTGCAGGAGGTTGAGTCGTTGACAGTCGCCGCGCCGTCTGGACTAAGGTCAGGCGCACGCCTCGATGAAGAAGTGCGGCAGTTTGAAATGAACCTGATTCGCACAGCTCTTGGTCGAACGGCCGGAAGTCAAACTCGCGCGGCGAAACTATTGGGACTTAAACTCACAACCTTGAACGCAAAGATAAAGCGCTATCACATTACACCCACCGGTTATCAGGGACACTTCACTCGATCCGAACCGCAGGAGAGCGCCGCATGAGGCGCTCTTCTTTCACTTCATAAACCGTTACCCAAATCGACAGGAGAGTTCTCGAACTCGTTTGTGACACCACCAGGCTTTAGCCGGTGGTGCTTCAACTTTTAAAGCTACAAGCAAGACCATAGAATCTGCTCAGGACACCACCAGGCTTTAGCCGGTGGTGCTTCAACTTTAAAGCTACAAGCAAGACTATAGAATCTGCTCGTTTGGGACGCCACCAGGCTTTAGCCGGTGGTGCTTCAACTTCAACGCTGACCGAAAAGGCGATCCTCGAGCGTTCTGCGGATAGAAGTTGAAAGACCACCGGCTAAAGCCTGGGGTGTCCTGAGTTAAAGGCTGCTTTGTTGTAGTTGTAAAGTTGAAAGACCACCGGCTAAAGCCTGGTGGTGTCCTGAATAAGGGCTGCTTTGTTGTAGTTGTAAAGTTGAAAGACCACCGGCTAAAGCCTGGTGGTGTCCTGAATAAGGGCTGCTTTGTTGTAGTTGTAAAGTTG
>Ga0105249_10004180_pt1 | contig 12464 bp, 8 predicted proteins | sample KBSS44metaG_FD_81522 | JGI IMG/M metagenome (GOLD analysis project Ga0105249, IMG submission 81522) | Switchgrass rhizosphere microbial communities from Kellogg Biological Station, Michigan, USA - KBS S4-4 metaG | ecosystem: Host-associated > Plants > Roots > Rhizosphere > Soil | place... | reverse complement strand
ATTGATTTTGATCTAAAACTAATTTCTCTCTTCCATTTCTTTCTAATAATAAGGGAGGAGAAAAATCAGATTTTATAGGAGAAGCTAAAGAGATTTCTTGAGTTAAACTGACAGCCTGGGCTTCGATCAATAATTCACAATCCATTCCTAAGATTTGACTTAAGGCTTCCTCAATTTGCTTTAAATAATGATCTTTTACCCATTGCGCTGTAAAATCATTGGGAGCATTGAGATATAATTTTAACTTTTTTTCTTCTTGCTTCCATTGTTTAAATTCCAGTGGACGAATCCAAGTTTGAAGCTGATTATCTGCCAATACTTATGAAGCAGCCAAACTCGTACAAACTGTATGCCAAATTTCTGGCCAATGATCTGAATTAAATGAGGAAGAATCATCCCTACTTTTCATTCTGAAGTCCCTATCATACTGCAGCTGAATTTTTTTATAGGTTTCATCAGCGTATTTTATTTTCTAAGAAGAATCTTTTCTTTCTTATACTCCTTAGTGATGAATTACTCATCCATTAGTTTAAAATTTCGAATTAAAAATCCTAAAAAGAGGACACTATCCAGCAAAAAAACATACTAGGTTTGATTTCCTAAAATTTGACAATTCTATCATCTTATGGTAAAAGAATATTTATTCTTTAAATATTAAAAACAAAGTAGGAATACCATGAAAAGGACTTATCAGCCGAGCCGAATTAAAAGAAAACGCAAACATGGTTTTCGTAGTCGCATGAAAACCTCAACAGGAAAAAAAGTTCTTAGTGCTCGTCGAGCAAAAGGACGTAAACTTTTAACTGTAAAAATTGCTAGTAAATAGTCGGTTGCAAAGCTTAGAACCTAAAAAACGATTATGTAAAAGAAGTGAATATCTTCTTTTTTTCAATCGAAGTAAAAAAACAATTCTCTCCCATTGTATTATCTACCAAATTCAAACTGATCTAAATTATGCTCGCTTAGGAATAACGTTGAAAGCAAAAGGGATAGCAGTAAACCGAAATCAAGTTAAAAGACAAATTCGGGAAACATTCCGAAGATGGAATATCAAGCTGGGTTCATTTGATTATAATATTGTAGTTCCTAAATCCAAGAACTTAAGGTATCCTTTTGCTCAAAAATTGGCTATTTGTCTGAATCAATTTTTTTCCAATGAAACTTGTTAATCTTTTTTTTTATTGTTATCAATTTTTTCTTTCCCCTATTCTTCATATTTTATCAGGACCCCATTTTGGATGCAGATATACCCCTACATGTAGTCAGTATGCAAAACAGGCAATTCAAATTTATGGATTGAAAGGCATTCACTTTGTTCTAAAGCGCATTTTGAAATGCCATCCATTTACACAAGCTGGATATGATCCAGTACCGGACGTTAAAAATCGACCACATGCTTTATTTTTTAAAAAGGCACTTATATGGACAAAAAAACACTAACTGCACTTGGCCTATGTTTTCTGATTTACTTAGGCTGGTACCATTTCTTCATGATCCCTCAAATTGAACATCCAAGAAAAATTCAACCTTCTTCTGTAACCAAGCAGCATGAAGTACAACCTATTCAAGAATTTCAAAAAAAAGAAGAAAATCGGCGTATAGAAAAACCCTATCATCTTCACTTAAAACATGCAGAAATCTTATTAGCAAATCCAGGAGATATTCATGACTGGAAATTAAAAAATTACCAAACTAATCAGGATCAAAATTCCTCATCAATCCACTTAAAAGCATTTACGAATCAAGATTATCAAGTTCAGCTTGCCTTTGATATTCAGGACTATCTCTACCTCAATTCAATTTCTGGAGAATTTTCTAGGACTCAGAATCAAGTAAACTGGACTTATGAAGACTCCAATATTGTCTTAAAAAAGAATTGGCATATCCCTGAACAACCTCACCATCAACATTATTTAAATTTTACTGTGAATGCACAATTTAAAACAAAAATTCCAAGGTATGCTTTTCTTTCTCTGAGTGCTCAAAACATGAACTCAGATGAAGGACAATGGATTTATTGGAAAAATCAATCTGTGGAACGCATTTCCATAGGAAAAAAAATAGAACAAAAAGCACTGGGGTACCCCCTTCGATACATTGGAATTACAAACCGATATTTTGTTTTTGCCTTGATTGCTCAAAGTTCCTTCGTTCCAAGCGGACTCATTCAACCCATTCATCCTTCAGGAGGACGACTGAGCTTAGCCTACTCAATTCCTGGAAATTCTATTCAAATTCCTCTACGAGTTTATTTTGGTCCAAAAGAATTAGAAACGCTTAGACTTGTAGAGCCCTCTTTAGATTACGCAGTCGATTTTGGCTGGTTTACATTTTTTGCTTATCCACTTCTCAGACTTTTAAAATGGCTGTATCAATTTGTTCAAAACTACGGTGTTGCAATTATCCTATTAACCTTATTTTTAAAGCTACTGACTTTCCCATTAACTTATAAAGGGATGAAAAGCATGAAAAATGTAGCAAAAATCCAACCTCAGTTGGAAAAGCTCCGTGCAAAATATAAAGATGATAAAATGCAATTAAATCAAGAAATATTAATGCTCATGAAAAATCAAGGATATAATCCAATGGCTGGATGTCTTCCTATACTCATCCAAATGCCTATTTTTATTGCTCTTTATCGAGTTCTTTATAATTCTATTGAACTTTACCATGCCCCTTTTATGTTATGGATTCAAGATCTCTCTAGTAAAGATCCATATTACGTCACCCCAATCATTCTCTCTATCTTAATGTACATTCAACAAAAGCTCACTCCTCAAACTACTACTGATCCAGCACAAGCAAAGATCATGCAATTTATGCCTCTTATCTTTGGACTATTTATGCTCACCCTCCCAGCAGGCTTGACCCTTTATATGTTAACCAATACTTTAGCCAGTATCTTACAACAAATGATTCTGAATCGTAAGCTTGAAGCTTACGCTCAAAGATAGAATGAATAAAATCTACTTTTCGGAAGATACAATTGCTGCACCAGCCACAGCTTTTGGGGGTGCCATTGGTATCATTCGAATGAGCGGTCCCAAAAGTTTTGAAGTTTTAAGCCAGTTAACCCATTCCAAGTTGGGAAAAGCGATAGAACCAAAAAAATTTTATCGGGCCCTGCTTTATTCCTATCAAGGGAATAGATTAGACGATGCACTCATTGTCTCATTTATTCATCCAAAAAGTTACACTGGCGAAGATTTAATAGAATTTCATATTCATGGCAGTTCATTCATTGCTCAATCTTTGATGGAAACATTACGTCACTATCACGTAAGACCAGCTCTTGCAGGAGAATTTAGTTTTCGAGCAGTAAGGAATAATAAAATGACTCTTTATCAAGCCCAATCAGTGATAGATCTTATTTCCTCTTCAAATGAGCATGCTCTAGAATTAGCATTAGAAAAATTTTCTGGGCAACAAAATGAGGCACTCAGTCAGTTAGGTTCAAGTATCAGAAGATTACTAAGTTTAGCAGAGATAGGAATTGATTTTTCTGATCAAAATCTGCCTGACATTTCTTTAGCATCTCTTCAATCCACAGCAAACTTAATCCTTCAAAAACTACAAGAGATTGAACAAACTTTTCATCAAGGACAACGCATCCAAGAAGGAGTAAAAGTAAGTATTTTAGGCTTACCTAATGCAGGAAAATCTACTTTTTTTAATGCTCTTTTAAACGAGGAACGCTCCATTACTTCAGAAATTGCAGGTACAACTCGAGATGTAGTCAGTGAAAAAATGACCTTAAGTTCTCAAGATCAAACTGTCACTTTTCGTTTAGAAGACACAGCAGGTTTTAGAAATACAACACATTCCATTGAAAAAATAGGAATGGAAAAATCTCAAAAAAGTGCTGAACAAGCAGATTTAATCTTATTTTTAGTGGATCCAAATGATTCCATGGAAAAAGCAATTGAAGCATGGAACATACTCCATTTTGATTCTTTTTCCAAAAAAACAATTGGTTTATTAACCAAAATAGACAAAGTTTCTCAATATGAAGAAGATATTGCTAAAAACTATTTAAGGCAATTGAATATCCTAGAATGGGTTTCTATCTCTGCTCACACACAACAAGGGATTCTAGAAGTCATTTCAAAAATGATTTTATTTTCTAAAAAATGGACCCATAGAAAACCAGGAGAAATTATTTTAACCCGTTCTATCCAACTTCATGCAGTAAAAAAAACAATTGAAGCACTTAAACGTGCTCAAGAAGCCTTCGAAATTGAGCTTTTTGCCTCCGATATCCGTCATGCCACTCATGCTCTCAGTCCGCTTATAGGAAGTACAGAAATGGATGATATTTTAAACCAAATTTTTTCTGAATTCTGTATTGGAAAATAAATTTTAGTTTTATCATCTTTCAATTCAATTTTTGTATTCTCCATCTAAAACTTGATTAAAAATTAAGATTTAATTAAAAAGACAATTTTATTTTAGACTTTAATAGTCAATTTATGCTAAATAAATAACAAAATTGATGAAATAGCCCCCAAATTAGAAATTTGTGAATAAGTGGTGAATAACTCTGTGAATAAGTGGTGCATTAGAGAATTTTATTTTACACCATTTATTCACAATTTATTCACCAAAATTCTCCTTTAATTTCAATGACTTAAGTAAGTTATACACTATTTTATAAAACACCTAAAAAAAGATCATTTTTTCATTTTTTAAAAATCCGGTAAATAAGTGGTGAATAAGGCCATAAATAGATCAAAAATCGAGACTCTTTTTTCAAAATTTTTAATAAACGAATTCACCAAAAAAGTTATGCACCACTTAGCGGTGAATAAGTGGTGCATAACTTTATTTTTTTAAAAAATTTTAAAGTTATTCACAATTGGGCAAAATTCTTTCACCACTTATTCACCAAGTTATTCACCAAAATTCTCCTTTAATTTCAATAACTTAATGAGTTATGCACATATTCACCGCCCCTACTACTACTACTATATATAATATATATATATATTTAAGGTGCAATGAGAGCATATTAAGTTTCCTATAACTCAAGTATTTATGGTAAGGAAAATAGCCAAGAGCAAAATATGAACTTTTCCGTAAACCGCACTTTACTACTTGAGGCAGTCCAGAAAGCCCAAGCTATTGTTGAAAAAAAAATTACAGTCCCTATTTTGGGGTACCTTTTTTTCAACGTAAAAGATCAAACCCTTTTTCTTTCAAGTACTGACTTGGAAATCGAAATGAAGATCACATTAGCAGTGGAGTCTATTCAGCCAGGAAGATTTACTTTACCTGCAAAGCAGACCTTAGAAATTCTTAAAGAACTTCCAAATCAATTTATTCAATTTCGAGAGAAAGAAAACCAATGGATAGAAATTCTTTGTGAGAAGTCAAAATTTACACTTCCTACTTTGCCAGCGGATCAGTATCCAGTTCTTCTTGAATTAGAGGATAGAAATTATATTCCTGCAAAGGTTGGAATCCTTAAAGAAATGATTGACCGAACCCAATTTGCTGCCTCAGTAGATCCTACTCGCCATCCTATTAACGGAATTTATTTTGAAACACTGGAGAACCAAAAGTACCGAATGGTTGCTACCGATGGACATCGGTTGTCATATGTAGATAAAAATCCTTTTCTAGAAAATTCAAAATTTGAAGGAAAATTTATTCTTTCTAGAAAAGGTTCAAGTGAACTTAAAAAACTCCTTTCTAACGAAGAAGAAATTGTTTATTTAGCTCTTGAACCTGGACACCTTCATGCTCATTTCAATCAAGTTTATTTATCGATTCGCTTAACTGAAGGTGATTATCCAAATTACAAGGGAGCTATACCAGAAAGACTTGACAAAAAAGCTCTGATTTATCGCCAGGTCTTTATAGCTGCTTTAAGAAGAACAAGTTTACTTTGTAAAGAAAAAAACAAAGGCCTTAGGCTTTCTCTAGATAGAAATTCTATGTTAATTACTTCAGAACATTCTGAAGTTGGTGAAGCACAGGAAGAAATCGAAATAGAATATACAGGCAATCCAATAGAAGTAAGATTTAATTCAGATTATTTATTAGAATGCCTTGCAGTTATGAAATCTGAAAAAGTTGCCCTTCAGTTAAAAGATCCTCGTGCTCCTGCAGTTTTAACTGAACTAGGACTTGAAGAGCATACCTACATTTTAATGCCTATCTACTCAGGTCGTGAAAATTAATAGGAAATTATAACTAAACTTGAAGCAAAATTTTGCTAGACAAAAAGAAATTCATTGATTAGAAATTTTACTATACTCTCTTCGTGAAAATTTGCTTGCTTGTCAACTCCCATGAAATAAAAAATTCTATTAAGGACTTAAGTGCTTGAAAATTTTAAAAAAATTTCTGAAAAGACTAAGTTTTTTATAGTTGGTTTATAAGGTGATATGAAAGAGAAAATTTATGAGCAGTAATAAAAACTTAGAATACTCTGCAGATAAAATAAAGATCCTAGAAGGATTAGAAGCAGTAAGAAAGCGTCCCGGGATGTACATTGGAGATACAGGTACACGAGGGTTACATCATTGCGTCTACGAAATTGTAGATAATTCAATTGATGAAGCATTAGCAGGATTTGCTAAAAAAGTTCATGTCACTATTCATACAGATAACAGTATTAGTGTAGAAGATGATGGTAGGGGAATCCCTGTAGGGATACATGAAACCGGCATTTCTGCAGTTGAAGTGGTGATGACCAAACTTCATGCAGGTGGAAAATTTAATGCTGAAGATAGTGCATATAAAGTTTCAGGAGGTTTACATGGAGTAGGAGCAGCGGTAGTGAATGCACTTTCAGAATTTCTCCGTGTAGAAGTAAGGCGAAATAAAAAAATCTATCAACAAAGTTATCAAAGAGGCATTCCTATTACTTCTTTAGAGGAAGTGGGTGTTACTGATAAAAGGGGTACGCTGGTCACATTTAAGCCAGATGCTGAAATCTTTGAAATTACAGAATTTAATACTCAAATTCTAGTCAATCGTCTACGGGAACTTGCTTTTTTAAATAGCTATCTTGAAATTAAGCTTACTGATGAAAGAGAAGAAAACTTAGAAGAATTTAAGTTTCATTATGAAAGAGGAATTCTTGAACTTGTAGAATATCTTAATAAGTCAAAGCAAAAATTGCATGATTCAATCATTCATTTTTTACATGAAAAAGATTTTTCATCTGTAGAAGTTGCATTGCAATGGAATGATTCCTACACAGAAACTATCTCTTCTTACGTGAACAATATTTGTACTATAGAAGGCGGTACGCATGTATCTGGTTTTCGTACTGCACTCACACGTGCAGTAAATCGTTATGCTCAAGTCTCAAATCTTTTAAAGCAAGCAAAGATTGCTCTTACTGGTGAAGATATTCGTGAAGGATTAGCTTGTGTCATTAGTATCAAAATCCCAGAGCCACAATTTGAAGGACAAACAAAAACAAAATTGGGGAATAGTGAAATTGAAAGTTTTGTAAATGCTGTAACTTACGAAAAACTTACAACTTACTTTGAGCAAAATCCAAATACTGCAAAAAAAATTGTTCAAAAGTCAATCGATGCTGCATTAGCAAGAATAGCTGCAAGAAAAGCTCGAGACTTAACTCGGAAAAAATCAAATTTGGAGCTTGAAAGTTTCTTTGGGAAAGGGAAAATAGCAAACTGTCAGGAAAGAGATCCTGCTCTTTGTGAAATTTTTTTAGTTGAAGGGGACAGTGCAGGAGGAACCGCTAAACAAGGAAGAGATCGTAGATATCAAGCTATCCTTCCATTGAAAGGAAAAATTCTTAATGTAGAAAAAGCACGCCTTGATAAAATGCTTTCTTCAGAAGAAATTAAAATTTTAGTAACTGCATTGGGAACAGGTATTGGAAAAGCAGATTTTAACATAGAAAAACTCCGGTACCATAAAATCATTATTATGACTGATGCAGATGCAGATGGCTCACATATTCGTACTTTGCTCCTTACTTTTTTTTACAGACAGATGCCAGAAATGATTGAAAAGGGTCATCTCTATATTGCTCAACCTCCACTTTACAAAATTGAAAAAGGGAAGAAGGAATATTACATTAAAAATGAAGCTGAGCTGGTCAATCATCTTTTGCTGATAGCTTTAGATGAATTGAAGATTCAATCACAAGGTAAATTAGTTGAAAAAAATCAATTGATGATTGCATTAAAAGCAGCCTTAAGTTTCAATCAATTGGTGCATCTCGCTTCAAAAAAACTGCACCCTGAAATTCTGAAAAATCTAATTTATATTGGAATAGAATCTTCTGTGTTGAAAGAGAGAGATCAGTCAGAACAATTAGTTCACCAGCTCAATGAAAAGTTAAAAAATAAAGATCTTCAATTTCAAATTCAATTAGAACAGGATTTGGAACATCAAGCATGGAAACTTAAAATTGAGAGTGTAGTTTATGGTAGTAGGAGAAATACTAGCATTGGTATTCTTCATGTGGAATCTCCAGAATTTCAAGAACTGAGAAACGAGTTTAAGTTAATGCAATGTATTGGAGAAGGTTCTTTTGAAATTATTCAAGGTGATAAAATTTTAGAAACAGCCTTGGATTGTGACCACTTGGCAAATAAAATTCTACAATTAGCAAAATCAGGAATCACATTACAACGGTACAAAGGACTAGGGGAAATGAATCGAGATCAACTTTGGGAAACCACAATGACTCCAGAGAAAAGAACACTGCTCCAAGTTTTTATTTCAGATAAAGTTGAAGCAGATAGTGTTTTTTCAATCTTGATGGGAGATCAAGTCGATCCAAGAAGACAGTTTATTGAAGAAAATGCCTTAAAAGTAAGAAACTTAGATATATAAAAAATTATGAGCGAAAACAAAAATAAAGATCTTATTCAAATCACCATAGAAGAAGAAATGAAGGGAGCTTACCTGGATTATGCAATGAGTGTCATTGTCGGGAGAGCGCTTCCAGATGTTCGGGATGGATTAAAACCTGTACATCGGCGTGTGCTCTATGCAATGTACAAATTGAGGAATAGCTTTGATAAACCTTATAAAAAATCTGCAAGAATTGTAGGGGATGTCATTGGTAAATATCATCCTCATGGAGATACTGCAGTTTATGATGCTTTAGTCAGAATGGCACAGGATTTTTCGCTTCTTCATCCATTAATTGATGGACAAGGAAATTTTGGTTCCGTCGATGGTGATGCACCAGCAGCGATGCGTTACACAGAAGTACGAATGGCTAAAATTACAGAAGAGCTCTTGGCAGATATTGATCAAGAAACTGTAGACTTTCATCCAAACTATGATGAAAGTTTAGAAGAGCCAGATGTTTTACCTTCTAAAATCCCAAATTTACTCATTAATGGATCTTCTGGAATTGCCGTAGGAATGGCAACCAACATTCCTCCTCATCGTCTTTCAGAGGTCATTGATGCAACTATTGCTCTCATTGATCAACCTAATTTAGATAGTCATGCATTACTCCAATACATTCAAGGACCTGATTTTCCTACGGGAGCATTTACATTTGATGGACCTGGATTAAAGCAAGCTTATCAAACGGGACGTGGAACCATTATCTTAAGAGGAAAAGTTGAAATCGAAGTTGAAAAAAATGATCGACAAAGGATTGTTATTACTGAACTTCCTTATCAAGTCAATAAAGCACGCTTAGTTGAAAAGATTGCTGATTTAGTTCGGAATAAAAAACTGGAAGGAATTTCTGATCTGAGAGATGAATCAGATCGTTCAGGGATGAGAGTAGTCATTGAAGTTAAAAAAGGTGAGAATGCAAATATTATACTGAATAAACTTTATAAGCTCACTTCATTACAAGATAGTTATGGATTTAATTTAATTGCAATTCATCAAAATCGACCACGAATTTTTAACTTAAGAGATCTAATATGGACTTTTATTGAGCATCGTAAAGATATCGTCACACGTAGGACAAGTTATAATCTAAAAAAAGCTCAAGCAAAGATTCATATTTTAGAGGGTTTAAAAAAAGCTTTAGAAAATATTAATGAAGTCATTACTCTTTTAAAAAATTCAAAAGACACTACCTCAGCTAAGCAAGAGCTGATTCACAGACTTCAACTCAGTGAAAATCAAGCTCAAGCTATTTTAGAGTTACGTTTGCAGCGATTAACTCACTTAGAGAGAAATAAAATTTTTGAGGAGATCAAGAAAACATTTGAACTGATTCAGGAGCTAAAAAAGCTTTTAGGAAGCGAAGCATTGATTTATGAACTGATTAAAAAGGAACTGAGTGAGATTAAAGAGCGTTATGATGTTCCTCGGAAGACAAAAATTATTCAAGGAACTGCAAATCATTTTGAGGTAGAGGACCTCATTGCAGATGAGGTGGCTCTTGTTTCTATTACTCATGCAGGATACATTAAGCGGACTGAATTAAATCAATTTAAGAGTCAACATCGAGGTGGGAAGGGAATTAAGGGAGTCAATCATGCTGTAGATGATTTAGTCACCAATATCTATCAATGCACAATTTTAAGTACTTTATTGTGTTTTACAAATAGAGGTAAAGTGTATGGTCTAAAAGTTTATCAGATTCCAGAGTCAGGACGAGTTTCAAAAGGAAAAGCAATTATCAACCTTCTTCCCCTATTACCTCATGAAAAAATTAAAGCAATTTTACCAATAAAAGAGTTCCATGAAGATGAATATGTCATTCTTGTCACTAAGGCTGGAATCATCAAAAAAACTTCATTAAGCGAGTTTCGGAATATTCGCTCTTCAGGGATTGCTGCAATTTCTATTCAAGATCAAGATGAACTAGTCAGTGCAAAGATTACTGATGGAAAAAATGAAATTTTTATTTGCACACAAAATGCAAGAAGTATTAGATTTGAAGAAAGAAATGTCCGTTCAATGGGTAGAACAGCAAGTGGAGTGATTGGCATTCATTTAGAGGAAGATGATCAAGTAGTTGCTATGGAAGTACTTCACCCTCAGCTTGAAGGAGAATTTGAAATTCTGACAATTACAGAGAATGGATACGGAAAAAGGACGCCTATCAAAGAATATCGTGTGCAGTCTCGCTCTGGAACTGGAGTTAAAAATATGAAGGTGAATGAAAAAAATGGAAAAGTTGTAGGTTCTCGCTGTGTGCTTCCTAAGGATGATGTGATATTAGTTTCTAATAAAGGTCAGATGATTCGCATTCATGTGGGAGAAATTTCCACTCAGAGTCGACATACTCAAGGAGTCCGACTCATTGCTTTGACTCCTCCTGAAAAAGTAGTGGCCTTTGAATACTTAGTAGAAGAAGTTCATGAAAGCTTAAATGAAAATTAAATTGTTGCTTGGATTTGTTGGGTTTCTTTTGCTTCCTTTCTATTATGGAGGAAATATTCAGCAACAATATGGATTAGCCAAAAAGTTCTTGGATCAAGGAGCTTATATTGAAGCAGAAAGTCAATTTGAAAGATTAGCTTTGAGTCATTTAAAAAAAAATCCTCAGAATGAGCAGTGCCAAATTGCCCTTTATCAAGCAGCTATGATCGAGGCTGTATTTTTAATGCAGTATGAGAAAGCAATTCCTAAACTCAACCAGTACATTCAGATAGCAAAGAATTCTGATTACCTTTGGAAAGCAAATTTACAGCTGGGAGATTGTTACTATGCCCTTGAAAGATTTCCATCTGCTATTTCCCATTACAAAAAAATTTTAAACCAGAGGGACGATCCTCACTTGCTTTATCAGATAGGAATGAGCCACTTTTTCCAGCGTGAGTTTAACGAAGCTTTAGTAAAATTTAAAGAAATTCAGAAAAAATTTCCAAAAACACCGTGGGCTCAAAGGGCATCTTTCCAACAAAGTCAGGTTGAGCTGGTTCAAAAAAGAAAAAAATAACTATTTCTCATCTCACTTCAAGATTAAATTTTGTTATATTAGAAATATAGGATATGAAAATGAATACTTCTATCATGATAGAGGAGCTTAAATATGCACGAAGCTGACTTTTTTTTAATGATTCCTGTTTTAAACAAACTTCCATCTCATATCTTAGCAAGTTTATTCACAGGAGTAGTGATTTTGATGACAATGGGGATTGTTTATTTTCAGTTCAGAAAAGCAATCAGCCAAAATAATGGTGCTTTTGTTCCAGGGTCAAAAGTGAGCTTGTTCTCTTTTTTTGAGGCTTTAGCAGAGAAGATTTTCCAATTTTCAGTCTTAGTATTAGGTGAAGAAGAGGCAAAAAAATTTTTCCCAGTTGTTGGTTCTCTATTTATCTTTATTTGTACATCAAATTTATTAGGCCTCATTCCAGGCTTACCATGTGCTACAAGTAACTTAAATACGACTTTTGCATTAGGAATGTTTGTCTTTTTTTATTATAACTATATTGGTTTTAAAAGACAGGGATGGTCTTACCTGAAGCAATTTTTAGGGCCTTTAATATGGATTGCTCCTTTGATGGGGGTAGTAGAACTCATTTCTCATATTGCTCGCCCTTTTT
>Ga0105249_10004177_pt1 | contig 12465 bp, 9 predicted proteins | sample KBSS44metaG_FD_81522 | JGI IMG/M metagenome (GOLD analysis project Ga0105249, IMG submission 81522) | Switchgrass rhizosphere microbial communities from Kellogg Biological Station, Michigan, USA - KBS S4-4 metaG | ecosystem: Host-associated > Plants > Roots > Rhizosphere > Soil | place... | reverse complement strand
GTGGCCAGCGGCCCGGCCGGCGGTACGGCTGCTGACTGGACCACCATCCGGACGGGCCCGGAGACCGCAGCGGCGATCGCCTCGCCCGACGAGTCATCGCCGATGTCCGCGGCACATGCCGTGATCCCATCGTCGGTTGCACTCAACTGCTCGAGGCGGTCACGGTGGCGGGCCACGGTGACCACCGGCACCCCGGCTTTGCGTAGCCGCGCAACGATGGCAGCGCCGACCTCGCCGGTAGCTCCGACGACGACGGCTTGCCCGCTCGGGCTCACTGGTGTTGGCATGGTCGAAAACCTCCTTGGCGGCGCATCGTCTCTCGGTACGCGGCGCCGATGCTCGCTCGCGGCCAGGCTGGCCGCATTGACCTATTGATAATAGACGACTGGTCATCTATTATCAGAGGCATTCCGCTCCACTCACCTCTGAACTGCGAGGATGCCGCCGATGACCGACCTGACGATCTATTCCGAACCACAAAACCCTGCGCTGCCGACTTCCGGATTTGTCCTGGATCTCGAGCACGCCGCACTGGTCATCACCGATCCGCAGATCGACTTCCTCAGTCCTGAGGGTGTCTCGTGGCCGGTGTTCGGTGACAGCATCCGTGAGAACAACACCGTGGCTCACATCGGCGAACTGTTGGACGCCGCGAAGCTGGCGGGAATCACTGTCGCCGTATCGCCGCACTACTTCTACCCGACCGATAAGCAGTGGCGGTTCGGTGATCCGCTCGAGCAGTTCATGAGCGCCGTCGGCATGTTCGGGCGCCAGGGGGCCTACACGACGGACGGGTTCGCGGGCTCCGGCGCCGACTTCCTGCCCGACTACCAGCACCACATCCACGACGGCCAAACCGTGATCGCCTCTCCGCACAAGATCGTTGGCCCCGAATCAAACGACCTCGTGCTCCAGTTGCGCAAGCGCGGCGTGAACCAGGTCATCCTGGCGGGAATGGCCGCCAACCTGTGCGTCGAAGGCCACATGCGCGAACTCGTCGAGCAGGGTTTCGAAGTCGCTGTCGTCAAGGACGCCACAGCGGGCCCACGGCTTCCCGAAGGCGATGGCTACCTCGCTGCGCTGGTGAACTTCCGATTCCTCGCCAGCGCTGTCTGGACGACTGCCGAGGCCGTCACCCATCTGAAGGACAGTCATCATGATCCCGCTCGATCACGGTGACAGATCGAAACATGTTGCCGCCGAGGCAATACCAATGACGAAAGACATCAGCAAGGAGCCCGAAAACATGACACCTAGTGAAAATCCAAGGCAGAAGAGGTTTGTCCTGAACAATGGCGACGGTGAGATTCCGGCGCTTGGGTTTGGGACGCTGGTTTCGGATAGTAGAGAGACGCGAAATGCCACCAGGGCCGCGGTCGAAGTAGGGTTCCGCCACCTCGACTGTGCCGAGCGGTACCGCAACGAAGAAGAGGTTGGCGCAGCGCTCAAAGAGTTGCTCGCCGACGGAACGGTCCGGCGTGAGGACCTGTTTGTGACCACAAAGCTGTGGAACAACAATCATCGACCCGAGCGGGTCAAACCCGCGCTGCAGGCCAGTCTGAACCGCCTCGGGCTAGACGTCGTCGATCTGTATCTCGTGCATACCCCTTTCGCGTTCGAGCCCGGCGACGACCAAGATCCGCGGGACCCGAACGGCGCCGTCGTCTACGACGCTGGAGTCACGTTGGAGGAAACGTGGACCGCGATGGAAACCCTTGTCGATGAAGGGTTTTCTCGCGCGATCGGCTTGTCCGATATCGACGTCGAGGGCACTCGTAGGATCGTCAATACCGCCCGAATCAAGCCGGCCGTCGTGGAGGTCGAGTCGCACCCCTATCACCCGCAATGGAACTCCACGAATTTTGCGAGACTGCCGGCATCATCCTGTTGGCATTCGCTCCGCTCGGGCATGCGCTGGAGCCGCGACTGCTCGACGACCCGTTGATCGTCAGGATGGCTCAGCGCTTTGGAAAGACACCCGCGCAAGTACTTCTGGCGTGGGGTATTCAACGCGGCACCGCAGTTCTGACGTCATCTGTCAACCCCGATCGCATAGGCGAGAACTTTGATGTCACTGCGCTTCCGGAGAGCGCGATAGTAGAGATCAACGAGCGCCTCGAGACTCGCTACCGCTTCAACTCGGTGGTCGACGCGGGAGAACCGGGTTTTATTGAAGTGCCCCAGGGTTGTTAGGAACCGCTTCGACCGACTTGCTGACGCTGCAGGCCCTTCGCGGATCACCTTCTACGACCTCCGCCACTCATACGCGACAGGGCCGCTCGAGACAGGCGTAAGCCCGAAGGTGCTGAGCAGGCATGACATTCACAAATCCATTCAGAAATGCCATGAAAACGGCCTCGGAGCGTCCTTCACCCGATAGTGCCGGTCGTCGCGTTAATGTCAGTAATGGCAGGCAACCGTTGCGCCGTCGGCTCTGGTCTCTCCCGGGCTCGTTCTCTCCTGGTTTACAGTCGGCGCATCTCTCGCGCCATGCAAGCATCCTCGAGGAATTGACTACGCCGCCGAGGAACGGGCCGAGGGCGAGGTCGCTTCGCCAGTATTGTCAGCTCGGCGATCCGGCCTTTCCAGTCGACCCACCGCTTACGTCGTTCACCCAGCGGCTGCGCGGCAGCGGTTGACAGCATCACCTCGGCGACGGTGATTACTGGAACCTCCTGGCCTGGCTTAGGCTCTGGACCGGCTGTTGCGGCAGGCTCCTCGGGTGAACCCTGATTGCGTGATGTGTTTGGCGTTATCGACATGCGCCTGCCTCCCCCGTTATAGAAATCGACCCATGCGTCAATTCGGACACGACGATCAGAGCGATCTGGGATCATGAGTAGTCCGCTACCTGTGATCCGAATAACACTTGGTTGCAACGTGTTTCGTTCTGCTCGTCTTAACGTCTGCGTTACAGCGCTGTCACGTGGACGGCATGCGCAAAACCCACGGGACCTACGCCGGAAGGTGACCTTTTAACCGATGGTCGATGCCGCGCAGCCAGGCGCGTCGCCGGAAACCCGGTCGCGCAGCTGGCGTTGGGGCCACTCCGGATAACGTTGGCGGTCTCGATCGCCGCGCTCTGCCGGTCAACCACCGTGCTAATGGCTTAGGTCACGATCGACAGTTGCTGTGCCGCTTCGTCTTTGCTGGCTCGGCGTTGAGGCACGCCGGGCCGCGCGCGACCATGACGGTGATGTCGGCGTGCTCACCGATAGCCGAGACGGGAGGGGTCGGATCGAGCGGCCGGGCTGACCGCGCGCTCAACCGCGCAGGCAAGTTCCGTTCTGAGAAATATCCGAACCGGACGGCAGCCTGCCCTTGGATCCCGGACAACTGGCGCGGCTGAATGCGGCGCTGACTGCGCTGTCGGGGTGGTCAGGGTGCCGCCATCAACACGGCCGAGCCGAGATGGTGGCAGACCAGCAGTGCGATTTCGACGTCGATCCTGTCATCGCCGATCCGGCGACCGCGCCGCTCGACCGCACGGTCGACGCGGTACTTGACCGAATTGTGGTGCAGGTTCAGGCGTTCAGCCGCCCCCTTGTAGCTCGACCCCTCGCCAAAGAACACCCGCATCGTCTCCCGGAGGCGGGCGTCGTTGTCGGTGTCGCTCGCCAGCGGGCCCAGCGTCTCGCACACCCACTCACGCGTCTCGGCCAGGTCCTCGGTGAGCAGGGCCGCGGCCGCCACTCCCGGGTCACCCGCCGCAGTGACACGGCGATTCTGCGCGCCGGCGACCGCAACCCGGCGTGCCTTCTGCGCCTGTCGATGTGAGCGCCGGAAGCCCTCTAGTCCTGACTGGGCGGTTCCCATCGCTAGATGAGGCGCATCCACGCTGTCGGCGGCAAATCGTCGGATGTGTTCCACCGGGTCCGCTGTCGCGGCGGTCCCGAGCGGGAGCCACCCCCACCCGCTGACCTGGTCGGCGGCCACAAACAGCGCGCCGTCCCGCAACGTCATCGAGTCGGCCAGGTCGCGCACGAAGCGCTCCAGTCTCAGCAGCTCGCGCCCGGGTGCGTCATCAGCGCTGGTCCACAGGATCATCGCGAGGTGCGTGCGACGCAGCGGATAACGGATGGCGGCAATAGCGGCGTCGATGTCGACCGAGCCCGCGGCAGAATCGAGCAACTCCCGCACCCGCAGCGCGCGAACGCTGTTGCGGTTCTCCACCCAGCGTTCACGTTCGGTCTCGTAAGCGTCGGTGACCTGCTGCGAGATCCAGTCGATGTAGCGGAACGCGACGATGCTGATCGCCTCGTACGTGTTCAGCGCAGCCTCCGGTTCGAGGCCGGCACGGCGGATCTCCTCGAGCACGTGGGCGAGCACCTGCTGCTGGCCTAACCGGTATGCGCGGACCAGAGCATTGACCGGAATGCCGTGTTGGGCGACGCGGCGCGCGTACTCCAGCGCTGCAGTCGGTGGCTCGACCCGTTCGATGCTGATGTGGTAGCGCAGCGCATCAAACACAGTTTCCACATTTCCCGCGACGCTGGCGCGGAGTAATTCGAGAAGCGCGGGATCGCCCCGAAGCTCGACGACCTCGGCGGCGAGGTACCGCTGGATAGACCCAATAACATCCGGCGCCCGCTCACCGATCCGATCGATGATCAGCGCCACGCTTTCGGCGACGGCCGCCTCGTCGTCTTGGTTATCCACGTCCTGCACCGTAACCACGGGTCTGGCCGCAGGAATGCCGCTTTTGGTTTCCCGACACAATCCTGTGATCGGAATTGGGTGCGCGACGACGGTGTGTGCAGCATCACCGCTTCCTACGGTTGTGACATTCGATCAAATCCCCGACCCCTCAGGACCCGACCGTGAACCTGCCCACTCTGCCCGACCGCCGAGCCGTCGAGGCTCCCTCCGCGCCGTGCATCGCCGATGACGACCTCACCCTGGACAACACCGAGTTCCTCGACGCGGTGCGCAGGGCGGCATCGACGCTGCGTCGACACGGCGTCGGGGCCGGCGACGTCGTGGCCGTCATGCTTCCCAACACCGTCGACCTGGTGGTGACGCTGTTCGCGGCCTGGCGCCTGGGGGCAGCCGTCACGCCGCTCAATCCGTCGCTGTCGGCGGACGAGGCCGGCTACCAGGTCACCGACGCCGCCGCGAAGGTGCTGATCGTCACCACGCCCCGCAATCTCGGCGTGCGCGCGGTGGAGATCACCACGGGCGGCCTCACCGCCGACCCGGCGTCGGGTGACTACGTACATCGCTGCGGTGACAGTGCGCTGGCGCTGTTGATCTATACCAGTGGCACCACCGGGCGTCCCAAGGGCGTCATGCTCGACCACGCCAACCTGAACGCGATGTGCCAGATGGTGATCGACGCGTTCGGTCTGACCGAGGCGGACCACAGCCTGCTAATCCTGCCGCTGTTCCACGTCAACGGAATCGTGGTGGGCACGCTGTCGCCGCTGCTCGTCGGTGGGTGCACCACAGTCGCCGGCCGGTTCGACCCCAGGAGCTTCTTCGGCCGCGTCGAACGCAGCCGGGCAACCTACTTCTCCGCTGTGCCGACCATCTACACGATGCTCGCCGACCTGCCCGCCGACCTGACCCCGGACACGTCGTCGCTGCGATTCGCCGTATGCGGTGCGGCGCCGGCCAGCGTCGAACTGCTGAACAGGTTCGAAAACCGTTACGGCGCAGCGATTGTCGAGGGGTACGGTCTCTCCGAGGGCTCGTGCGCCAGTACCGGCAACCCGTTGCACGGCAAGCGCAAACCCGGAACAGTCGGGCTGCCGCTGCCGGGGCAACGCATTCGCATCGCCGACACCGACGGCAACCCGGTGCCCGATGGCGAAGCCGGCGAGGTGCTGATCGCCGGCCCGAACGTGATGCGCGGCTACCTGAACCGTCCGGAGGAAACCGGGAAGACCCTGGTCGACGGCTGGTTGCGCACCGGCGACATCGGCCGTCTCGACGAGGACGGCTACCTAGTGCTCGTCGACCGCGCCAAGGACATGATCATCCGCGGCGGCGAGAACATCTACCCCAAGGAGATCGAGACGGTCGCCTACCGGCTGCCCGAAATCGCCGAGGCGGCGGTTGTCGGTCGCGCCAACCCGGTCTACGGGGAAGAGCCCGTGATGTTCGTCGCCGCGTCACCCGGCTTCACCCTCGACGTGGACCGCGTTCGCGATCATCTGGCCGCATCGTTGTCGAAATACAAACGCCCCGTTGAGATCACGATTCTCGACGAGCTGCCCAAGAACGCCGTCGGCAAGATCGACAAACCGTCGCTGCGCAAACACGCCGCCGCTGTCTCACCGTCGGCCTGACCACCACACCCAAATCCGAAACAGGAGTTATTGCCATGGGATTCACCCAACCCGATCTCCCCGCACTCGACCCGGAGGAGTTCCTGCGAAAGCCGTTACGGGAGCGCCTGCGCATCCTCAGCACCAACTGGGTGGAGCACGGCTTCGGCTCGCCCTACATGGTGCACACCATGTACATTCTCAAACTGATCTTCTTCTACGCGCTCGGTGCCGCCGTCGTCGCCACCGTCACGTCGGGTCTGCCGGCGTTCTGGCACGTATCGCAGTGGTGGGACCAACCGATCGTCTACCAGAAAGCGGTGCTGTGGACTGTCCTGCTGGAGACCATCGGCGTCGCAGGTTCGTGGGGTCCGCTGGCTGGGAAGGTCAAACCCATGACCGGTGGCATCCGGTTCTGGGCGCGGCCCGGAACCATCCGGCTGCGGCCATACAAATGGGTGCCCTTCACCGCCGGTGATCGGCGAAACCGGTTCGACGTCGCGCTCTATGGCGCGTTGCTGATCTCAATCGCCGTGCCGTTGCTGGCCCCCGGCGTGCCCAGCACTTCGATGTCGGAAGTATTGCCGGACAACACTTCCGGACTAGTGAACCCCGCGTTGCTCGTCGCGCCCATGGTCCTGCTCGTGCTGATGGGGCTCCGGGATAAGACCATCTTTCTGGGTGCTCGCGGTGAGCAGTACCTGCCTGCGATGTTCTTCTTCACGGTGTTGCCGTTCGTCGACATGATCGTCGCGTTGAAGCTGCTCATCGTGGTCGTGTGGGTCGGCGCGGGTGTGTCGAAGTTCGGCAAACACTTCTCGAACGTGATTCCGCCGATGGTGAGCAACAGCCCGTTGATTCCGTTCAAGTGGGTCAAGCGCGCGCACTACCGCAACTATCCGCACGACCTGCGGCCGTCGCGGGTCGCCGACGTGATGGCCCATGTGCTCGGAACCACCGTCGAGATCATCGCTCCGCTGGTGCTGCTGTTCTCACAGAACCAGACGCTCACCATCGCCGCCGCGGTGCTGATGGTCGTATTCCACCTGTTCATCATCTCGACGTTCCCGCTCGCGGTGCCGCTGGAATGGAACGTACTGTTCGCCTACGCCACGCTGTTCCTGTTCATCGGCTTCCCATCTTGGGATGGCTACGCCGTCACGGACATGTCCTCACCGTGGCTGACCACCGCGATCGTCGCCGGCCTGGTGTTCTTCCCGATCCTGGGCAACTTCCGGCCCGACAAGGTGTCGTTCCTGCCCTCGATGCGGCAGTACGCCGGCAACTGGGCGTCGGCGACATGGGCGTTCGCGCCGGGCGCCGAGCAGAAGTTGAACAAGGTCACCCGCTCGGCGTCCAACACGGTCGACCAGTTCGTCGCGTTCGGTTACGAACCGCAATGGGCGGAGGTCACCATGAACCAGCCGCTCGCGTGGCGGTCGCTGCACAGCCAGGGCCGCGGGCTGTTCTCGGTGCTGCTGAAGGCGCTTCCGGACATCGACGCCCGCACCGTGCGGGACGCCGAGTTCATCTGTAACACGCTGATCGGCTTCAACTTCGGTGACGGACATCTGCACAACGCGGACCTGATCGCCGCCGTGCAGAGCGAAGCCCAGTTCGAACCCGGCGAGCTGATCGTCGTCTGGGTGGAGTCGCAGGCGTGGGGCAGCTCGGTGCAGCACTACAAACTGATCGATGGGGCGCTCGGGGTTATCGAGAAGGGCACCTGGAAGGTCGCCGACGCGGTCGATGCACAGCCCTGGCTGCCCGACGGCCCGATCCCCACCGAGATCACCTGGCAGCGAACCGATCAAAGGCACGGGACACGGGCATGAGCACCGCGACGGTCGTCGGCAGCGGGCCCAACGGGCTCGCGGCCGCGCTCACCCTCGCCAGGGCGGGGCTCTCGGTAACGGTGCTGGAGGCCGCCGACGAGATCGGTGGCGGCACCCGCACCAGCGAGGCCATTGTCCCCGGCCTGCTGCACGACCACTGCTCGGCCATCCACCCGATGGCGGTCGGCTCACCCATACTGAGCGAATTCCGTTTGGAACGTTACGGTCTCGAGTGGCGGTTGACCGACATCGACTGTGTCCACCCGCTCGACAACGGCGACGCCGGAGTGCTGTATCGCTCCATCGAGGAGACCGCTGCCGCCCTGGGCAGCGACGGTTCGCGGTGGAGGGCGCTGTTCGCCCGTCCCGCAGCGCATTTCGACGCACTGGCCGAGGACATCATGGGACCGTTGCTGCGGGTGCCCTCCCATCCGCTCACCCTGGCCCGATTCGGGGCGCCGACCGTGCTGCCGGCGGCAGCTCTGGCGCGGGTCTTCCGCACCGAGCAGGCCCGCGCGTTGTTTGGAGGAGTTGCGGCGCATGCCTTTCGGCCGCTGCACCTGCCGATGACCGCTGCCATCGGGCTGGGCATCTTGACCGCGGGACACCGGCACGGCTGGCCGGTCGCCGCCGGCGGGTCGCGCAGCATCACCGACGCGATGGCGGCCATGCTCCTCGACCTGGGCGGCAAGATCGAGACCGGGATCCGCGTCGACACCGCAGGTCAACTCCCGCCCTCCGACGTCACCCTGTTCGATCTCGCGCCCGAGGCGGTCGCCGAAATCCTTGGAGACCGCTTGCCGCGCCGAGTGTCTCGCGCGTACCGCCGCTTCCGGCGTGGGCCGGGCGCGTTCAAGGTCGACTTCGCCGTCGAGGGCGGCGTGCCGTGGCCCAACCGAGACGCGCACAAAGCCGGGACCGTGCACCTGGCCGGGCCGTTCTCCGAGATCGCCGCGACCGAGCGCGACATCGCCGCGGGGCGAATGCCCGAACGGCCGTTCGTCCTCGTCGGGCAGCAGTATCTTGCGGATCCGCAACGGTCCGTCGGAAACGTGCACCCGGTATGGAGTTACGCCCACGTGCCCAACGGGTACGCCGGCGACGCCACCGAGGCGATCATCACCCAGATCGAGCGCTTCGCACCCGGCTTCCGGGACCGGATCGTCGGCCATACCGTGCGCTCCACGACAACGATGGCCGCATACAACGCGAACTACGCCGGCGGCGACATCATGACCGGAGCCAAAGACATCCGGCAGCTGACCTTCGGACCGCGCGTGACGCTGTCGCCCTACTCCACCGGCGTGGCCGGCTTCTATATCTGTTCGGCGGCCACGCCACCGGGTCCCGGCGCGCACGGCATGTGCGGGTACTACGCGGCCCGGACCGCGCTTGACGACCTCAATCACTGACTGCGACAAGATAATCGGAGAAAACAAGATGAATGATCTGTTAGGGCGCCGGGCGATCGTCTCGGGCGCTGCCCGCGGAATCGGCCTGGCGATCGCAAAACGGCTGGTCGCCGGCGGGGCCAGGGTGGCGATCGCCGACATCAACGGCGACGGCGCCAAAGCCGCTGCGGCCGAACTGGGCAACGGATGCATAGGCATCGCCTGCGATGTCCGGTCGACCGCCGATGTGACCGCGGCCGTCGCGGCCGCCGTCGACGCCTTCGGTGGTCTCGACCTGCTGGTGAACAACGCCGGCATCGAGATCGCCAAGCCGTTGGTCGAGATCACCGACGAGGAGTTCACCCGCATCCTCGACATCAATGTGGTCGGCACGTTCCGGTTCACCAAGGCCGCGGTCCCCGCGCTCGCCTCTGCCGGAGGCGCCGCGATCGTCAACATGGCCTCCGTGGCCGGCACCGCTGGTGGGCCGCTACTCAGTGCCTACTGTTCATCCAAAGGCGCGGTGGTGCGCTTCACCGAATCGGTCGCCATCGAACTGCGCGCCGCGGGCATCCGGGTCAACGCCGTATGCCCGGGGATCGTGCAGACGGAAATGGCCGACCGACTGGCCGCGCCCATCGAAGCGATCTCACCGATTCCCTTCGACGACTTGATCACCCTGAAGCAGGGTCGATTCGGCACTCCCGACGACGTCGCCGAGGTGGTCGCATTCCTGGCGTCCGAGGACGCCCGCTTCATTACCGGCAGCCACTACCTGGTCGATGGTGGTTTGACCGCCAACCTCTTCTGAATCTCGTTAAGGAGCAACAAATCTCATGACACACGCAGCCCAAACTCTCGACAACGCCGCACCTGAGGCGCAGTCGCTGGCCGGCAAGGTGGCGGTCGTGACCGGTGCGGCCCGCGGCATCGGCCTGGAGATCGCCCGCACCTATGCGGCGCACGGAGCCAAGGTCGTGGTCTCCGACATCGACCGGGACATCGCCGCCGAAACCGCACAGGACCTGCCCGGGGCCTCGGCGCACCCGTGCGACGTCCGCGATGAGGACAGCGTTGCCGACCTGATCGACCACATACTCAACCTGCACGGCCGGGTCGACATCGCCGTCGCCAACGCCGGCATCGCCACTGTCGCTCCCCTGACCGAGATGTCGTTCGACATGTGGCGGAAGATGATGTCGATCAACCTCGACGGCGTGTTCCTGACCGTCAAGCACGCGGCGCGCGCGATGACCGCGGCGGGCACGCAAGGCTCGATCATCACGATGGGATCGGTCACGGCCCTCTGCGGCACTCCTCTGGTCGGGCACTACGCGGCGGCCAAGGCCGGGGTGGTCAACCTGACCAAAACCGCTGCGCTGGAACTGCGCCCGCACGGCATCCGGGTGAATTCCATCCTGCCGGGCTTCGCCGAGACCGCGCTCGTCACGGGCAACAAGAAGAGCTACACCGAGGCGCTGGGCGTCGATTTCGATACCGTCATCGCCCAGAGCCAGGGTGGCTACGTCACAGTCGAGGACGTGGCGGCGGTGGCGTTGTTTCTCGCCAGCGATCGGGCGTCGTTCTGCACTGGCGCCGGTTACGTCGTCGACGGTGGGCTGACCGCAAGCCTGATCTAACGAGGGGTACTTCGGCTGTCATGGCACCACGACCGCGCGACCTTGGACGATCCCTTCCTTCAGGTCACGGTAGGCCTGCGGGGCCTCATCGGTACCAGCAGGCGCTCGTGGGGAACCAGCAGGTACTCGGCCATCCCGCCGTCCAAACCCAGCCCCCCGCCGCCGCTGACGACCGGCGCCGCGGCCTGATTCCCGCAGTAGCCCTCCAGGCCGAGCCGGCACCGCTCGCACGCGCCGCAGCCCCAGGGGCCGTAGACGGCGACGGCGTCACCCTCGGCCACGGTGCTCACGCCGTCACCGACGGAGTCGACCCATCCGGCGTTCTCGTGACCCAAGGTGAACGGCATCCGCCACGGCACCATGCCGGGTTCGAAGTCGTGCATGAGGTGCAGGTCGGAGTGACACGCCCCAGCGCCCCGATCTTGACGACCACTTGTCCAGGGCCGGGAGTGGGCTTGGGCACATCGACAATTTCGGGTTCGGACTTCCAATCCATCAATCGCAATGCCTTCATGACACCTCGCTTTGAGGTCGGTCGGGTGCAGGAGCGACCGGTCAGGCCATCTTGGTGGTCAGCCACGGCTCGGCCTGCACTATCCGGTTCACGTAATCGAAGAACAGGTCGTCTACGGGATTGCGCTCTCGATCGCGACATCGAGCGCGTCAACAACGGTCGTCGGTGGCGCGTCGTCGGCTTGCGACAGCGGAAAGACTCGCGTCCGCTTCCCGTACTCGACGGCTGACACACCGCGATGGGATGCGACTACCGCTATCGACGGGCTCTATCGACCACCGCGGTCCACCGAAATCCTGTCCGAACGCGACTACCACGAGACACAGAAGCTGATAAATCGAGGAGAACGACCCGATGCCGCGGCACCGCGGGCCAGCCGCCCAATCAGCGAGATGACAACCGCTTTCGACGACGCTCGAGTCGAGAATTGGGAACCGCACGACGGCATCTTTAACCCGCCAGACCCGGACGTTGAACGTGTGGTGCCAACAGCGTTAGTCGGTGGTGCGGGCGCCATCGTCGCTGACAACCTCAAGGACTTCCCGATCGGGATGAGTTCTCGAGACAGCTGGCGTTCGACCCGGCAGGAGGATCAGTAAGGCGGTAAGGAGGAGAAATCATGAGCTTGGACAACATTTCACACCTCGGTGGATCGGGGCTCGACGAGTTGGTTCCGTCGCGCTACGCGCTGCAGGTCGGCGACATTGAGGTGCTGGTGATCAGCGATGGGGTGCTACCGATTTCAGCCGAGACGATCGCTTACAACGCCGACTCGGCCGACCTGGCGGGCTGGCTGGGCGACAATTTCCTGCCGCC
>Ga0105249_10004172_pt1 | contig 12480 bp, 8 predicted proteins | sample KBSS44metaG_FD_81522 | JGI IMG/M metagenome (GOLD analysis project Ga0105249, IMG submission 81522) | Switchgrass rhizosphere microbial communities from Kellogg Biological Station, Michigan, USA - KBS S4-4 metaG | ecosystem: Host-associated > Plants > Roots > Rhizosphere > Soil | place... | reverse complement strand
TTCGCATCAGTTACGAGGGCGGGACGGGCCGTGTAACGGAATACATAGCGCATCGCGTCCCCGATCGTGCTCTCCCAGACCGGCCACTTGTGGGCGCCGTCGACGATGCGCAGCTCGGCCGGCTGGCCGTTTTTGCGAAGCAAGGAATACAGCCGCGTTGCCTCCGCTTCGATGAAGAAGTCGTCGTCATCGCCGGAGTTGATGTACATCGGCACTGCGATTTTCTTCGCCAGGAACGCGTCCCAGAGCGTCGGATAATTCAGCTCTTTCCAGACCTGAGGATCGAATTCGGCGGCGCCGAACACACCTGCGCGCCGGGCGCCGGACCCCTGCGGCACCTCGGGATCGTAGATGGCCGGCGACAGCAGTCCCGCAGCCGCGAACATCTCCGGATACTTGAGCACGAACCGCAACGCGCCGTAGCCGCCCATCGACAGGCCGGCAATCACGCGACCCTTGCGATCGTCGATGACGCGGAAGGTCCGCTGCACGTCGCCGACCAGGTCCTGGATCACGGCCGTTTCCATCTTCTCCTTGCGATCGACGAACCACGTCATGCCTGCATCCGGCATGACGATGATCGCCGGCGGTATCTCGCCGTGCGCAATGAGCTCATCGGTCGTCGGCTGGATGTGCCCGTAGTTCACCCAGGCGTAGAGATCCTGGCCGTGGCCGTGCAGCAGGTACAACACCGGATACTTCAGGTTCGAGGTTTCGTAACCGTCCGGAAGGTAGACGGCGTAGGACCACTTGCGCTGGAGCGCAGCCGAGTCGAATTCACGCGTGATGACGCTACTCGCCGCGGCCGGCAGCGAGAACGCGAGCGCCAGAGCGACGAACAGGAGCCTACGCAGCAACCCGATCACTCCTTCTCGGCCTCGCGCGCACCGGACAGGATGCCGGGCAGCGCGTAGTTGCCTTCATGGCAAGCATACTCGTAGATGTTGGCGTCGACGGTGATGAAGGGCAGCTCGCCCGTAAAGGGCGCAGTGAAGGTCGTCGGATCCTCGACGGTGAAGCGATAGACGATCTTGTCGTTGGCGACGCGCGTGAAGCGCTCGGTCACGACCGCATTCTCGGACGAACCGCGGAAGCTCTGCTCGGGACGGAAGTTGCGCGTCTCGACGATCAGCGTGTCGCCTTCCCAGTGACCGACCGAGTCGCCCATCCATTTCCTGATGCCGCCCGGCGTGTGCCGATCCTGAATTCGGATGATGCGCGCGTCGTGCACCATCTCCACCAGGATCATCACGTAACCCGGCGACTGCACGATCTGGTAGTAGCTGTTGTACATGGTCGGCAGCATCGGCGGTCCCGATGACGAGCCGAACGACAGCAGGCAGCGCTCGCCGAGTGCACGGCCTTCCGGGCCGTCGTTCGGGTTACGCGCACTGCGCGCAGTCATGCGCTGCTGGGCGGCCGCAGTGAGCGCGGGAATGCGCCCGTTCGACGGCTCGATGATCATCGAGGTGCGCCACTCGCCGTCGATGTTCGCGACCGACATGCCGCGGTCGGTCCAGAACAGGTTGTAGTTGCCGACCGGAGGGAGCGAGGAGATCGCTTCGATCTTCTTGTTCGGGTCGCTCGGCGCTGCGTCCGCCTCGACTGCGGCGATCGCGGCCTTGCTGATCGCAGCGGCTTCCTGCTCGGTGAACGCGCGCCGATCTCCCAACTCCGGCGAGCGCTCGAACGGAGTGGCGGTTGCATTGGTCCAGACGCCCTGCAAATCCGGTGTGCCGTCCGGCAGGTGCGGCGCACGATAGTCGCCGCCGAAAGCATGCGCAGCGAGTAGCGACGCTGAAACCAGGGTGAGACGCACGATGGCCTTTTTCATCATCGACCCCCTCCTTCTGCAGACCGGGCCGCTGTGCAGAAACAGCCGCGCGCCGCCGTGAAAACCGTTCTGATTGTAGCGAGGTCGCTCCCGCTGTAAGCGCATGCACGCACAAGAATTATCAAGCGGCGCGCATAAGGGGTGCAGCGTCATAGACATGCCGGCGCGCGCCATCGCACACTTCGCGCATGCCCGTGAGCGGCATTTTGTAAGGTGGTTCCATGCACAGCATGCGTCACATTCTCACCGCAGCAGCACTGCTCTCGAGCGCTCCGCTCGCGTTCGCCTCGCCCGACATCGTCGACAACTTCCGGTTGACCGATCAGCGGGGCGCTTCGCACGAGCTCTATTACTTGTCGGACATGAAGGCCGTGGTGCTGCTCGCCCAGGGCACCGGCTGCGAAGCCTCGCAGAAAGCTGCCGCAACCCTCGAAGGGCTGCGCGCGAAGTACGAGCCGCAAGGCGTGACGTTCCTGCTGCTCGACTCGAACCTGCAGGACGCGGCCTCGCGCGAAGCGCTCGCCAAGCAGGCGAAGCAAGCCGGCCTCAGCCTGCCGATTCTCATGGACGAAACGCAGCTCGTCGGCGAGTCGCTCGGCGTCACGCGCAACGGCGAAGTGCTGATCGCGAATCCGCAAGGCTGGAAGGTCGCCTATCGCGGCGGCGTCGGCGCAGTGCCTGCTGCACTGGATTCGCTGGTCGCAGGCGCCGCCGTGAACGCGGCCGCGAGCGCAGTCTCGGGCTGCGCGATCAAGATGCCGGAGCGCGACAAGAAACAAGCGCACGCCCAGATCTCGTACGAGAAGTCGATCGCACCGATGCTGCTCGACAAGTGCGTCGCCTGCCATCGCACCGGCGGCATCGGCCCGTGGCAGATGACCAGCTACGAGATGGTCAAGGGTTTCGCGCCGATGATCCGCGAAGTCGTGCGCACGCAGCGCATGCCGCCGATGCAAATCGATCCGCACTACAGCGTCTTCAGCAACGATCGCGGTCTGTCGACCGAACAGGCGCGCACGCTCGTGCACTGGATCGAGGCCGGTGCGCCACGCGGCAACGGCGCCGACCCGCTGCTCGCGCAGAAGAAGGATTGGCCGGAGTGGTCGCTTGGCAAGCCCGACCTGATCGTCGAGCTGCCGGCGTTCACCGTGCCGGCGACTGGCACGATTCCGTATCAGATGACGAAGGTCGAGAATCCGCTCGATCACGACGTGTGGGTGCGCGCCATCGATTGGGTACCGGGCGAGCGCACCGTCGTGCACCACATCATCGCTTCCGCGGGAGGCGCTGAGCGTCGTGGCGCCGTGAGCCTCAACAACTACGTGCCCGGTGTCGAGCCGCTCGTGCTGCCGCCCGAAGCGGGCATCCTCCTGCCTGCGAAGGCGACATTCCACTTCCAGACGCACTACACCTCGAGCGGCAAAGTTCTCACCGACCAGACGAAGCTCGGCTTGTACTTCCGCAAGGACCCGCCGAAATACAACTTCCGCAGCCTGGTGTTCGCGAACCCGAAGCTGCGCATTCCGGCGAACACGAAGTGGCACGAAGAGGTCGCCGAGAACACGCTGAAGGAAGACGCGATCCTCTACACGCTGCATCCGCACGCGCACTATCGCGGCAAGGCGTCGCGCTTCGTCGCGTACTACCCGGACGGCAAGGAACAGACGCTGCTGAACATCCCAGCCTACGACTTCAATTGGCAAGGCACGTACGAGCTGGTCGAGCCGATGAAGGTGCCGGCGGGTACCCGCATCGTGTACTCGCAGTGGTACGACAACTCGACCCAGAACAAAGCGAACCCCGACGCGAACCGCGAGGTGACGTGGGGCGAGCAGACGTGGGACGAGATGATCTTCGGCGTGATCCGCTATCGCAACGTGACCGAAGACGCGCAGGCCCAGCCGCAGAAAGGGCCGTCGCAGGAAGAGTTGTTCACGGAGAGGCAGGCGCGGCAATAACCGCGCCTGCTCTCGACCGACGTTACAGGTACGTCGGCTTCCGCAGACGCGGCACCAGGAACGGATCCAGGCGCGCGGCGTGACGTTGCATCACGCTGCTCGCAGCCAGCGCATTCTTCGACTGACCCTTGTTGTGCCCGCGGGTCTTGCCATCCGGATTGAAGGTGCGCAGGAACCTGGGACGCCGTCGCACATCCGCCGCCAGCTCGAAGCCCGAGGCGAGCTTGATGAGCGTCGGTTCGCTCCACGCTGACGCCATGAACGTGATGCCCACCGGCAGGCCGAACGCGAACCCAGCGGTCACGGTCACGAGCGGATAGCCTGCGACCGCCGCGAAGCCCGAGCTGCCGAAGAGGAACGCGTCGCCGTTGATCAGATCAGTCGGCCACGCCGGCGTATTGGTCGGCGCGACGATCGCCTGCACGTTGTTGGCCGCGAGCGTCGCGTCGATGCCTTGCGGTCCGGCGAGCTGCGGTCCGCGGATCAGCGCTGCCTCGTACTCCTCTTGCGTGAACGCATCGCCTTCCGCCAGCTCCATCAGCTCCTGACCGAAGAACTTCAGCTCCTGCTCGGCATGATCGAGGTTGAACTGGATCACGTCCGCGAGCGTGCTCACCGGCACGCCGGAGCGGGTCGCGAGATACGCATTCAAATCGCGCTTGAACTCGAAGATCAGCACGATGATCTCGGATTGATCCGCGTTGAACTCGTCGAACGTCGGGATCGTGACGTCGACGAGCGTCGCACCTGCATCCCGCATGACCTGCAATGCGTCCTCGAAGATCGCATCGGTCTCCGGCGTTACGCCAAGGAATTGTCGCCCTACTCCGATGCGAGCTCCCTTCAGGCCGTCCCGACTAATGAACTGACGGTAATTCCGGAAGAAATGTCCTGCGCTCGCTGCAGTCTGCGGATCGCGCGCGTCCGGACCGGTGAGGGCGCCGAGCACGATGGCTGCATCGGCAAGCGTACGTCCGTGGGTACCGACCGTATCCTGAGTGTGCGAGATTGGCACGACACCTGCGCGACTCGTCAGTCCGACGGTCGGCTTGATGCCAGCGACGCCGCACTGTCCGGCCGGACACACGATCGAGCCGTCGGTTTCCGTCGCAAGCGCCGCAGAAGTGAGCGCGGCCGCGGTCGCGGCGCCGGATCCGGAGCTGGAACCGCACGGATTACGATCGAGAATGTGCGGATTGCGGCACTGACGGCCCACTCCGCTCCAGCCGCTCGAGCTCTGGAAACCGCGGAAGTTCGCCCACTCGCTGAGATTCGCTTTGCCGATGATCACTGCGCCCGCATCGCGCAGTCGCTTCGTGACAGTAGCGTCCTGGAGCGCGGGCGCGCCGACGAGTGCGAGCGAACCGGCGGTCGTCTGTTGTCGATCGCCGGTGTCGATGTTGTCCTTGAGCAGAATCGGAATGCCGTGCAACGGCCCGCGCGGTCCGCTGCGTCGTCGCTCCTGATCGAGCTGAGCAGCGATGTGCCGCGCATCCGGATTCAATTGAATGATCGAGCGCAGATCGAGCCCCTTGTCGATCAGCTGGATTCTGCGCAGATAAATTTCGAGCAGCTCCTGCGCGCTGAGCTTATGCGACGACATGAGCGACTGCAGCTTCCCGATGCTCTGTTGGGCGACCTCGTCGCGATCACCGCTGAGCACGTCAAAGTCTTGCGCAGCTGCATCGTCGGACTGTGCGTCGGCGGCGAGCGGTGCGAGAGCCGCTCCCCCGGCAGCCAGCGCGCCGGCCTGCAGAAAGGCGCGACGATCCGGATTAGTCAGTGACTCGGGTTCCTCGCTACGCCCCTTCGACTCTTCGTCTTTCATGGCCTTCTCCCGCGTGATGAGGAGAGGCGCTTATACCCCTTGTCGCATTACAGGAACATCCGCGCTCTGCGACTGCGGAAGAACGGCAAAAAGAGCGTGTAAGAAGCACCGGCAAGAAGCGCAAAAAAATGCCGGAGAGAACGCTTGTGGTTCTCTCCGGCACTTACCGCGAATTTCAGTTTGTCAGTCTGGTTAGTCGTGAGCGTAGCGGTCGCGCTCGCCCACGCGGCGCATCTCGCGCTCGACGTCGAGGTACGCTTCGGTTACGGGCTTGAAGTCGACCTCGGCATCGCGATCGTGCGTGCGCTCCACTTCGTCGCGAAGTGCGTGATAGCGACTCGACAGATCGCGGAACGCGTCTTGGAGATCGTCGCGATCTGCACGCCTGTCTTCGAGCGTGCGATTGAAGTCGCGCGACTCGGCCGCAAACTCTTGTGCGTCACGATAGTAGCCGCTGCTGCCGTCATTGCGCGCATGCGACTGCAAATCCACAGCGCTGCGCTCGAGCCGCTCGGCCGAGCTTTCCAGGTTGCCGTGTGTAGTCACGCAACCCGCAAGGCCCACCGCGGCGAGCGTCGCAATCGTCAATCCGATTCTTTTCGAGAACATTTACACGCTCCTCTTAACGACTCGCTACCGAAGAAACGAGTCGTTGAGGAGCGGGGTTCCGAGTGCGCGTCGTCCTACGGGAGTTAAGGTTTTACGCCCAAAGCCTTGTAGAGCGCCGCCGGTTCGTAGAGCGCGCCGTCTTTCATCACGAGCGCCGTGCGACGCACGTCGCTGATGCGTTTCGCGGGATCGCCATCGATCAGCACCAGGTCGGCGAGCTTGCCCGGCGTGATCGAGCCGAGCTCCTTGTCCTTGTGTGCGACCCGCGCGGCGCCGAGCGTCGCGATGCGCAGGACCTCCGGCGGACTGATGCCAGCCTGCGCGTACAGCTCGAGCTCACGATGCAGAGTGAATCCCGGCAGGCCGTCGGTGCCGGCGACGATCGGAATTCCCGAGTCGTAAAGGAGCTTCGTCATGCGCAGCGTCGCGAGCTGCGATTCGTGATAGCGCGCATCCTTGCCCTCCGGCACCGGCAAGCCTCCGGCGAGAAATTCGCGGCGCACCTGCGGCGGCAAGCGGTCGGCGATCGCGGCGTAGCTCACCGACATCTTGCCCGGGCGATCGACGAACATGCCTTCGAATGCCGTGAGCGTCGGGTCGATGACGGTGTTGTGATCCTTCAACAGCCGCAGGAACGCTTGCACCGGCAGCGAATTCAGGTCCAGCGTCGCGCCGCGCTCGGCCACCGCGATGAAGCGCGCCGGCGTGCGCGTGTCCTTGACCTCGTCGAAGAAGAAATTCAGGAACAGCATGTTGATGTGCTGGATCTCGTCCGCGCCGGCCTCGACGAACTGTCGCGCGGTCATGAACGCCGGCACATGGCCGCTCACGCGCAGGCCTTTTTCGTGAGCGAGCTTGATGATCGTCGGCACCAGCTCGGGCTTGATCGAGCTGTACACCTTGATGCCCTCATAGCCGAGCTTCGCGTAGTTGTCGATCGCGCTGCGCGCCTCGGCTTCGGTGTCGACGAACACTTTGGTCGGCCCGGTGTACGGACCGCGACCGTCCATGAAGCCACGCATGGTGATGCGCGGGCCGATCGCCGTGCCGCTGTCGATTTCGCGCTTCATCTGCAGCAACGCGTCGTTGTCGTTCGCGAGGTCGCGCACGGAAGTGACACCGGCGGCCATGTGCAGCATGCCGTCGGTCGGTCCCATGTGGACATGCATGTCCTAGAGACCTGGCAGCAGCGTCTTGCCGCCCGCGTCGATGCGCTCCGCCTGAGATGGAATCGTCACAGCGCCGTCCTTGCCGACGGTGCGAATGCGATTGCCGTCGATCAGCACGGTGCTGCCTGGCGCGGACTGACCCGTCGCAGAATCGAAAACGTTCGCGTTGGTGATCGCGACCGGTTGCTTCGGCCTGCGGATCAGCGTGCGTGCCAGCTCCAGGGTGCGCGTGCTCGCCCGCGCTTCCTGCTTCTCGAGCAGCTTCGGCACGCTCGATTCCCAGCCCGCGCGCACCACTGAGTAGAAGCGGTCGACCGAGGCGAAGAAGCCCTGCTCGTCGTCGAGCCACACGGTGCTCGGCGAGAACCCGAGCCCTTCGATCAGATACGCAGTCACGTGCCGCTTGTTCGCGCCGTCGCCGACGCTCAATTCGTCAGCGCGTTTGATGCTCGCTTCGCCAGCGGGCAACAACGCCATGCGCTGGCCCGGCGCTTTCAGCAGCGCGTGCGCCAGCCAACCGAGTTCTTCCGGCAGTCCTTGCGTGGTGAGATAGAACGCATGACCGGCGAGCTTCTGCTCGCCCGCCTCGGCACTGTTCTTCCAGCGCGCGACACCATTCGCGAACGTGAACTTCTCCGCGACCGGCGCCTTGAGGTAGTCGACGCCCTCCATCTCGAGCGAGACCGGGACCTGGTCAGCATCGAGCTGTACGCGTGCCGTGAGTTTCGGACCGCGGCCGCGATCGTTGTACTCGTAGCTCATCGTGCGCGTGCCGTCTGCAGTGACCGCGGTCGTCTGCGTGCCGGCGGGCTTCTCCATGATCAGCACTGCGTAGCGTGTTTCGCTCGCGCTCTGCGCGAGCGCGCTGCAGGCGAACACTAGACCGGCGGCAATGGCAGTAGAACGCAGCATGTACGACTCCCGACGTTTCCGAATGGATCCCCGAGTGTGACGAGCCTCTCAATTCTACTGATTTGGCAAGGGGTTTTGCTGGCTTGTTCAGGAGACGTTGCAGGAGCGCGAGCATAATCCTGCGCCGTAACGCACCTGGGCGTTAAGAGTTGAAAAGGAGAAGTTCCAATGCACAAGCGTCTTGGATTGACCGCGCTCGCAGCCCTCGCTCTGATGGCCGCGACAGCGGCGCAGGCGGACACCCAACCTGGCTTCTACGCCGGCGCGGGCATCGGCTCGACGAAGGTCGGCGACGACGACCTCAGCGGTGTCGATGACAGCGATACCGGCTTCAAGATCTTCGGCGGCTACACCTTCACCGAGAACTGGGGAGTCGAAGTCAGTTACTTCGATTTCGGCGAAGCAAGCGTGTCAGCCGGCAACAGCAGCGCCAGCGTCGGTATAACAGGCCTGAGCGCGTCGGCCGTGGGCCGGCTGCCGGTCAACGACATGTTCGCGGTGTACGGCAAGCTCGGCTTCGCGTCTTACGACGTCGATCTGGACTTCAACAACGTCCCCGGCTTCGGCAGCGGCCATCTGAGCGACAGCGATTCCGACCTGATCTACGGTGTCGGCGGCGCTCTGAGCTTCGGCGGCAACTTCGAAGCGCGGCTGGAGTACGAAGCCCTCAACGTGGACGGCGATGCCAGCATGATCTCCGTCAGCGGACTGTTCCGCTTCTGATCGAGACAAAGAGAATAAAGGGAGGTGCGGGTCAGGCTTTCAGCCTGACTCTCACCTCGCCTCTTCCGAAGCCAGCGCCATGTGTACGAGGTAAGCGCGCAACGCCTCTGCATCGGCTGGCGTGAGCACGGAAGCAAAACCCACCATCCCCTTCTCCGCGCGCGCGCCGTCGATGACGATCGACTTGAACGTTGCCGCGTCGGCGATCGCCGGCGAGTAGCGCAGGTCCGGCACTGATGTGACGCTGCGGACGTTCGCGCCGTGACAGGCCGAGCACACGCGATCGTAGTGACGCTGGCCTGCTTCGACATCGCCGCTCGCATTCGCGCGCCGCAAATCCGGGATCACGCGCGACACCTTCGGTTGCAGCGGCGGCAGCTCGGCCTTACCGCCGATCTTGAACGCGACTACGCGACCGAATTCGCTACGCTGCTGCCCGCCGCCAGCGATTGCTCCACTCATCGCGACGCCACCGATGCCCGCGAGCGTGGCGATGTACTGCTCGCCGTCGAGCTGGAACGTGATCGGCCCGCCCATGATTGCGTTCTGCGCGTCGTACGACCATAGCTTGGTACCGGTGTCCGCAGCGTAGGCGTTGAGATAACCGTCGACCGATCCCTCGAACACGAGCTTGCCGCCCGTCGACAACGTGCCACCGTTGCCCGAGCGCGGATAAGCGACACGCCACGCTTCCTGCTGCTTCACTGGGTCCCAGGCGATGAGGAACGCGCCGTGGCTGCTCTTCGCTGCGTCGGCAACCGTCTTCTCGTTGGCGGGATCGCGAGTCGTCGACAGGCCGGTGTTCCAGGTGCGATCGCGGAACTCGAATTTGTCGTCGTGCTTGTAGTAGCTCGCGGACTCGAGGGCCGCAAGATACACGAGCCCGGTGAGCGGGCTGTACGACATCGGATACCAGTTGTGCGCGCCGACCGGACCGGGCGCGACCATCGCGGGCTCACGCAGGTAACGCGCTTCCGGAATCATCGCGGGTCGGCCCGTTTTCGGATCGAGCCCGGTCGTCCAGGTAACGTTGACGTAGTTCTGCGCCGAGATGAACTCGCCGGTGACGCGGTCGAGCACGTAGAAGAACCCATTCTTCGGCGCCTGCATCACGACTTTGCGCGGCTGGCCGTCGATCGTGAGGTCGGCGAGCATCAGCGGTTGCGTGGCCGTGTAGTCCCACGACTCGGCCGGCGTGCTCTGGAAGTGCCAGACGTATTCGCCGGTCTCGGGCTTGAGCGCGAGGATCGACGACAGGAACAGGTTGTCGCCTTCGCCATTGGAGCGAATGCGGTGATTCCAGGGACTGCCGTTGCCGACGCCGACGTAGAGAATGTCGAGTTGCGGATCGTAGGCCATGCCGTCCCAGACGGTGCCGCCGCCGCCGTACTTCCACCACTCGCCGTGCCACGTCTTGGCGGCGCGCTCCAGCAGCGGATTCTCGAAGCCGTCCTGCGGATTGCCGGGCACGGTGTAGAAGCGCCAGATCATCTTGCCGGTGATCGCGTCGTACGCGGAGACGTAGCCGCGCACGCCCATCTCGGCGCCGCCGTTGCCGATGATGACCTTGCCCCTGATCACGCGCGGTGCGCCGGTGATCGTGTAGCGCTTCTTCGGGTCGGTCGTCTGCACCGACCACAGCGGCTTGCCGCTGATCATGTCGAGTGCGATGAGGCGCCCGTCGAGCGTGCCGAGGAAAACACTGCGGCCCCACGCGGCGACGCCGCGATTGACCACGTCGCAGCAGGCATCGATCGCCTTGTCGCCTGCGACCTGCGGATCGAAGCGCCATTTCTCTTTGCCGGTGCGCGCGTCGAGCGCGAACAGTTTGCTCCAGGCCGAGGTCACGTACATCGTGCCGTCCACGACCAGCGGCGTCGCCTCCTGGCCGCGCTTGGTATCGAGATCGAAGTACCAGGCGAGCTTCTGATCCTTCACCGTGGCCTGGTCGATCGCCGAGAGGGGACTGAAGCGTTGCTCGTCGTAGGTGCGGCCGTGCGTGAGCCAATCGGCGTTGTCAGTCGCGGCGGCCTTGATGCGCTTGTCGTCGACTGGCGCCGCAACTACGGCAGCGCCAGCCAGCAGCGTGCCGCAAATTAGCGCGCAACGGAGCGCAGACGCGCGCACTCGACAGCGCGAGCGGGATGACGGCATGAGTGTTCCCCTGAAAAATCTTTGAGAAATCGCGTTTCGTTTTTACTGTCGTTCGGCAGAAGTATGCCGGCAGCAGGTCTTGTCGTCGATGAATGCACCACAAGGCAGTGCCAGCGCGCACGGAAACTAGACAATTCTCTACACAAGAAGCCTGCGCGCCGCTGTTTTGCGCGCTGTAGGAAGTTCCTCTGCCGTTCGACTGCGACAGTGTCTGACCGTGCAGACATTTTGCGCATGCGACCAAGCTTTTGTTAACTGCGCGCGCCTCACAACGCAAGCAGTCCGTCGCATCGACAAGCCTCATGCATGCGATGGCCGACCAGGATCGAGTCAGGCGGTACGGAAATTTTCGGTGTGCGGGTGCGAGCTGCGTCGCGTGCGACGCCGCGTAATTGTGACTCTAATGGGGATGTGCATGCCCACTTCGATTAAGAATGCGCGCGCGCGTGCTGCGCGCGTGCCGAGAATTGCCGCTGCTCTTTCGTTGTTCGCCGTATTGCTCGCTCCGCTCTGCGCTTTCGCCACCGCGCCGACGATCAGCGGCATTCGACCCACCGGCGCGATCGTGGGAGTCCTGTACACCTTCCAGCCGAAGGCTGCCGACGCCGACGGCAACACACTCACGTTCAGCATCACGAACAAGCCAACCTGGGCCACGTTCAGCACGACGACCGGCAAGCTGTCGGGCACGCCGAGCAGCGCGAACATCAAGACCTATTCGAACATCGTCATCAAGGTAAGCGACGGCACATCGAGCGCCGCGACGCCAGCATTCTCGATTACGGTACGTGCCGCCACCGACAACCGTGCGCCGACGATCAGCCGCACGCCGCCCACTGCTGTGACGGTCGGCGCGTACTACTACTTCATGCCAGCTGCTGCCGACCCCGACGGCAACCCACTCACGTTCTCGATCCAGAACAAGCCGAGCTGGCTGACGTTCTACCCCGCGACCGGCAGGCTCTCGGGCACGGCCCCCAAGTCCGCGATCGGGACCTCTTCGAACATCGTCATCAAGGTGAGCGACGGCGTGGCGAGCGCATCGCTTCCGCCGTTCTCGATTACCGTGAGCAGCTCCGGCACCACGAACAAGCCGCCGGTGATCTCCGGCACGCCGTCAACGTCGGTCAAGTCCGGCAGCGCCTATGCGTTCACGCCGACGGCGAGCGACCCCGAGGGCAAGCCGCTGACGTTCAGCATCACCAACAAGCCCGCCTGGGCCGCGTTCAGCACGACGACCGGCAAGCTCTCGGGCACGCCGAGCAGCGCGCAGACCGGCACGTATTCGAGCAT
>Ga0105249_10004169_pt1 | contig 12484 bp, 14 predicted proteins | sample KBSS44metaG_FD_81522 | JGI IMG/M metagenome (GOLD analysis project Ga0105249, IMG submission 81522) | Switchgrass rhizosphere microbial communities from Kellogg Biological Station, Michigan, USA - KBS S4-4 metaG | ecosystem: Host-associated > Plants > Roots > Rhizosphere > Soil | place... | reverse complement strand
TGATTGATCCGCTGCCCCACTCCGCCGATAGCAACAAGAGCGAAATTGTTGTCGTCTTCGATACTGAAGACCCGAAGAAGGCTAAGGACTTTTCCGCGTCGGCTGATCTTAAAGAAGCGATGAAGCACGCAGGCGTTTTGGACACTCCGACGATCTATTTCCTTGAATCAATTGATTGACCCTGGAGGGCGATGTTTGCAAACGATTTGCATGGGTTCCAAAAGAAGGCTCGCTTGTGACAGCCATCACGACCAAGGCCTGGCCCGTCGCTCTCTTAAAAGCGGCCCACCTGTCGAGCATCAGGGGGGAGGGAGTTGACGATGCCCCAAGCGAAGCAAACTTCAAAACGAAAGCATCGAAGCAAGGCCCTACCGGTATTGGGGGCCGCTGGATTGTCATTGTCACTCGCAAGCGGCGCGTCCGCAGTCCCTAGTGGGCTGGCAGATACGTCAACCTCAAAGACCGGAGATGACAATCGAGTCACTCTCGGTGAGGAAGAAATATCGGACACAGCTTGGCGCCGTTCTACGTCTTCGACAAGGAAAGCGAAGGCACAGGAGTCACTCTCGGTGAAGAGGAGATTTCGGACGTCAGCTTGGCGACGTTCTACGTCTTCGACAAGGAAAGCGAAGATACCGCTCAGCCAGGCATAGAACTTGTTCGGCATGGCTGCGGAGGCTGTCATGGTTGCGGCGGATGCCGCGCGCATGTCGGCTGCGGAGCCTGCCATCACGGCTGTGGATGCCATGGTTGCGGGCGCGGCTGTGGTGGTTGCGGCTGCGTCAGCATTGGAGTCGGCTGCGGCGGCTGGTGGTGGGGTGGCTGCGGTGGCTGCGGTGGGTGCGGAGGGTACTGGTGCTGGCGCCACGGCCACAGGGTCTGGTGTCGTTGACGGTGATAATGTTCGATTTGCTTTGAGCTGTATCAACAGCTCGAACCCTGCTGAATGCGCCGTCCGACGCGAGCTCGGTCTTGGTCGTGAAGCTGTCGGCCTTGGCTTCTCCTCTTTGAGGCAGGGTGTTCCAAGCGACCTGGTCAGCCGAGGTGCGACATAAACGCTTCGCACTAATGTTTTCGGAACGTGGTCTAAAAAGAATCAGTTACTCGCCTAAAATGAAGCAGCGAAGCCCAAAAACCTCTCACTTATAGTGATAGGAGAACGCCACATGTACCAAGCAAAACAGCCTTCAAAGCGAAAACGTGGGAGCAAAACGCTCCCGGTCCTAGGAGCCGCCGGTTTGTCGTTGTCGCTGGCAAGCACCGCGTCTGCTGTCCCTGGAGGACCGGCAGTAAACTTATCCACTTCAGGCAACGGAGATGGCAATCAAGTCTTCCTCAGTGAGGAAGAAATCGCGGATGTCAGCTTGGCTACGTTTTACGTATTCGACAAAGAAGGCGACGGAACATCTTCGATGGTGGAGCTTGTTGGCCATGGTTGCGGCGGCTGCCATGGCTGCGGCGGCTGTCATGGCTGCGGCGGATGCCACGCGCACGTCGGCTGTGGAGGCTGCCATCACGGATGTGGTTGCCACGGTTGCGGAGGCTGCCGTCACGGCTGCGGTTGCGTCAGCTTTTTCTTCGGTGGCTGCGGCGGTTGCGGCGGCTGCGGAGGCTGCGGTGGAGGCTACTGGTGCTGGATCGGTGGTCGGTTGGTTTGGTGCTACTGACGTCACCTGCCATATTATGTGGCTCCCTTAATCATCTTTTAGACGAGCGCAAAGAATGCTAGTCGAGAGCTGGTGTGCGAGCTAAACGGCGTGCTTTTCGCAACTTAAAGGATCCGTCCCCGACCATAGAGGCATTCGACGGATCTGGGGAGCGTAAACGTCCGCGTCCCGGTAAGAAGCCGACAATAGAGACTGGCAGGACGCAGCTCAGCGGCAGAAATGTTTTACGGTTTGCGCCAAATTTCACAGTCTATGTGCTTCCGACTGGTGTCGTTTCACTCTACTCGGAAGACCGCAAGTTCTTTCTTCACGGCGAACTCTACTGTGCGTTGGCACCGGCCATAGCTGCCGGTCGAAGCGTTCACGAACTTGTTCGCGAGCTGGGACAGTATTTTCCGCCAGATAAAATCTATGAAGCGCTTCAGCGGCTATGCGACCGGCGCTTTGTGATCCCCACATCTCGATCGTCCGAGGGAATCAGGTCCGCGTATTGGGCGAGCCTCGGGCTTCCGCCGGAAACAGCCGAAAGAAATCTCAAGAATGTGCGTGTGCGTATTCACTCGGTTGATGTGCAGGGTGTGGAAAAATTAACTGCCGCACTACACGAGGTAGGCGTTCGTCTTACGAAACGCTCTGCCGACCTGACGGTCACCTTGGTGAACGATTACCTCGAAGAAGGACTGGCAGAGCTGAATCGGCAGCATTTGTCGGATCGGACCTCTTGGCTACTCGTCCAGCCTTCCGGTGTTTTTCCGCTTGTAGGCCCAGTGTTTCGACCAGGCAAAAGCGCCTGCTGGTCATGTCTTGCCGAGCGGATGAGACGAAACCGTGAGGTCAAAGCGTTCCTCGACCGCAAAAAATCCATTCCTATCGTAACGTCAACTCTTGCTCACAATCTCTTCGGGGAAAGCGGGATTCAATTGGCCGCCGTTGAGATTGCGAAAGCTATCGCCACTGACTTTCGGACTCAGCTAGGCGATCACATTATAAGCCTCGATCTGCTCGGCTCTACCATCATGAAGCATTACGTGGCAACTCGCCCACAATGCCCCGCGTGCGGCAAGAAGGCGCTGCGCGACCCAGGTCGTACGCCGAAGCCGATCGAGCTCGGCACTGGTGGCAAGCTGATTATGACGAGCGGCGGATTCCGGTCTGTTTCACCGTCGGTGACCGTTGCACGTTTCCGAAAGCATGTGAGCCCCCTTACAGGCGTCGTTTCTCGGTTAGAACACATCCAAGCAGACCTCCCTTTGAACACCAACTACTTTGCCACCCACAATTATGCTCCACGCCCTGAGACGCTCGACGAGCTCAAGGCGGGATTGAGCGGCGGCAGCTTTGGGAAAGGCAGCACTGCCGACCAGGGGGAGGCTAGTGCGCTCATGGAGGCGATCGAACGTTACTCCGGAAGTTTTCAGGGTGACGAGATCAGAATGACATGCCGATTCACGGATTTCCCTGCGGGCGATAGCATTCATCTGAACGATGTCATGCTGTTCAGCGACGCGCAGTATGAGCGCGACCCGATTCCGACCGCGTCACCAAACCAAGCCGCGGCAATGATCCCACTCGATCGATCAGCCGAGATCGAATGGTCTCCGGCTTGGTCCCTTCGCGACAAACAATTCAGATATCTACCCACCGCTATTTCATACTTTTTCTATAAGGGGCCTGGTTGGCAACAGTTGCCACCTGCAGATTCTAATGGCTGCGCGGCCGGCAATACGCTTGAAGAAGCAATTGTTCAGGGATTCCTGGAGCTGGTGGAAAGAGATTCATACGCAATCTGGTGGTACAACCGATTGCAGCGGCCTGAAGTAGACCTTACTCAGTTTGATGACCCTTACATCCGTGATATACAAATCCAGCTCGGTGAAACAGGACGCCGACTGTGGGTGCTCGATGTCACCAGTGATCTCGGGATTCCGAGCTTCGTGGCGGTAAGCCACTGGATTAACGGCTCGCAGGAACAGATTGAGTTCGGTTCCGGCGCACACTTCGATGCGCGCATCGCCATGTTGCGCGCGATGACCGAGTTGAACCAATTCATGTCGATAGGTCTCGTTGGCTGCCGTAGTGCGGGGAAGTTATGGAGCAAAATTGGTCCCAGTGAATTGCGGCTAGGGGACCAACCCTATTTAGTTCCGAGCGGCATGGTTCAGCCCGCATTTGGCTCAGACTTTAGCCATCTCGATAGTCGCGAGCAGGTGATGACTTGCATGCACCTCGTCGAGCAGGTTGGTCTCGATTTCCTTGTTCTCGACCAAACCCGTCCCGACGTCGAGGTGCCAGTGGTTAGGGTGATCCTACCAGGACTGCGACATTTCTATCGCCGCTTCGCTCCCGGGCGGCTGTACGACGTTCCGGTAAAGCTAGGTTGGCGCGATCGGCCGTTGACGGAAGACGAACTCAACCCGCTTCACCCCCGGACTTGAGGATCATTTGCGGTCTCCCAAAACAAAGCGAGCACGACGGGCCAGGCCCTCAATTCTTTCCGCGAGACTTTCACCTAATGTCGCGCTCGAAACTCACGCGAACGGAGAGGTCGTCGCGTGTTTTCATGGCCAATCGGTCAGTCTGGGGAAGCTCAGTGCGGATGCTGTGGATCGTGCGCAGGAGTTGCGCGTCGGTTTGCCGCTCGGCTCGTTTGCGTCTAACAGCCGGAACATGGAAATTCATCTATTGGTCCGGCGTTTGGCCACACACGGACTTTTAGAATATCGTCTCGGGCGCTCACAAAGTGGGGAGGACCTCGTCGTCATCGAGCCGCAGGTTCCCGACTATTGGCCGCGGATGCTACCACTTCCTGAGACAGATACTCTGGTCCTCTCGCGGTTCGCTTACATGCGACGCCGTGGCAACGAGATCGTCGTGGAATCGCCCCGTGCCGGCGCGCTGTTCAAACTCTGCAATCCGAAGATTGCGACTACCTTGGCCATATTCTCCACACCGCAACAAGTCAAACGGTTGCGCCAGCACGACGCTTTTCCCGGGGTCGAGTTTCTTGCGTTGCTGGTCGCTTGCCAAATCCTTTTCAAAACTAAAACTGCCAGCGACAGGCTCCGCGCGGCCGAGGGGGACGCCGATCTTGTTCTTTGGGATTTTCACGATCTTCTTTTCCACACGCGCAGCACCGAAGGACGGCATGCCAATCCTATCGGTGGCGTTTATCCTTATGCGCGAGTCATATCTTCACCACCGGCGGTGCGGCCGTCGTGGCCCGGAAAGAAAATCCCTCTATGCAAGTTCTCCGCTGTGCAGCCGGAGACAATCTCGTTCGGAAGACTTTTGCGTCAACGTCATTCGACGCGCAACTTCGATGATCAACGACCAATCACGCTCGAGGAGCTGTCTCGTTTCCTCGAGGGCACTGCGCCCGTACTGTCCGAAGTAAGTAGCCAGCTTGAGTTCGGCGAGGACGGTGCATCGATCGTGTACGCTCCCAGGCCGTATCCGTCGGCTGGGGCTTGTTACGAGCTCGAGCTCTATCTCACGGTCGATAAATGTGAAGGACTTGCAAGAGGATTCTATCACTATGATGCCAGCGAACACGCTCTCGTGCCGATCCAGGTTTTGAGTACTCACCTCGAGGCGGCATTAATGAGAGCGGCATTTGCAATGGGGGCGCCTGCTGCCCCCCAGGTCCTGATCACCATAGCCGTGCGCTTTGCCCGGGTTTCATGGAAATACAGCGCGATTGCTTACAAACTCGTTCTGAAGGACGTCGGCGTGTTGATGCAAACCTTCTACCTAATGGCGACCGATATGGGACTGGGCGGATGTGCGATCGGAATCGTCAATATCGATCTGTTTTCGAAGATGACCGGGATTGACTTCCACGTCGAGGGCCCGGCTGGTCAATTTGCGATGGGCCGCGGCATCGAATCGCGGACACCACCTTTATTGTAGAGCCACCCACCCACTCACTCGTTTGTGCAAGCCGAAACCAAAACTGCAGGATCGCGCGATGCGGCGGGCGCAAGGCGTACGATCGCCTTATAGCGCCGCTTACCAACAAGCGCGAACAATGCACCCTGAGGATCCAAGCATTGGAGGATCCAGTTGCCTCCCGGCACCTCAATTGGGCCCTCGAGAACCTGGCCGCCACCATTCTTCACACGCTTCACAGCCGTATCAATGTCGGCGACATTGAAGTAGTAGATCCAGGATGGCGTTGACACCGTTCGAGGCTTAGTGACCATGCCGCCAATGGACTCCTGCCCGGCGGAGAATAACTGATAAGTGCCCCTTGGGCCCACTCTGGCTTCTTTTTTTTGCCAACCGAAAAGCGAGCTATAAAAGGCTAAAGCCTTTTCGCGGTCGGCGGCCAGCAACTCGTGCCAAGCAACGCGACCCGCTATATTCAGCTCCGCCTGAAGAAGCCGGATCGGTCTTAGCCAACTAATTAACCCAAAGGTTGCCGTTTGCGGGTCAACAGCAACAGCAAAACGACTAAAGTTGTCGAAGTTCGTCGGGGGGACGTGCATGGCTCCTCCGAGCTGATTGATGAGAACAGCGGTGGCGTCCACATCCTTCACCCCGACATATCCAATCCAGCGCGGCTTCGCGCCTATTTTGTCCGCGTCAGTTGGCAGGTTCATGAGGCCACTTACCGAGGTATCTCCAAGAGTGAACAGGCTATAGGCCGCACTTGGCATAGACACATCCTGCGTGCCCCAGCCTAGCACCATGGAGTAAAAAGCCTTGGCGCGCTCTTTATCGGTCGTAATCAATTCGTACCAAACGAAGCGACCATCGTCACCGGCCACTCTTGTCTCCTTTTCGAGCTTGCTACGAACCGCGGAGGGACACGTGAGCTCACTTAATTGAGCCAGCCTGCCACCATAGAAACGCCATGTGCCTAGGCAGTGCTCAGGGCAGCTCTCTCACAGGCATGACGGAGTTTGATAGATGAACAGCCATGTGCTTGCTGACGCGCGCCTGAGAGGCAAACCCAGACCTAAAAGCGGCGTCGCCGAAACGCAACGGGAACTAAGCTGGCCGCCTAGAAGTTAATCGAATTGCGTGGCTTCTCTCATCTCAGGCACGCAAAACCGCATTTTGTTTCCTCGGAAAGCCCCGCTCTCTTTTGAGGCGGGGCCTTCTGCTGATTGGGCCTACGTGACGGCAAGGATAGCTCTTTAAATTCCACGTCGCATTTTAGCAGCCAAGCAACCAAAAAAGGAGTTTCATCGCCGCAGCCAAAAAGGCGGCCTTTAGAAGGTCAATGGCAGCTATCGGCCCTTAGGAGCGGACGAGCGGCCACTCGATTGGCTTCTATTCTTTGCGGGCACACGTGACCAAGTTGTCGATCTCATGCGTACCCCACGTTCGACGTGGCAGTGACGCACCATCTCCGGGTGGGTAGCTCGGTTAGCTGAAGACAAGAAGCCCCGAACCTGGGCAGTTTGGGCCTTGATGACGCGGCGCGAAGAGATGAAGAAGCTATCTCTAGATGATCCGCGCTATCGTAATGCCGCTCAAATCGCAGATGCCGTTCTTACTGGGCAGATGCCAGACCCTACCGCAGGTGCGACCTACTTCCTCAATCCTGCGGTGGTTCGGCAGAGACGCGGCGGTTCCCTACCCTCATGGGCGCATGGCGAAGGACAATCAATTGGAAGGCATACCTTCTATGCGTCTGATAGCGGTGTGCCGCTGGATCGAGCCGCACTATCAGCCGCCACATTTGACAGCTCTCCTTCATGCCCACGCCTGCAAGCCGGCGAAACTCCACATCTGGGTTAGGACGTTGGCCAGTTCTTTGTAGGGCTTCCCAAGAGCGCCGGAATCTGCTCTCAGCCACAAGGAGCCTGTGTCGTCATCTGCTGGTGATGGGCTCAATGTGTGCCTAAAAGTGGGCGAGTCAAAAGACAAAAGGCCGTGCAGACCTAACATCGGCGCATTGTCCCTTTGTGTTGATTTGCTATCAGGGCCCCCGGATAGAGAGGAAAATGATATGGCCAAAGCTATTGCCAGGAGAAAGCGCGTTGTCCCTCGTAATTGGACCCGCACTGAGGTCAAAGACTAAGGCAGCATTCAAAAGATAGAACGCGCGTAAAGACAATCTCCGGAGCGCTCAAGCGCACTCCGGGTGCGCTAAGACAAGAGGCGCGTTTGCTCGGAATCCCGCTTGGACATCGCCGCACCAAAAAGCGCGGCCTAGGCTTGGGTGGCTCCCGCACTTAGCAGAGTCCAGGGATCCGAATCTTTTGCCCTGGGCGTCGCTTCCGCGTTCTAGGCGATCCTTAGTTGCAAAACTTGTGGAGCGTTGGTTTGCGAAGCTCTCAGCGCGTTCTCGACGATGCTGCCGATCAAGTCCTGGTAAGAGAGCCCAGCCTCTGCCGCTGCGGCAGCGTCTTCCGTATCCACCGTAAGGTAAGGATTTGAGTTTACATCGATAATAAAGGGCGCCCCGGTCGGATCGACACGAAAATCGATGCGCGCATAGTCGCTAAATCCGAACAAAGTCCAGGAGGCCAACGCGAGTTGCTTAAGCGTGTCGGCCAGTTCGGGCTCGTCCCGTTCCAGACCGAAGCGGCGTTTAGTGGTGATATAGGCTGGGCTGTCAGGCGTCCATTTGGCGTCGTAGCCATAAATCGCGGGGGCCTTTGAACCCTCAAGCAGGATCTCTGGGATCGGCAGCACCTCCACGCCCGTAATCCGCTCCAGCAAGACAAGGTGGAATTCACGTCCCTCAATAAAGGCTTCGGCGAAATGTTCGGTCTTAAAACGTAAGGTTCGTTCGGCAACGACCCGTGGCGCATCCGCACCAGGCATCACCGACGTTTCGTCCAAGCCAAGTGAGCCGTGCTCCCACAATGGCTTGACGATCACGCGCGGATTACGATTGAAGCCTGTCCCATCTGCCGACCACTCAGGAGTTGGCAAACAAGCCTGAGCCAGGGTCAATTTGGTCTCGGTTTTGGACAGCGTTTTGAATAAGGCGCTCGTACTGCAACCCGTATAGGCAATGCCAAGGGCGTCAAGCCGCGCCGGCACACTAGGTGCGAAGCGGCTGTCACAATCAATCGCATCGACCAGATTGAAGGCAAGGAGAGGCCGGCGTGAAGGCAAGGTCTCGATCGACCCGAGATCGAGTGCAACCTCTATTAGATCGGTGGTGAAGCCGAGGCCCTCGAGTGCCCCCGCTACAGCTAATTCGGCATCAAGCGCGTGATCAGCGCCGCTCTCGCTCGCCCCGTACAAGACGGGGATGAAGCCCCGGTGCCGCGGTAATCCTCGAAGTCGGATGATTCGCCCCCCTTCGTTGTCGGCAAGTTACAACAACGCCGATCCCACAGGGAGCCTCTGCGACCCTCCTATCCCCAGATGTCTGCTACTGGCACTTAGCGGACATCGATAAGCCGTAGATGAACGAGTCTGCTCTTTATAGATGTGTCAAACGAAAAAGGGTTGGACGACCCTCTAGTCGGCGCGGTCACCGTGGCAAGCTCACACTTGCGCACTCGCATAAACAATTCTGACCTAGCATCTTGCTGCTCGACAAATTTGCCGTCTGAGCCCCGCTATCTTCGGCAGTTTGACTTCGCGATATTGTCAGCGTGCGAACCTGCCAAGTTCGTCACTCTACCGAAAAGGGTATGGCGAGAGGCCAGTGCTTAATCGTCGTTTCAAAAACAAACCAAAAACCCGGCCTTGCCTCGGTGGTTCGAACTCCGGATCCCGGGGAAGTCCGGCGTACAGGTGAGGTTGGCGTACCGGTTTGTGTTGTACAGTCGTCTGGAGCTTTCGTTGTGCATTCCGAGGCTTCGCGAAGCCTAGCGGCTTTGCGGGTCTAGTTGAATTTGTGAGTGCCTTGGAAGCAGTTGCTGAAACATCGACGCTCTCATCTGCGGGCGCAAGAAATGCCAGCGAAATCCAACCGGCGGGTTTTGTCGCACGGTCAACAAATTGCACCCATTCTGCGTCGCGTGATTGAATCTGAAGCCGAGCACCCGCGTAAGCCGTACCAATGACTTGCGCTGAAGCCGACGGACCATTTCGGATACTCGTTTCCGACTTCACTTGAAGCCGGTCACCTGGTGTAGGCCCGATTTCTGGCTGAGAGGGCTGTGTTGGTTGCGGGGGAGACTCGGATCTTGCCGCCAACGCCGCAGGGGACTGATCTGGTACGATTGCGTGCCGAGATAGCTCAGCAGCGGGGCTGATCGGTGCGAGCTGATCGGGGTAGGCTTTGTCCTGCTCTGTCGGGATCAGCGCAGAAACCTGTTCGCTGACCAGCGAACGATCAGCATTTTCGTTGCCTTTGGGATTCGCACTGACGAGATACCAAATCCCGCCGATCAAACATAACGCGACTAACAACTGATTCATGGGGGACCTCACCGCCTCGATGCCCCCTTCTTTAAGCCCTCTGTTCCGATCTTAACGTAGCACAGGAAATAGGTCGGAATGAGCCCGCGTGATCCCTCAGTCTGCAATCTCACGTCCAAAAGACTCGGCAGGGCTTTGAAAGCTAAGTAAGTGGCATCGGCCTCCTCATTTCGCGGCATTCGGCCACAGGTTTTTAAAAGGTAGTTTGGCGCCGCCTTTTAGAGCTTTCTCGGCCTATAATCGTTTTCTCGGCATAGTGGAGACACCCTATGAGTATCTTCGGAGATATCATGTCGGCCATCTTTGGCCATTCCGCTTCAGCAGCTCCGGTAGGCTCGGCACCGCAGGGGCAGCCCCCCTCGGCACCACAGGTCCAACCGGTGCCAACAAGTGCGACTGCCAAGCCTGCAGTGCAGACAACCACTGATGTCGCGGCGGTTCTGGATGGACTAGCAAAGCAAAAAAAGCAGAAGCTAAAGTGGAGAACCTCGATCGTCGATCTGATGAAGCTTCTCGATTTGGACAGCAGCGCCGCAGCTCGCAAGCGTTTGGCTGAGGAACTTCACTATCAGGGAGATATGAAGAACTCAGCAAAGATGAACGTATGGCTGCACAAACAGGTGATGATCAAGCTTGCCGAAAATGGCGGCAAGGTTCCAGAGGATCTGAAGCACTGACGATCGATAATAGGAGGTAAAAAATGGGAGTGCTTGATGACATCTTGGGTTCAAGTTCCAATCCCGCCGTACCGGGTGGCAACCTCACTAAGCCACTCGTAATCGCGCTCCTCGCGCTACTGGCTTCCCGCTATATGGGCGGCGGAGCTAAGGCATCTCCAACTTCGGATGATGTTGACCCTATCCCCCAGTCGCCTACCTCAGCACCCGATGCCACGCCCGGAGACATTCTTGGTGGCCTAGGTGGCTTGCTTCGACAGTTTCAGCAAAGTGGATTTGGAGACGCGATTAATTCGTGGATCGGAACAGGTCCGAACAAGCCGGTCGCACCAGTGCAGGTCTCGGACGCGCTTAGCCCAGAAATCGTTGACATGCTTTCCCAGCGAACGGGTTTGCCACGCGATCAGGTCGCATCAATCTTGTCACAAGTGCTCCCCAAGCTAGTCGACCAACTAACGCCGGAAGGGCGGCTACCGACTCAGCATGAGATGGCACGACTTATAAGCTAAGATAGATGGACGATGTTTCGTTCTTTGGGCCTTCGAGTTCATTTGACCGCCTTGGCAACGCGGCCCTGCGGCTGCCCATACTGGGCGACATAACGGGCGACTTCACCGCCACCAGTGGAATGGCCGATGTGGACCGCGTTCTTTAAGTCGAGATGCTCGCACACGGCTGACGCGTCCGCGGCGTAGTGATTCGTATCATGGCCTTCACTAACCTGACTCGAGCGCCCATGGCCGCGCCGGTCATGGGCAACAACGCGATAGCCCTTGCCGAGGAAAAAAAGCAGCTGTGTGTCCCAGTCATCTGCGCTCAGTGGCCAACCGTGATGAAAGACGACAGGTTGCGCATCTTTCGGACCCCACGCTTCGCTTCGTCCCGAAGGTCAATGCGGAGTGATCGGGATTTCTGACGCTGGGTGATGAGCAGAGCAAGTGCCCGCTCGAAGTCGGAGCCCTTGACCAGTTCGGCCCCGAAAGCCTCCTCCTGCCGAACAAACTCCTCCAACCGGCCGATAGCTAATGCTTGATTCAAAGTCAGCGTCGATCTTGATCTCATGTCTCACCTTCACATCGCTGGTAGCAGTGAGGGCGACTGGGTAGAGGGCTCAGGGAAGATCCTCCATTCTACGAATTGGTTGGGCACCGCATACTTTGGTCTGCGACGCTCGTAACTTCTCCGCGTCAAGTTGCGGACATTTTCGTCATGTTGCGACGAATACAGCAGCGAAGCTCGGCGAAGCGCCGTGGGGTTGTGCAACAGAAAGGCAGATTATTTCCGAAGCATGATGCCACCATGCGTTGGCTTGCTTTTCATTCGGCCGTTTGGCGCACGCCGTGTGACTTGTAGCGTGGGCCACGCGAGCGCTCGCGCGCGCCGGCGGAAAGCGCCTGTTCAAGCCGCCCGCGGCAATTTGCACGCGTGGCAAAGTGCGGCGCGTGCGACATCCGCGCCGCTGGACCTGAGGCAATGGGTACTTACTTGCCCGGCAGGCGTCACACGCCGTGACCCCCACTTCAACCAAGGAGAATCCCCTATGCTTCGCAATACTGCCATTGCCCTCGCTGCCGTCGCTTCTCTAATGCTCGGTGCCGGCGCGCTCACCCCGGCCCTCGCCAACTACTCTCAATGCGACGAGCAGCCCAACGCTGAAAGCTGCCCGACCTATGCGGCTCCGACCTTGAACCAGCACGCCGCGACGAGGCATGCCAACAACCGCCACGCATCGGCACATATGTCTTCCCAAAGATTGGGAAGCCCGTTCACAGCAGCTCATGGAATGACTGCATACTAATATTA